>Ga0209075_1000524_pt1 | contig 37633 bp, 37 predicted proteins | sample Stecom2011_FD_187523 | JGI IMG/M metagenome (GOLD analysis project Ga0209075, IMG submission 187523) | Agricultural soil microbial communities from Utah to study Nitrogen management - Steer compost 2011 (SPAdes) (version 2) | ecosystem: Environmental > Terrestrial > Soil > Agricultural land...
ATCTCTACAACTCTTCATCATTTTTCTTAATTATACGGCCCTAAAATGACTAACAGCGCTACACTCCACCCCTCATGGCAAGCCGTTATTGGTGATGAGTTTAATAAGCCTTATATGCAGTCTTTGCGTAGCTTTTTAGCAGAGCAAAAGTCGGCAGGTAAAACCATTTATCCACCCATGCCACTTATTTTTAATGCCTTTAACAGCACGCCCTTCGAAAAAGTGCGGGTGGTAATTATTGGCCAAGACCCATACCACGGCGACGGCCAAGCTCATGGCTTAAGTTTTTCTGTGCCTGAGGGTATTAAGCTGCCGCCTTCTTTGCGTAATATTTTTAAAGAAATAGAAGCCGATTTGGGCGTAAGCATGAGTACCAGCGGTGATTTAACCGCTTGGGCGCAGCAGGGCGTGTTGCTGTTAAACGCTACTTTGACGGTCGAGCAAGCCGCAGCGGGTTCGCACCAAAAGAAAGGTTGGGAAGAGTTTACCGACGCTGCTATCCGTGCGCTTAACGAAAAGCGCCAAGGCATAGTGTTTGTGTTGTGGGGCAGTTACGCCCAAAAGAAAGGTGCGTTTATAGATACCAGCAAACACTTGGTTTTAAAGTCAGTTCACCCATCACCTTTGTCTGCTCATCGTGGTTTTTTTGGGAATAAGCAGTTCTCGCAAATAAATCAGTACCTAGAAAGCCAAGGCCAAGCCGCTATTAAATGGCAGCTGTAGTGCAGACGTTTACTGTGCATGGTTAGGCGTGCGTGCCAGCGCCCATACTTGCACATAGGTAGCCCCTTGTTGTTTTAACGCTAAAGCAGCGGCATTAGCGGTGGCACCGGTAGTAACTACGTCTTCTATTAATAAAATGGACTTATTGGTTAAGTTAAGCTTACCGGCATGAATACTTTTTTGGCTGTTTTTAATGCGCTCAGGGCGGCTGAGTAAGCGCTGGTCTTGTGCGGTTTTCTTGCTGAGCGCTTTACCTAAAACAGGCAGGTTGTAAGTGGCTGCTAACTGCCTAGCTATTAGCTCTGCAGGGTTAAATCCACGCTTAAGCAATTTTAAGCCTTCGCTGGGTATATAGACAACAGCATCAATATGTTCTAATTCTGGCGCTTTATCTTTCATCAGCCACAGTAGGCGAGGCAGTTGCCCTAGCTGTTGTTTATCTTTAAAAGCTTTAATCCATAGGCTTAATGGCGGTAGGTAGAGGTAACTGCAAAATACGCTGTCAGTTGGCGGTGGTTTTAACAAGCACCTATGACACACGCCCATTGTTTTAAGCGGCTCGGCACAAAACAAACAAGCAGAACTCGTCTTGCTTAGTTCCTGATAGCAGGCTGAGCACAAAAAACCTGAATGATTAGCGACCGCAAAGCAGAGCTCGCATTCTGCCAGTGACGTTAGTTTAATTAGCATAAGCAAAGTAAAGGCTAAGTCGGTGTTTATGCCCATGCGACAAATGCCTGAATTTATTGCCGATAACTAAGGCATTAGGGTGGACAGGTTAGACAGCTAAGCTACATTTGCAATGGCGATAGAAGCGCTCACTATGGCTAAATACGTATATATAGGTTAAATTATAACCAACAACTAAAAAACCTTAGTGAGGTTGTTATGAATATTGGATCAAGTATGGGTTCTACTTACACAGTAGCGGCCAACACCATTAGCCAGGGTAATACCCAGCTTCAACAAGCGGCACAAGAAGTGGCAACCACTGCACTTACCGACCGTCCCGTTGAAGGCGCGGGTGAGCTAGTTAAACCCATGACCGACCTAAAACAAGCAGAGCATTTGGTTTCTGCTGGTGGAAAAATTATGCAGGCTGCGGATGAGCAAGTCGGCACATTGTTAGATATAAAGGCATAAGGCAGGGTGAGTTATGCAACCATCAAACGTTGGCAGTTTATCGCTTAATAGTCAGGCATCCTATGCAGGTGCTACAGCTCAAGTGTTGCCTAAAAACGGTGAGGTTGCCCCTACTGCGTTAGTTGCCCCGGTAGAAGAAGTTAAGTATACCGAAACCCCTTCAGCTATTCGCCAAGAACCAGTGGTTTACGAAAAGCCTAAAAATCCGGCTCAGGCTAAGCAAGAGCAAACCGATGCTCAAGTCTCTCAAAATACTGAGGAAGACAATAACAGCGTTGAAGCCAAACAGGCTGCAAATAAAGCAGAACAGGTTCAGGCCGAGCCTGAGCAAGCCGAACTGCAAGAGCTAAAAAAGCGTGATCAGGAAGTCCGTACCCATGAGCAAGCGCACATGGCTATGGGTGGCCAGCATGCGGGTGCAGTCAGTTATGAGTATCAAACCGGCCCAGATGGCGTTCGTTACGCTGTTGGTGGTGAGGTTCCTATTGATGTCAGTGAAGTAGCCGACGACCCTCAAGCCACGCTTGAGAAAATGATGCTTATTCAGCGTGCTGCTTTAGCGCCTGCAGAGCCATCTTCACAAGACCGTCAAGTAGCAGCACAGGCTGGCCAGAAAGCAGCGCAAGCTATTAATGAACTGGCAAAGCAAGACCGTGAACAACGTGCTTTACAAGCCGATGAGCTAAAAGCTCGTCAAGAAAAAGTGAAGCAAGAAAAAGACGAAGCCCGTGCCGAACAAGAAAAAGCAGACAAAAAAGCTCAGCAAAATGAGCACGTTAGTATGGCTGAGCGCTTTGCTGAATATAATGCAAAGTTACGCCGTATTAATGAAACTCTTCTGGAAATAAGCGCTCCTAAGCCTGTAAACGTTGGTCGCCTGATTAACGATTTAATCTAATTCCCCCTCGAAAAACTTCCATTTTTTCTATTTAAACATTAAATAAGCAAGTACTTACTATCATTTGTTTGTTGTTGTTAGTAAGCACTAACTTAATGTTGTTTCTTAACTATTGTTTCTACACCCTATCTACGACTGGTTTTTTTAACTTCGATATTAAAAAATCTTCATCTGACTCCCTGCTAACCCTTGTAAAATCTAACAAATAGGCACGTTTTGTACTCATATCAATGCTTGCAATATGGCCTGTCTCTTTCTATAGTGGTGCCTAGTGGAAAAAAGTGGGTAAAAGTGGTCGAAAGTGGTTCCTAAGTGGTCACTAACCTAACTAAATAAAAACCAAGCAAGGTTAAGAATACATGTTCCGTGGTCTGCACAACGTCAATATGGATGCAAAAGGCAGGTTAGCAATTCCTTCGAAATATCGGGAACAGCTAGTCGCGCTAAGTGCTGGGCGTTTGGTGGTCACTGTTGATGTAGAAGATCGTTGCTTGTTGGTTTACCCCGCACCTGAGTGGGAAATCATTGAAAAGAAAATCGAAGCCTTGCCAAGTTTCAACTCACACTCTCGTCGTATTCAGCGTTTGTTAATTGGTCATGCTACCGACTTAGAGTTGGATGCCAATGGTCGTATTTTACTATCACAGCCATTACGTGAATACGCTCAGTTGGAAAAAGAAACAGTGTTAATGGGGCAAGGTAAAAAAATGGAATTGTGGAGCAAGTCGGTTTGGGAAGAGTGCCGAGATCATTATTTAAACGGTGAAGAGTCAGACGACCCTGTGCCTGAAGGCTTATTGGAGTTGTCATTATGAGTTTGGCCGAGTTAGCGCACACTACGGTGTTGATGGAAGAAACCGTCAATGCCTGTATCAATAACCCAGACGGAATTTACGTCGACGGAACTTTTGGCCGTGGTGGTCATAGTCGTTGTTTGTTAAGCAAGCTTAGCGATAAAGGCCGCTTGATTGGTTTTGATAAAGACCCATTAGCCATTGCCAGTGGCAATGAGTTAATGCAAGAAGACGCACGCTTTCAGATTGTTCAGTCAAGTTTTGCCGACATGAAAGACGAGCTGGCGCGTTTAGGGATAGAAAAAGTAGACGGCATCTTGTTGGACTTAGGTATGTCTTCACCACAGATCGATGACGCAGAACGTGGTTTTAGCTTTATGCGTGATGGCCCCTTAGATATGCGCATGAACCCAGACGCCGGCATTAGCGCCTCTGAATGGGTAATGACCACACCAGAAGCCGAGATCGCACGAGTGCTTAAAGAGTACGGTGAAGAGCGTTTTGCCAAGCGTATGGCGCGCGCCATTGTTACCACTCGCCAAGAAGAGCCGATCACTCGTACCTTGCAACTGGCTAATTTGGTTAAAGAAGCAAACCCAGCCTGGGAAAAGCATAAGCACCCAGCTACGCGTGCGTTTCAGGCTATTCGTATTGCTATTAATAACGAATTAACCGATTTAGAAAACGTATTAGAAGACAGTGTTGAGCTTTTAAATAGCGGTGGTCGTTTGGCGGTTATCAGCTTTCACTCGCTAGAAGACCGTATAGTGAAGCGTTTTATTCGCCGCCAAGAACAAGGTAAGCAGTTACCCATAGGTTTGCCGGTGACTGAAGATATGCTCGACCGCAAAATGAAAAAGCTAGGGAAAGCTGTAATGCCAGGTAAGGACGAAGTAAATACTAACGCAAGAGCGCGTAGCGCCGTATTACGTGCAGCCGAGCGTTTGTAGTGTTACGTGTTTTTTTATGGGGCTTGGTGGTGATGTCGGCGTTACTGCAAATTTTGGTAAGCCATCAACACCGTGCGTTATTGCAGCAGTGGCAAAAACAAGACGCCGTTAGGGTGCAAATACAGCATGAATTCAGCCGTTTAGTGTTAGAGCGTAGCACTTTGTCGGCACACAACCGTTTGGACCAACAAGCTCGTCAAAAGTTACAGATGACCGAACCCACACAAATACAGGTACTGCGTAAATGAGTGCAAAGCCTAAACAGCAGAAAACAGAGTTACAAGGAATGGCAAGCTGGCGCTTAGTGCTGGTTTTGCTGGTCTTTGGTTCTTTGTTGTCTGTTATTGTTGGGCGTTTGGTTTATTTGCATACCATTGATCACCCTTTCCTATATGAGCAGGGTGAAAAACGCACTTTACGTACAGAAACTCAGCCAGCGGTGCGTGGCACTATTACCGACCGTTACGGCAAACCGTTGGCGGTAAGTACGCCTGTGGTCGATCTGTGGATTAATCCAAAACTGTTTTCATTAGAGAAAACAGCAGAAGTCGCCAGTGTTATGGGGATGCCGGCAGTGTCTTTGCGTAAAAGAATTCAAACGGCACAACAGCAAGGGCGTTCATTTATTTACCTTAAGCGACAAGTGCAGCCAGCGTTAGCGCAGAACCTTCTACAAAAGAAAATTGAAGGTGTTTATGGGGAAGACACCTACAGACGTTTTTATCCGGCCGCTGAAGTCACCGCACAAACGGTGGGTATTGTTAACATTGATGGGCGTGGCCAAGAAGGTTTAGAGCTAGCTTACGACCAGTACTTAAACGGTACACCCGGTTCTAGGAAGGTAGTTAAGGACTTGTCTGGCAACATTATTAAACAGCTGCAAGTAAAAGAAGTGGCTAAGCCCGGTGGCGATTTAGCCCTTACCTTAGACTTACGTTTGCAGTACGTGGCTTACCGCGAGCTAACTGCTGCGGTAAATCAGCATCGTGCTGGTTCTGGTAGCGCGGTGTTGTTAGACGCAGCCACGGGCGAAATTCTCGCTTTGGTCAGTCATCCTTCTTATAACCCTAATAACAGAGCAGGGTTAAAAGCAGAGAACATGCGTAACCGTGCCATTGCCGATTTAATAGAGCCAGGCTCTACTATTAAGCCATTTGTAGTGGCGGCAGCATTAATGTCGGGTGACTACAAACCGCATACTCAGGTGAACACCGCCCCGGGCTATATGCGCATTAAAAACAAAACCATTCGCGACCACCGTAACTACGGTGTTTTAGACGTTACTGGCATTATTACTAAATCAAGCAATATTGGTGTAACTAAGCTAGCTCAACATCTTGGTGCAGAAAGACTGTGGCAGTTTTATACCAAGGCTGGCATTGGTCAGGCGAATTTATTGGGTTTTCCAGGTGAAGCCATAGGGCAGATGCCTTACCCAGAGCAGTTAGATAGCCTAGGGTTGGCGACGGTTTCTTATGGCTATGGTTTGGCCATGTCGCCATTGCAGTTAGCTAACGCTTACACCAATCTTACTCAAGAAGGCTGTCATAAGCCGTTAAAAATACAGATGTCCTCTGGTGATACCACGCCTTGTGAGCCAGTGATGACCAAGGAAGTGTCTCGCCAAGTGTTGGACATGCTGCAAACAGTCATTTCCGCTAAAGGTACGGGTAGTCGTGCCCAAGTTTCAGGCTATACCGCTGGTGGTAAAACCGGTACGGCTCACCGTGTTGGTCGCAGTGGTTACGAGCATGATTCATACACAGCCGTTTTTGCCGGTATTGCCCCAATTGGCAACCCAGACTTAGTGCTGGTGGTTGTTATTGATGACCCTAAAGGCAAAGAATATTACGGCGGTGAAGTCGCAGCACCGGTGTTTTCAAGAATTATGGAGCAAGCCTTACGCTTGCGCCAAGTATTGCCCGACGATGGCAGTGCTATGTCGATCCAGATTGCTGGAGGTTCGTTATGAAACTAAGCCAGCTTGTCGGAAACGATATGTATATGCCACCCGAGTGGGATCGTGAATTTAATCACATCAGCATCGACAGTCGTAGCATTGAAAAGGGCGATTTGTTTATTGCCTTGCCTGGTGTGCGTGAGCATGGCGAACAGTATATAAACACCGCCATAGAAAAAGGCGCAGTGGCTGTGTTGGCAGCTGGCGAAATGAGTTTTCGTTGTGAGCAAAGCTCGCATTTTGCCAGTGTTCCTGTGTTTTTTGCTGAAGAAGTAGAGCGTTGCTTGCCGCAGTGGGTGCAAAACCGTTATGCGGTTAACAGTATGCAGCTAGTGGCAGTTACGGGTACCAACGGTAAGAGCTCTGTCACTCAGTACATCGCTCAATTAGCTCAACAATGTGCAGAGCCCTGTGCGGTATTTGGTACCTTGGGTAATGGCCTTTGGCCTGAGCTAAAAGCCACTAAGAATACGACATCCGACTTAGTGACCTTAACGAAAGAATTATACGAATTAAAACTTGCAGGCGTGAACTTAGCCGCCTTAGAAGTGTCTTCGCATGGCCTTGTACAGCAACGTGTTGCCGGTATGGCGTTCCAAACTGCTGTTATGACGAATCTAAGCCAAGACCACTTAGACTATCACGGCAATATGGAAGACTACTTTGCCGCTAAAAAACAGTTGTTTACCGACTACAGCTTACAGAATGCACTGATCAATATTGATGATGAATACGGTCAATCATTGGCTGCAGACTCAGCCGTACAAGGCAAGGTCATCACTTACGGTAAGCATTCAGACGCACAAGTACGCTGTACCTTATTGGCCTTTGATAAGTCTGGTATGCATGCCGAGCTAAAAACCCCATGGGGTGTGGCGCAATTAGTATTACCACTGATGGGCGAGTTTAATTTAGTTAATGCAACTGCAGCTATTGCTGTGTTGGCTCTACAAGGAATGGATTTTAATCGGTTGTGTAAAGCTGCGCAAAAATTACGTCCAGTGAATGGTCGCATGGAAGTTTATACCAAAGCGGATTCGCCGGTCGTCGTGGTCGACTTTGCTCATACACCAGAAGCTTTACGCAATGTACTAAAAGCCTTGCAGCCTTGGCAGCGTGCCATTACTACGGTGTTTGGTTGCGGCGGTGATCGTGACCGTGGTAAGCGTCCACTGATGCTGGCCGTGGCTAAAGAGTTGAGCGAGCAAGTATGGTTGACCGATGATAACCCCCGTTATGAAGACCCAGCTCAGATTTTTAACGATCTGTTAGCGGGTGCTGGTGTGAATGCCAGTAGCATAAATACAGAACACAATAGAACCACTGCTATTACACAAGCGCTAGCAGCGACTAAAGAAAGCAACATTGTCTTAATAGCAGGCAAAGGCCATGAGACTTACCAAGACATTAAAGGTAAAAAAATTCCTTATAACGACGGTCAGTTCTTAATGGAACAGGGTTATCAGCGTTTAGGAGGTGGCCATGATTAATGCCATGACCTTAGAGCAGATAGCTGAAATAACTCAGGCTGAAATTTTCAACAACAGCCAGAACGGCACATTGATAAACGCTGTAAGTAAAGACACGCGCACCTTAAAAGCGGGCGATTTGTATATAGCTTTGACGGGCGAGAATTTTGACGGCCATGCCTTTGTAAACAAAGCCTTTGAGCTGCAAGCTGCTGCCGCCCTAGTAGAAGAAGTGCAAGCAGACTGTGCGCTGGTGCAATTAAAAGTGACCGACACTTTGTTGGCATTGGGTCAGTTGGCTGGTTTTAATCGCCAACAGTTTAGCGGTCCTGTAGTGGCGGTTACTGGCAGTGCCGGTAAAACCACAGTAAAGCAGTTAATGGCAAGTGTGTTAGCGCAGCAATTTAATACTTTGGTAACCAAGGGCAATCTTAATAATCATATCGGCGCACCGCTTACTTTGTTAGACATAAACCAAGACCACCAAGCCGCCATGATAGAGCTCGGTGCCAGTGCTGAAGGCGAAATCGCTTATACCGCACAATGGGTAAAGCCTCACATTGGTATTATTACCAATGCCAGTGCCGCCCATATTGCCGGTTTTGGTAGCTTGCAGCACATAGTTCAAACCAAAGGCGAATTGTTAGATTTTATTCAGCCTAATGGCACCGCAGTGTTAAACGCAGATGATGAGTTTTTTCCACAGTGGCAGGCGCGTGCATTAAAGAGTTTTGACGTTGAGATCATTAGTTTTGGTCTGTCTGAGCAGGCTGAAGTAAGAGCGCAAAATATAAAGTGTGATCTGGCCGGTAGCAGCTTTGACCTCTGTTACCAAGACAAAGAGTACAAGGTGCGTCTGTCATTGTTAGGCGCACATAACGTCAGTAATGCGTTAGCAGTAGCCGCAGCAGGGTTTGCTCTGGACATTAGTGCCGAAAAGATAATAGCCGGCCTAGAAGCTGTAAGCTCAGTCGCTGGACGTTTGCAGTGGCAAAAAGGCAGCAAAGGCCAAAAGATTTTAAACGATGCTTATAACGCTAATCCTGCTTCTATAAAAGCAGCAATACAGGTTTTAAAAGGTGCAGCCACAAGTTGGTTGGTTTTAGGTGATATGGCAGAGCTAGGCGCTAACGAATTTGCCGAACATGAAGCCATAGGCCATTTTGCCCGCCAACAGGGTGTGCAGCATTTGCTTGCCACTGGCGAGTTAAGTAAAAAAACAACGGAAGCATTTGGTGACGGAGCACACTGGTTTGCGACCAAGCAAGAACTGGTTCGTTATTTACACAACAACACTCAAGCCAATGACGTTATTTTGGTTAAGGGTTCGCGTAGTGCCGGTATGGAAGAAGTTATTACCGGCCTACAAACAGACATTAAGGATAAATAATCATGTTGCTATGGCTTAGCGAATGGTTAACACAATTTCACACCGGCTTTAACGTAATTAATTACTTAACGCTCAGAGCTATTTTAGCGGTGATTACCTCATTGGGGTTGTCATTGTTATTAGGGCCGTTGGTAATTCGCAAATTACAGCAGTACCAAATTGGCCAAGCAATCCGTGATGTTGGGCCTAAGTCGCATTTAAGTAAAGCAGGCACACCGACCATGGGTGGCGTGCTTATTTTAATGTCGATTACGCTAAGTGTGCTGTTGTGGGGCAACTTAGAAAACCGTTTTGTATGGGTGGCGCTGTTCGTTATTGTGTCATTCGGTGTGATTGGCTGGGTAGATGACTACCGCAAAGTAGTAGAAAAGAACTCGCGCGGTTTGCCCGGTCGTTGGAAGTATTTTTGGCAGTCTGTGTTAGCGCTAATAGTAGGTGCTTATTTGTTTTACAGCGTGCAAAGCCCACAAGAAACACAGTTTGTTATTCCTTTTGTAAAAGACGTTATGCCGCAAATGGGGCTGATGTTTGTATTGCTGGCTTATTTTGTGATTGTCGGCACCAGCAACGCAGTCAATTTAACTGATGGCTTAGACGGTTTGGCTATTATGCCCACCGTTATGGTCGCCGCCGCCTTGGGCGTATGTGCTTATGTTGCCGGTAACGTTAACTTCGCTCAGTACTTAAATGTGCCTTATGTGGCTGGTGCCGGTGAGTTAGTGATTTATTGTGCTGCCATTGTTGGCGCAGGCATTGGGTTTTTATGGTTTAACACTTACCCAGCGCAAGTGTTTATGGGTGACGTAGGTTCATTGGCATTAGGTGCGGCATTGGGCGTGGTGGCAGTGATTGTTCGCCAAGAAGTGGTTCTATTTATTATGGGCGGTGTGTTTGTGGCAGAAACCTTGTCGGTCATTTTACAAGTGGCTTCGTTTAAAACCACGGGTAAAAGAATCTTCAGAATGGCACCGCTGCATCACCACTTTGAATTAAAAGGTTGGCCAGAGCCAAGAGTTATCGTCCGTTTTTGGATCATTACTCTAATACTGGTACTTGTTGGTTTAGCAACGCTAAAAATTCGTTAGGAAGCATTTATGCAAGCGTTAAAAGATAAAAAATACATGATTGTTGGTGCAGGATTAACGGGCTTGTCTGTTGCTCGTTGGTGCGTGCGTAACGGTTATGATTTTGATCTTTGTGATACGCGCACCGGCTTGGCGAATGCCGAAAATATTAGAAATGAATTCAGCACTGCCAGCTTGTTCTTAGGCGAATTAGATGTTCACCGTTTAATAAGGTACGAGCAGTTAGTGGTTAGCCCAGGTATCGCTTTGTCTACCCCAGCGATTGCAGAAGCCAAAGAGTTAGGTGTGCAGGTGACTGGCGATATTCAAATATTTGCCGAGCGTTGTACTCAGCCAATAGTCGCCATTACTGGCTCTAACGGTAAAACAACAGTAGCTACTTTGGTGGGTGAGTTATTAGCTGCCGCCGGTAAAACAGTGGCAGTGGGTGGCAATATTGGTGTTCCAGCTTTGGATTTACCACAGGCCGATCTGTATGTGCTTGAGTTATCTAGCTTTCAGCTAGAAACAACCCCTAATTTGAATGCCGCCGTGGCTGTTATTTTGAATATCAGCGCAGACCACATGGACAGATACAATGACCTGAACGCTTATATTGCTGCTAAACAGCAAGTGTTTAATGGCTGTAAAAACATAGTCTTTAATCGGGATGACCAAGCAACTAAAGCAGTGACAAAAGAAACTGCTGCTAAGCCAGGTGCAAGCAGTGCTGCGGTAGCCTTTACGGCTAACGAGCCTAATAAGGGCGAGTTTGGTGTTATCAATAAACACGGTAAAGAGTGGATAGCCTATGGCGATACAACTTTGCTTGCCACTGACGAGCTCAAGCTAAAAGGCCGACATAATATTTTGAATGCGGTGGCGGCTTTGGCTTTGGTTCAGGCGTTAGATATTGATATCAACTCTACGTTAAAAGTTTTAAAAGAGTTTCCGGGCTTACCTTATCGTTGTCAGTGGTTAGGTGTTAAAGACGGTATTACGTTTTATAACGACTCTAAAGGCACCAATGTGGGTGCTACTTTGGCTGCCATTGAGGGCGTCGCTAAAGGAATAAAAGGACAAGTATGGCTGTTATTAGGTGGCGTTGGTAAGGGGCAAGACTTCAGCCCTTTAGCCAAGGTATGCAGCCAGTACGTCGCTGAAGTGCAAGTGTATGGTGAAGCGAGTAAAGAAATTATTGCCGCTATTAGCGACAGTTGCGACAACTTTGAACATGACACCTTACAAAACGCCTTTAATCGTGCACGTTTGTTGGCCAATGAAGGTGATGTGATCTTGTTTTCACCAGCCTGCGCTAGTTTTGACCAGTTCGAAGATTATATGGCCCGTGGTGCTTATTTCACCTCATTAGTGGAGGCCATTCTATGAATTTAGATAACTTCCGCTGGCAGCATAAACAAGCACTCTATGTGCCTTGGTTGCTGTTGTTGATACTGGGGTTGGTCATGATGAGCAGTGCTTCAACCAGCATTGCTGAGTCGTACACGGGTAATCCGGCGCACTTTATTATTCGCCAATGTTTTTATGTGGTGCTAGGTGTTGCTGCGTTCTATATCACCACACTTATTCCTATTAAAAACTGGCAGCGTTTTGATGTTTTGTTATTAGCACTGTCGATTGTTGGTTTGATCTTAGTGTTTGTGCCGGGCATTGGTCATGAGGCTAACGGCAGCCAGCGTTGGTTGAATTTTGTCGTGATTAAAGTACAGGCCTCAGAAGTAGCTAAGTTTGCCGCTGTGTTCTATATCGCTGGTTACTTAGTGCGTCGTCAGGACGAGGTAATGCAAACTTGGCGCGGCTTTATTAAGCCTTTAGTAGTGATGTTTTTTGTACTGATCTTACTGTTTTTTGAACCAGACTTCGGTGCCATTGTCGTGTTAATGGGTGCAGTGCTGGCGCAGTTGTTTTTAGGTGGCGTAAAGGCCGGACAGTTTTTCTTACTTATGCTGGGTGCGTTGTTGTTGTCTACTTTAGCCCTTGGTTATGAAAGCTACCGCATGGAGCGCTTAATGGCGTACCTAGACCCTTGGGCGCCTGAGCATGTTTACGATACCGGCTATCAGTTAACTCAGTCGTTAATTGCCTTTGGTCGTGGTGAAATATTTGGCTTGGGTTTAGGTGAGAGTATTCAAAAGCTGTTTTTCTTACCCGAGTCACACACAGACTTTGTTTTTGCTATTTGGGCAGAAGAGACAGGCCTGGTTGGTGCTTTGGTGGCATTAGGCTTGTTGGTGTTCTTGGTGGCTAAAATTTGGCAGGTCGCATGGCAAGCACAGCTTAAAAAACAGATGTATGCCGCTTATGTGGCGGTAGGGCTAGCCTCACTCTTTACCCTACAGACACTCATTAATATAGGTGTAAATACCGGCTTGCTACCCACTAAAGGTTTAACACTGCCTTTTTACAGCTACGGCGGCAGTAGTTTGATTATTTGCTGCGTGATGGTGGCGGTAGTGGTACGTATTAACTACGAATTAAGCAGCAATACCGAAACCGATTCTGACGCTAACACTAAAAGAGAGGTTGCTTATGCTTAACGCAAACTCAGTGGTGTTAGTAATGGCAGGTGGTACCGGTGGGCATGTTTTCCCGGCGCTGGCGGTGGCTAAAGAGCTACAAAAGCTTGGCGTGAAAATTCATTGGTTAGGCACACAAAACGGCATTGAAGCTGATTTGATTCCTGCTGCTGGTATTGAACTGCATAACATATCTATTAAGGGTTTGCGTGGTAAAGGCGTGGTCGGATTGTTGGCTGCGCCCTTTAAAATTATTAAAGCCATTGTCCAGGCTAAAAAAGTAATTAAAGAAATTAAGCCACAAGTGGTAGTGGGTTTTGGTGGTTATGTTACCGGCCCCGGTGGTGTAGCGGCCAAGCTGGCTGGTGTGCCTTTGGTTATCCATGAACAAAATGCCATTGCCGGTTTGACCAATAAGCTACTGGCAAAAATAAGTAATAAGGTGTTACAGGCGTTTCCTAATACGCTTAGCCAAGCTAAGACAGTGGGTAACCCAGTGCGCGATACCTTAGTGCAGTTGGCTGAGCCATCTGAGCGCATTAATACCGCAACAACCGAGTTAAACGTATTGGTAGTAGGCGGCAGCTTAGGTGCAGTCGCTATTAACAATACAGTGTTGGCAGCCATGCAAAGCATGGCTAACGACAAGCGCCCGCAGCTTTGGCATCAAGTGGGTAAGCATAATATAGAGGCAATGCAGGCAGCTTATGCCGACGCCGGTGTACAGGCCAAAGTAGTGCCATTTATAGACGATATGGCCGCCGCTTACGAGTGGGCCGACTTAGTGGTTTGTCGTGCCGGTGCCTTAACTGTGGCAGAAGTAGCCGCCGCTGGTTGCGCCGCATTATTTGTACCGTTTCCGTTTGCCGTAGACGACCATCAAACCGCAAACGCTAATTATTTAGTCACTGACAATGCAGCATTAATGATTCAGCAAACAGACTTAACTGCCTCTTTATTAGCAGAAAAGTGGCTGCATTTTTCAGAACATAAACATGAGTTGTTACACATGGCTAACGCCGCTCGCAAGTTAGCGATAACAACAGCCACTGCTGCAGTGGTCGAAGAAATCAAAGGGGTTAACCATGGTTAAAGATAACCATCCACTAAATCAACACCAAATACCTGAAATGCGTCGTATGAAGCATATTCATTTTGTTGGTATCGGTGGTTCGGGCATGTGTGGCATTGCCGAAGTTCTAAAGAATCAGGGCTATTGTATTTCTGGTTCTGATATTCGCAGTTCTGCCGTGACCAAAAGACTAGAGTCTTTAGGTATTGTTGTCTTTATTGGTCATCAAGCCAGTAATGTTGAAGGTGCTGATGCACTGGTTGTGTCTACTGCTATCAACCATGAAAACCCTGAAATTAGTGCAGCGATTGAGCGTCGTATTCCTATTGTGCAGCGTGCAGAAATGTTGGCTGAGCTAATGCGTTTTAGGCATGGTATGGCTATCGCTGGCACCCATGGTAAAACGACTACAACCAGTATGATTACTTCTATTTTGGCAGAAGCCGACTTAGACCCTACTTTTGTCATTGGCGGCAAGCTAAACAGTGCCGGCAGTAATGCGCACTTAGGTGCCAGCCGTTATTTAGTTGCTGAGGCCGATGAAAGTGATGCCTCATTTTTACACTTACAACCAATGGTGTCGGTAGTAACCAACATTGATGCCGACCATATGAGCACCTACGGTGGTGATTTTGGTAAGTTAAAACAAACCTTTATCGACTTCTTACACAACCTGCCGTTTTACGGTTTAGCGGTGATGTGTGTCGACGATGAAGTCGTGCGTGAAATACTGCCTAAGGTAGGGCGTCCGACTATTACGTATGGCTTTTCTGAAGACGCCGATTACCGTGCAATTAACCTACAGCAGCAAGGTGTTTATACCCACTTTACCGCTGTGCGTAATAATGGCCAGCCGCCTTTAGAGATCAGCTTGAAAATGCCGGGTAAGCATAACGTCTTAAATGCTTTGGCTTCTATTGCAGTGGCAGATGACGAAGGCGTAGATGACAAGTATATTGTCGCCGCTTTAGAAAAGTTTGCCGGTGTTGGGCGTCGCTTTACCGTTCAGGGTGAGTTCCCCCTTGGTGATGGCAACGTCATGTTGGTAGATGATTACGGTCATCACCCACGTGAGTTAGAAGTAACCATTGATGCTATTCGTAAGGGCTTTCCTGAGCGTCGTTTGGTGATGGCGTTTCAACCGCACCGTTACAGTCGCACCCGTGACTTGTATGAAAACTTCGTAAAAATTCTGTCCACCACCGATGTGTTACTACTAATGGAAGTATTCCCAGCCGGTGAAAAGCCATTAGCTGGTGCCGACAGTCGTTCGCTGTGCGGTTCTATTCGCCAGCGTGGAGATATAGACCCTATTTTTATTGAACGTGGCGAGTCGTTAGAAACACCGTTAAAACGAATTTTAAAACCAGGTGACTTGTTACTGTTACAGGGCGCCGGTGATGTGGGCTCAATTGCTCAAGAATTAACAAAGAATTTAACCAGTTGGTTGGCAGAGGTTGAAGTATGAATTCTGCGGCATTAGGTAAAATAGCGGTATTGATGGGCGGTGACTCCAGCGAGCGCACGGTTTCATTACGCAGTGGTGAGGCCGTATTACAAGCGTTGCTGGCGGCAGGCGCAGATGCCTTTGCTATTGATGTGCAAGGCCATGCAGTAAACCAGCTATTAGACGCAGAGTTTGATATTGCCTTTATCGCTATGCACGGTCGTGGCGGTGAAGACGGCACCATTCAGGGTGTACTTGAATGGCTAAATAAACCTTATACCGGCAGTGGTGTAATGGCCTCTGCTTTGGCCATGGATAAGTGGCGCACCAAACTATTGTGGAGCGCTGCCGGTTTACCAACACCAAAAGCGTATATTTTAAGTGGTAATAGCGATTGGCAGCAGATTATTAACTCACTGAATAATAACGCCATTGTTAAGCCAGCACGCGAAGGTTCAAGTATTGGCATGCGCCGTGTTCATCACTCCACCGAGCTACAAGAAAGCTACCAATACGCCAGCCAGTATGACGCCATGGTGTTAGCAGAAGAGTGGGTAACTGGTGCTGAATTTACCGTGGCCGTAGTTGATGGCGAAGTATTGCCCGCCATTCAGTTAAAAACCAGTCATGAGTTTTATGACTACGAAGCTAAGTATCAGTCAGACGATACCCAGTATTTGTTGCCATGTGGCTTGTCGGTCGAAAAAGAAGACGAATTAAAAGAACTGGTTTTAAAAGCATTTGAAATACTCGGCTGTGAAGGCTGGGCGCGTATGGACGTTATGCAAGATGAAGCCGGTGCCTTTTGGTTGTTAGAAGCTAACACCATTCCCGGCATGACCGACCATAGCTTAGTACCTATGGCAGCAAAAGCTGCAGGCATGGACATGTCGGCATTGGTACTTAGATTATTAAACGAGGCGAGTAATAGAAACCGTGTCTAAAAATCGTAAGCCAAACCCTCGCGGTGCTACACCTATAGCACCTAAGAAGGTAAAGAAAGAATGGAATGTCAGCTTGCCAAGCATGCCGAAGATCGCATGGCGTTGGTTACTGGCTCCGTTGTTTTCTGGCTTATTAGTATTTACAGCGCATTGGATTTATAAAAGCACACCTGTAACCGCCATAGAATTTAATGGCACGTTTAGTGTGTGGAATGCAGAGCAGCTAACAGAGCCTCTAATGTGGGTGAAGGATGAAAGCTTCTTCTCTTTAGATGTAAAGAAAGTACATAAGCAGCTGCAGGCGTTAGCGCTTATAAAACATGTTTCTGTACGCAAGCAATGGCCAGGAACAATAGAAGTAACGATCAGCGAAGATGTGCCAATTGCGCTGTGGAATAACGACAAAGTATTAAGTGCCTCCGGCAAGATCAGTGATCTTCCCGCAGGCTTGAATACAGAAGCCTTAATACAGATGAGTGGCGCTGGCCAGCAAACAGAACAGGTTGTCCGTTATTACCGTCGTTTGCAGCAAGTGCTTAATGACCAGAAGTTACGAGTGTTAGAGCTGAGAGTTTCTGAAATAGGTTCAGTGGAAGCAAAATTAAGTAATGGCTGGCACGTAAAACTAGGCCGCCAATACATTGAAGAACGAGTTGAGCGTTTAGATAAAATATTACGCTATATCCCGCAAGAGAAAGTAGCGATTGTGGATTTACGTTATGGAAAGGGCGCAGCAATACGTTGGCGTGAACAACAGGAGATAGGCTAATGAGTCAAGCGCAACATAAGAATATGGTTGTGGGTTTAGATATAGGCACCTCAAAAGTTGTCTGTATTGTTGGTGAAGTAAGCCCAGAGCAAAAGATTGAAATTATTGGTATTGGCTCACACCCAAGTCGCGGCATTAAAAAAGGCGTGGTGGTTGATATTGAATCAACCGTGCATTCCATTAAGCGTGCGGTAGAAGAAGCCGAGTTAATGGCAGGGGTAAATATACATTCCGTTTATGTAGGCATTGCCGGTAGCCATATTCAGTCTTTTAACTCACACGGTATTGTTGCTGTGCGTGATGGTGAAGTGAACGCTACCGACCTTGAGCGAGTATTAGACGCTGCCAAAGCAGTGCCCGTAGCGCAAGACCAGCGCGTACTGCACATACTGCCGCAAGAATACTTAGTAGATGGCCAAGAAGGCATTAAAGAGCCTATTGGTATGTCGGGTGTACGCCTAGAAGCTAAGGTGCACCTAATTACCGGAGCCGCTAACGCCATTCATAATATCGAGCGTTGTATTCAGCGTTGCAACTTACAGGTCGATGGCCTAGTGCTAGAGCAATTGGCCTCAAGCTACGCCGTGCTTACCGATGACGAGCGCGAGCTAGGTGTGTGCTTAGTCGACATTGGTGGTGGTACTACTGACATTGCTATTTTCTCACGCGGATCTATTTGTCATACCGCCGTGATAGCAATAGCTGGTGACCAAGTAACCAACGATATCGCTATGACTTTCCGCACGCCGACACAGCATGCCGAACAGATCAAAATTAAATACGCATGTGCTTTAAAGCAGTTAGTTAAAGCAGATGAAACAATCAAAGTACCAAGCATTGGCGACCGCCCAGCACGTGACTTATTACGTCAAAACCTAGCCGGGATTGTCGAGCCAAGATACGACGAATTGTTTATGTTGATTCAGAATGAATTACGCCGCAGCGGTTATGCAGATTTAATCTCTGCGGGCGTGGTGTTAACCGGTGGAACTTCAAAAATGGAGGGCGCAATTGAACTCGCAGAAGAAATATTTCATATGCCAGTCAGACTGGCCAAACCACAGGGCATTAATGGTTTCTCGGAAATCAGCTCAAACCCAATATATGCCACAGCCGTAGGCCTATTGCTGCACGCTGCTAAACAGCAGAAGTTCAGTAGTTCGCAACCGATTGAGGAAGGCGCTAAGAAAAATTACCTTCTTAGCATAAAAGAATTTTTTAAAAATAACTTTTAATAAAAACTAAATTTATAACGCAAAGCAGGGGAAACGCTATGTTAGATAATAGAGACGGTGATATGTTTGAATTAGCAGAAGACTTACAACAAACCGCTTTAATTAAAGTGGTTGGTGTTGGTGGCGGCGGTGGTAACGCAGTTAAGTATATGATTGATAATCATATCGAAGGCGTTGATTTCATCTGTGCTAATACAGACGTACAAGCATTAAGACATATTCCAGCCAGAACCATTATCCAGTTAGGTAACGACCTAACTAAAGGATTAGGTGCTGGTGCCAACCCAGAAGTAGGCCGTCAAGCTGCTCTTGCTGACCGCGAGCGTATTGCTGAATGCCTAAAAGGCGCAGACTTAATCTTCATTACCGCTGGTATGGGCGGTGGTACGGGTACGGGTGCAGCTCCTGTAATTGCCGAAGTAGCTAAAGAATTAGGCATTCTAACCGTTGCCGTAGTGACTAAACCTTTTGCTTTTGAAGGCGGCCGTCGTTCTAAAGCAGCAGACTTAGGTCTTAAGTACTTATCTGAGTCAGTAGACTCTTTAATTACTATTCCTAACGAAAAGCTTTTACCCGTGCTAGGTGATGACATCAGCTTGGTTGATGCGTTTGCCGAAGTGAACAAAGTATTGCAAGGTGCAGTACAAGGTATTGCTGACTTAATTATCCGTCCTGGTTTAATTAACGTCGACTTTGCAGACGTACGTACAGTAATGTCTGAAATGGGTCAGGCGATGATGGGTACAGGTGTTGGTATTGGTTCTAACCGTGCTATCGAAGCCGCCGAAATGGCCATTCGTAGTCCGCTATTAGAAGATATCGACTTACACGGTGCTCGTGGTGTTCTTATTAACATTACTGCAGGTGTCAGCATTGGACTTAAAGAATACAACGCAGTGGGCGAGCATGTAGGTAAATACGCAGACGCCGATGCAGTGATTGTTACCGGTACGGTAATTGATCCTGACATGTCTACCGACGAATTACGTGTGACTGTTGTAGCAACTGGACTAAATTCTGAAAAGAGAACAGAACAAAAACCTACAAAGGTTGTCGATAACACAGAGAAAGCAGAAGAAGAGGCAGCTTATCCAGCCCAAGGTCGTGCAGAAGGTTTGCGCTCCAACCAAAGTGGTCACGGTAATGCAGCATACAAAACAGAGCGTGCAACAGCGCCAAATGCAGATTATTTAGATATTCCTGCATATTTGCGTCGCCAAGCCGATTAAAGAATGCGCACTAGCGCATTCTTTAAATATTGTTATAATGCCGCAATTCTGTATTATTGTATGAATTTTGCTCAGTTTGACAAAACAGGTTGTCTAGATGATTGCACAGCGCACACTTAAAAATGCTATTAGAGCAACGGGAGTTGGTCTTCACTCAGGTGAGAAGGTTTATTTAACACTTAAACCGGCTGCACCTAATACTGGGATTATATTTCGTCGTACTGACTTAAATCCACCAGTAGATATTCACGCACATGCATTGAATGTGGGTGAGACCACTCTATCTACCACTCTTGTGAATGGTAGCGCGCGTGTTGATACAGTCGAACATCTACTATCAGCCATGGCTGGTTTAGGTATAGATAACGCTGTAGTCGAATTAAGCGCACAAGAAGTACCTATTATGGACGGTAGCTCAGGCCCCTTTGTGTTCCTACTACAGTCAGCCGGTATTGTTGAACAAGATGCACCCAAGCGCTTTATTCGTATTAAACGTAAAGTCGAAGTGCGTGAAGGCGATAAGGTTGCCACGTTTTTACCTCATAATGGCTTTAAAGTATCTTTCGAAATTGATTTTGACCACCCTGTACTTAAACAGAGCGTGCAAAAAACCAGTTTAGATTTCTCTTCAACTTCTTATGTTAAAGAAGTGAGCCGTGCGCGTACTTTTGGTTTTACTAAAGACCTAGAATATATGCGTTCGAAGAACTTAGCGTTGGGTGGTAGTGTTAAAAACGCTATTGTTGTAGATGATTTTCGTGTTCTAAACGAAGATGGTTTACGTTACGACGACGAGTTTGTTAAACATAAAGTATTAGACGCTGTTGGTGATTTATATCTTCTAGGTCATAGCTTAATTGGTGAGTTTGTTGGTTATAAGTCTGGACACGGCCTTAATAACCGCTTACTGCGTGAACTATTGCTACAAGAAGATGCATGGGAGTTCGTTGAGTTTACAGAAGAGACCTCTCCGATTACATACATGCGACCAGCTGCGGCAGTTTAACTAAAAATTACATAAAACTATTTGAGTATTCCAAAGCCAAGGCCATACTAAAGTTATGGCCTTAGCTTTTGTGAGGAGCGAATAATATTCAAGACATAACTATTGATCGCTTTCACTTGGTATCAGAAACATGAATATAATTGTTGTTGGACAAAAGCACGGAGAATCAAAAACCTATACGTTAGGTGGGTCTGTACGTATTCTGTTTTTTGGTTTTCTATTTGCTCTGCCCTTTTCAATGGGGGCCGCAGGCTATTGGCTAGCACAACACTTGGCTGATGAAGGTATTTTAGATCTTAATGCTGCAAAAGCATGGGAAGACGACCTTTCACAACAGCGCCAAGAACTTCAAAAAATTCGTAAGCAAACCGACCAAGAATTAGACGCCTTAACCCTTAAACTGGGTGAGCTTCAAGCGAAATTATTACGCTTAGATGCCTTGGGCGAGCGCATAGTCGATATCTCTAAGCTCTCAACTGATGAATTCGATTTCAGTATGCAACCTGCCGTCGGTGGGCCATCAGGCGCTTTGGGTGAGTCTTATCAAGTCACCGAAATTAACCAAGTATTAGATGGCTTAGCCGAACGTATTGACAGTCGCGAACAGCAACTGGAAGTACTTGGTAATCTAATGTCGGCCAACAAATTCAGTACAGACACTTTTGTTGCTGGCCGTCCTATTGATAAAGGTTGGATGTCTTCACGTTACGGTCAGCGTACCGACCCATTCACTGGCCGCCTAGCTTGGCACGGTGGTGTCGACTTTGCTGGTAAAACCGGTACAGAAATTAAAGCCGTTGCAGCAGGTGTAGTTACTTGGTCTGACAACCGTTATGGCTACGGCAAGCTAATAGAAATAAACCACGGCAATGGTTACAAAACACGTTATGCACACTGCGACAGTTTGGAAGTTAAAGTGGGTGATATCGTTCGTAAAGGTGATGTTGTTGCCTTAATGGGAAGCACTGGTCGTTCGACTGGTCCTCATGTTCACTTCGAAGTTTATAAAAATGGACGTAGCGTAGACCCTGCTGCTTACATTCACCGCACCCCTCGATAATTTATTTACCAATCTCTTGTCATTGTTTCTGGTTATAAGTAGCCTTGTGCGCTTATAGCCTATTTTTTATATTGCTCTTTTGGATAAAGATAATCCCATGATTGGTAACCTAATTCGTAACGTTATTGGTAGTAAAAACTCACGTGAACTAAAACGCATGAGTAAAATAGTTGAAAAAATCAACTCCTTCGAAACCGAAATTCAAGCTTTATCAGATACAGAACTACAAGCAAAAACAGCTGAATTTAAAGAACGCATAGAAAAGGGCAGCAGTTTAGAAAAAATACTGCCTGAAGCCTTTGCTGTTTGTCGTGAAGCCAGTGTCCGTGTCATGGGTTTACGCCACTTCGACGTCCAAATGATTGGTGGTATTACCCTGCATGAAGGCGCTATCGCCGAAATGCGTACTGGTGAAGGTAAAACTTTAGTCGCTACCTTACCTACTTACCTAAACACCTTAACGGGTAAAAGCGTTCATGTTGTTACAGTAAACGAATACTTAGCCCGTCGTGACGCCGAGTGGATGCAACCCCTGTATGAGTTTTTAGGTTTGTCTGTTGGTGTGGTTGTTCCAGGCCAAAATACTGAAGAAAAGCGCCAGCAATACGCAGCAGACATTGTTTACGGTACCAACAACGAGTTTGGTTTCGACTACTTACGCGACAATATGGCGTTTTCATTAGAAGACAAAGTTCAGCGCGATCTAACTTTTGCCATAGTCGACGAAGTGGACTCCATTTTAATTGACGAAGCTCGTACCCCGCTTATTATTTCAGGCCCAGCAGAAGACAGCTCTGAAACTTACCGTGCTATTGATAAATTAGTACCAAAGTTAGAACGTGGCGAGCTTAATGAAGAAAGCCCCGAATTAAACACAGGCCATTACGTTATTGACGAAAAAAGTAAGAGCGTTGAGCTAACAGAAACTGGCCATGAAGTTGTCGAAGACTTACTGATTGAAATTGGTTTACTTAAAGAAGGCGATAGCCTGTATGCACCAAGTAATTTAGCTTTAATGCATCACGTATTATCGGCATTAAAAGCGCACGCAGTTTTTCAGAAAAACGTCGACTACATAGTTCAGGGCGGACAAATCGTTATTGTTGACGAACACACTGGCCGTACAATGCCAGGCCGTCGCTGGAGTGAAGGTTTACACCAAGCGGTTGAAGCCAAAGAAGGCCTTGAAGTTCAACCCGAGAGCCAAACCTTAGCTTCTACTACCTTTCAGAACTATTTCCGTTTATACGACAAACTGGCTGGTATGACCGGTACTGCCGATACCGAAGCTTATGAATTCCAACAGATTTACGGGCTAGATGTTGTAGTGATACCAACCAATAAACCGGTTAAGCGTATCGACTATAACGACGTAGTTTATTCTACCCAGAAAGAAAAATACGATGCAGTTATTGAAGAAACTCGTACTGTAATGGCTCAGGGGCGTCCTGTTCTAATTGGTACGGCCTCTATTGAGGCTTCTGAATACGTTTCTAAGCTACTAACCGACGCCAAAGTACCCCATAACGTTCTTAACGCTAAAGAAAACGACCGCGAAGCTGAAATTATTGCTGAAGCGGGCCGCCCGGGTGCAGTAACTATTGCTACCAACATGGCCGGTCGTGGTACCGACATTAAGTTAGGTGGTAAGTGGGAGTCTGAGCTTGAAGCATTAGAAAACCCGACCGAAGAGCAAATTGCGGCGGCTAAAGCCGACTGGCAGAAACGCCATGAAGCAGTGTTAGAAGCGGGTGGCTTGCATATTATTGGTACTGAGCGTCATGAGTCTCGCCGTATTGATAACCAGTTACGTGGTCGTGCTGGTCGTCAGGGTGATGCTGGTTCAACGCGCTTCTTCTTATCATTAGAAGACAACCTAATGCGTATCTTTATGTCTGATCGTATGCGTAGCATGATGCGCGCTTTAGGCATGAAAGACGGCGAATCTATCGAGCATAAGATGGTGTCTAACGCCGTTGAAAAAGCACAGCGTAAAGTAGAAGGTCGTAACTTCGATATTCGTAAATCGTTACTAGAATACGATGACGTAGCTAATGATCAGCGCCGTGTTGTTTACACTCAGCGTAATGACATTATGGAAATGGAAGATATTTCAGAAATTATTTCTAATATTCGCCAAGACGTGGTCAAAGACGTGCTCAACCAATTCATACCGCCTAACAGTGTTGAAGAACAGTGGGATATTCCCGGTCTTGAAGCGCAATTGCAGGAAGAGTTTGATATACAATTGCCCATTGGCCAGTGGTTAGCGGGTGAGGGTGTTGAGAAGGTGTTCGAAGAAGACCTACACGCTAAAATCACTGCCGCTATACAAGAAGTCTACGACAACAAGGCTGAACAAGCTGGCCAAAGTGTGATTAATCAGTTCGAAAAGCAAATTATGCTGCAAGTATTGGATAATTTGTGGAAAGAACACTTGGCCACCATGGATCACTTGCGTCAAGGTATTCACTTGCGTGGTTACGGTCAGAAGAACCCCAAGCAAGAATATAAGCGCGAGTCGTTCTTACTGTTTGAACAGCTATTACACAATATTAAGCACGACACTATTCGTATTCTTTCGCATGTAAAAGTACGTGATGAAGAAGAAATACAGCAACTAGAAGCTGAACGTCGTGCTGCTGCTGAGGCTCTTGCTAAGCAAGCACAGTATCAACATGGCGACAAAGAAGAGAGCGACTCTACTGAAGAAGCTCAGCCTTTTGTACGTGAAGATAAAAAAGTAGGACGTAACGAACCTTGCCCTTGTGGATCAGGTAAAAAATATAAACATTGTCATGGCACAATAGCTTAAGGCGTAACTAATAAATGGCAGTCAATTTTCAAGTATTAGAAACTTATCATGCAGTTGAAGGCGTTCGTTTGGGTATTACTCAGGCGAACGTTCGCTATAAAGACCGTGATGATATGGTGTTAATTGAATTGGCAGAAGGATCGCAGGTGGCAGGGGTGTTTACCCTCAATGCTTTCTGCGCCGCCCCTGTGCAAATATGCAAACAGCACTTAAAACAAAGTGCGCCACGTTATTTATTAATTAATACCGGAAACGCTAACGCGGGTACGGGTAAGTCAGGTATTACTAACACTATTCGCAGTTGTGAACTAGTAGCGCAAGCGACTGGCTGTAAGCTAGAAGAAGTACTACCGTTTTCTACCGGTGTTATTGGTGAGCCCTTAAAAATGAGCGCTTTCGAGCAAGGTGTTCCGGCTGCGCTTGAAAAATTGGATGCGGGTAATTGGTCGCGTGCTGCTAAAGGCATTATGACTACAGACACCTTACCTAAAGGCTATAGCAAGCAGTTTGAAATTGCTGGTAAAAAGGCTGTAGTCACTGGTATTTCTAAGGGTGCTGGCATGATCATGCCTAACATGGCAACCATGCTTGCTTTTATTGCTACCGATGCTGCAGTAAGCAAAGAAATTTTACAACAGTGGTGTAAAGAGTTAGCGGATCGTTCGTTTAACCGTATTACCATCGACGGCGATACTTCCACTAATGACTCTTGCATGCTAATTGCCACAGGTAAAAGCGAATTAAGCATTACCGATGCCAACAGTGATGAAGCCAAAGCATTATTTGCAGAGTTAAAAGAAGCCTTTCAAAACCTAGCTCACGCCATTGTGCGTGACGGCGAAGGCGCAACTAAGTTTGTTACTATTAAAGTGTCTGGTGCTGCTAGCTCTAAAGAAGCATTAGACGTTGCCTACACGGTTGCACACTCACCTTTGGTGAAGACTGCCATGTTTGCTTCAGATGCCAACTGGGGGCGTATTTTGGCCGCCGTAGGCCGTAGTGGTGTACAGGACTTTAACCTAGACTTAGTTCAGATCTATTTAGATGACGTACAGATCGTTAAAGACGGTGGCCGTTACGATGGATACAACGAAAAAGACGGTGCCGCCGTATTCGCTCTAAGCGAGTTCAGCGTTCGTATTGAGCTGGGTCGTGGTGATGTTCAAGAACAGCTTTGGACTTGTGACTTCTCGCATGACTACGTCACTATCAATGCTAACTATCGTTCTTAATGGCTGTTGTTAGAGTAGCGGTCGCTGTTGTTTTAGTGGGTGCTAAGGTGTTAATTGCCAAGCGCCCACTAGACAAAAACCAAGGCGGTTTGTGGGAATTTCCCGGTGGTAAGATAGAAACCAACGAAAGCCCTGCAGTTGCTTTAGTGCGCGAGTTACAAGAAGAAGTAGGCGTTGATTTCTCAACGGCCTCAATAACCCCTCTCATGGTTCTTCCTTTTACTTATCCTGAAATTCAAGTGCAGTTAGAAGTGTTTACACTTGTGGCTGATGAGTTGGCGTTAGAAAATGCTTATGGTGCTGAAGGGCAAGAGATACGCTGGGTACTGATAGAAGACTTAGCTAATTACGACTTCCCCGAAGCAAATAAAGCCATCCTGGACGCTATTTCAAAACAGTCTAATTAACCGTTATGAAATTATTGCTTAGTAGTAGAAAGGGCAATAGCACCAGCGCTAAGACAAACATAACTGCGACTATTGAAAAAAAGAAGTGGACAGGACGCTGCTTAATGCTTTCCCACATGGTAGGCATATCTTTAGCCAGCTCTTGCATGTGCTCTCGACGCTTTTCTTGATAGTCGTCTAATATGGCACGCGCTCTTGGGTAGTCTTCTTTGTCGTTAAGCCAAATAGCCGCCAATGAAATGCGCCAGCGCCCTGCGTTGGTTTCATAAAAAGGAATGCCAGCTTCGTCTAATACTTGGCGTACGTCTTCCGCTTCGTCTTCACCGACACCGCCCAAGCGAAAAAGTAATTTAGCCATATCTTATAAACCATCTAAACATTAATAAAAAAACCGCCAAACCAAAAGAATTGGTGGCGGTGAAGTCTGAGAGTGTGCATCTCAAAAGGTTTCAATACCGATATTACGTTTAACTTCTGATATAAGTCAATCAAAGCTGTGGTTTTAGTGCATTAATAAAGCATTTTCTTACTTTTGTTGTGTAACAGCCATGAGCTTAAAATGATTAAGGCGCTGATAACAAATAGTGGCCATACCCAAAAGTTCATATAAGGAGTGTGTCCTTGGCGCATTTCTGCAACAGCCGATAAAGTATCGCGCCTGTTGGTTAGCAGTTGCTTAACAATATGACCTTTGTGGTCTACTAAAGCGGTAATGCCCGTATTGGTTGAGCGCAGCAACCAGCGGCCTGTTTCTAGGGCACGCATTTGCGCCAGTGCCATATGCTGTTTAGGGCCTAAAGAGTCACCAAACCAAGCGTCGTTACTGATGGTTACCAGTAAGTCTGAGTTCTTAGCCATTTGGTTTACCTGTTGAGGGTAGGCAATTTCATAGCAAATAAATGGCGCAATCAGGTATAAGCTTTCACCTTCAGCGGAGGTTTTGTTTACTTTAAGTAGCGCTTGCTGGTTGGTTCCGGGTAAAAAGCTCGACATCTCTAAATCGAAAAACGGAATCAAGCCGCGGATTTGTTTTTCAAAAGGCACGAACTCACCAAAGGGCACTAAACGCTGCTTATGGTAAGTGCCGTCACCGTTACCAAAGGCCATGATGCTGTTGTGGTATTCGCCCGCTAAAGATGTGCCTCTAGGGTGGCGATAAGGAATGCCGGTAATAATGGTGCTGTTATGGTCTCTGGCCTCATCGGCCATGTCTTCCATAAAAGGACGGAATTGATCTTGGGTCACAGTAATAGCTGTTTCTGGCCACAAAATTAAGTCGCTTTGCCAGTTCTTGCTGCTTTGCTTGTAGTAGGCAGACATGGTCGGGCTGAACATGCTGGGTAGCCACTTTTTATCTTGTGGAATATTTCCTTGCACTGCACTGACGTTCAGTGACCCGGTAGCATGGGTCCATTCAACCGTTTGCAGCCAGGCGCCTATGGGCCAAACAAGTAAAATGCTTAATAAATAATATTTTTTAGTGTGTAGTACCTGCCACAGTACCGTGACCGTAAGCATAAGGATAAAGGAAATACCGTAGCTGCCAATAACGGGCGCCCAACCGGCTAGCCAAGTAAATAGGTGCCCGTCACCGGCAAATAACCAAGGAAAACCGGTTAAGAGGTTGCCGCGCACAAGCTCTGCTAAAAACCAAAAAGCAGGAATGGTTAGCCAGTTTAAGGTATGACCAAGAAAGCGTTGTTTAAGATAAAAAACAAACGCAGGAATTAGGGCCAGCCCGCCAGCAAATAAAAACACCAGCAAAGAAGCCACTATCGCATGGGTGCCGCCAAAGCGGTTAATGCTGACGTATATCCAAGACACGCCTACTAAAAATTGGCCGAGGCTGAATATCCACACATTAATAAACGCCTGTTTAGGCGTGTTGGCGTTGTTAACTGCGAACAGCAGCCCCGCTAGGCTGAGTAAGCCAATGGGCCAATAAAAGAACGGTGCCAGCGCCAGTGCAAATAGTCCACCAGAGACAAAATAGAGAACATAGTTTACACGGGTTAAAAACATGGCTTTATTGTTCTTTAGGCTGAGGCTGCACTTCTAATGTGCCAAGTTGTCGGCTGGTGCTATGAACGACTTTAAAGTTCCAGCCATCAATACAGATGGTTTCATCGCACTCTGGCATACGCCCAAAAAAGTGCATGACAATACCGCCAATAGTATCAAACTCATCGTCTGAGAAGTCTGTTTTGAAATGCTCATTAAAGTCTTCAACAGGTGTTAAAGCAGGCACTAAGGCACGGCCGTCTTCTAAGGGGCGAATACGAGTATTCACATCTTCTGCGGGGTCGTATTCGTCTTTAATATCACCAACAATTTGTTCTAGTACGTCTTCAATGGTGACTAAACCGGCAATACCGCCAAACTCATCGACGACTATGGCCATGTGATTTTGCTTGGCACGGAACTCATGCAGTAACAAGTTTAAGCGTTTGCTTTCCGGGACAAAACTGGTGGGACGTAAAATATCTGACAAACGAATTTGGTCACTGTTGCCGGTTAGGATAAGCGGTAGCAAATCTTTTACTAGTAACAAACCTTGAACTTCGTTGTCATTATCGCCGCCCATTACTGGAATACGAGAGTGGGCTGCTTTGATAATACGAGGCAATTGGTCGCGAATGCTGTCATTGATATTAACGGTGACCATTTTCGAACGTGGCACCATAATATCGCCTACCTGCATTTCAGAAACTTGCAGGGCACCTTCAATAATATTAAGAGTATCGGCATCGACAATGCTGCGCTCGGCAGCTTCTTGAACAATGTCTTTAATGTCTTCACGACTTTGTGGATCGTCGGAGAATAAGCTGGTGAATCGTTCTAGCCAACTTCGGGGTGGGTTCTGTCGGTCTTCGCTCATGATGCCTCATCATCAGTGTATGGGTCGGAAAATCCTAATTCAGCCATAATTTGCCTTTCTAGGTCTTCCATTATTTCTGCTTCATCGTCCTTTATATGGTCATAACCTAATAAATGCAAGCAGCCGTGCACCACCATATGCGCCCAATGGGCTTCAGGTGTTTTGTTTTGCTGGGTTGCTTCAAGTTGTACCACGGGTGCGCAGATAACTAGGTCCCCTAAAAGTTGCAGTGGAATACCTGCAGGAACTTCAAAAGGGAACGACAGTACGTTGGTGGGTTTGTCTTTACCGCGGTACTCAAAGTTAAGTTGTTGGCTTTCTTCAGATTCGACTAAGCGGATGGTGAGTTCGGGTTCATCAAAGTCTGTTTTATTTAATAGGGCAGTACTGGCCCATAGCTCCAGTTTTTCGGCGCTAGGTAAGTACTCAGACCAAGCATCTAGCTCGTCCGCCAGTTGGGTGTCTAATAATAGATTCATGCTTAGTCTTGGTCTTGAGATTGTCGTTCGAAGCTGTCGTAAGCATCAACGATACGTTGTACTAAGGGGTGGCGCACAACGTCTTTGCTGTCAAAGCGAGTGATACCAATACCTGGTACGCCATCTAACACCTCTAAACCATGTTTTAAACCAGAGTAGACCCCACGAGGTAAGTCTACTTGGGTAATGTCACCGGTAATAACCGCTTTAGAACCAAAGCCTACGCGGGTTAAGAACATTTTCATTTGTTCTTTGGTAGTATTTTGCGACTCATCTAAAATCACAAAAGAATGACTTAAAGTACGGCCACGCATATAGGCTAGAGGCGCAATTTCGATGATATTACGCTCTATAAAACGAGTGACTTTTTCAGGACCAAGCATTTCATACAAGGCATCGTATAAAGGACGTAAGTACGGGTCGATTTTTTGAGCAAGGTCGCCAGGTAGAAAACCGAGTTTTTCACCAGCTTCAACCGCAGGGCGTACTAAGAGAATGCGTTTTACATCGTCACGTAGCAGTGCCTCTACGGCCGCAGCTACTGCTAAAAATGTTTTACCTGTACCTGCAGGGCCAACACCGAAGTTAATATCAAATTCTTTAATGTTTTGTAGGTACTGTAATTGGTGAGGACCTCTGGGCTTTACTAACAATAACGGTGTTTTGACTGTACCGCTGTCTGTCTTTTTTCTTTTAGCTTTTGTGTCTTCGGGGCCTTCTTCTTGTAGCAGAAGATGAATAAGCTCTGGGGTGATGACAGTGCCGTTGGCGGTTTCTTTATAAAGGCGCTGAATAATCGAAGCGGCACGTTGTGCTACCTTAACCGAGCCTTCAAGAGTGAACTGGTTGCCGCGGTTATAAATTTGTAAACCATAGGCGTCGGCAATTTGTTCAATATGATTATCAAATTGGCCGCATAAATTAGCTAGGCGGGCGGTGTCATCGGGTTCTAGGAAAAAACTGGTACTGTGGGTAGCCTGTTTTTGCTTAGACTGCTTTGAAACTGTAGTGGCTGTTGTATCCAAAGAAGGGTTACTCATAGTGCGAAATCAACCATTAGTATGCCAGCTCTGGATCAATTAAAACACCACGTAGGCTGTTGGTGTAGGCCGCTTCAATTTTAACTTTTACAAACTTACCTATTAAATTGTGGTCGTCACAGCGGAAATTCACAATACGGTTGTTTTCAGTGCGGCCTTGTAGCTCGCCTAGGTCTTTTCTGGAAACACCCGTAATTAAGATGGTTTCTTCTTTGCCTACCATCTGACGGCTAATCATTTGTGCATGGTTGGCAATGTGTTGCTGCAAAATTTCCAAACGTTCTTTCTTAACACTTTCAGGGGTATCGTCTTCTAGCTGAGCCGCGGGAGTACCAGGGCGCGCGCTATATAGGAAACTGTAAGAAGTATCGAAACCGATTTTCTTAATTAAATCCATGGTTTCTTGGAAGTCTTCCTCGGTTTCACCAGGGAAGCCAACAATAAAGTCTGAAGAAACAGAGATGTCAGGGCGAAAAGCACGTACACGTTCAATAATGTCATGAAAAACGTCGATTTCATGGTTGCGTTTCATAGCTGCTAAAATACGGTTAGAGCCGCTTTGGACGGGTAAGTGTAAATGGCTTACCAGCTCTGGTACTTCGGCATACACATTAATTAAACGGTCGTTAAACTCTAGCGGGTGCGAGGTGGTAAAACGAATACGGTCGATACCTTCGATTTCAGCGACTAAGGTGATCAGTTCGGCTAGGTCGGCCATGTCGTCTTCGTCGGTACTACCACGGTAGGCGTTTACGTTCTGCCCTAGCAGGTTTACTTCACGCACACCTTGCGCCGCTAATGAGCGAATTTCTGCTAAAACGCTTTCTAAAGGACGGCTAACTTCTTCACCACGGGTATAAGGCACTACGCAGAAAGAGCAGTATTTAGAGCAACCTTCCATAATGGAAACAAAGGCGCTGCTGCTGTCTGTTTTATGAACGGGTAAATTATCAAACTTCTCGATTTCAGGGAAAGTAACATCCACCACCTGAATTGAGTTGTTGGCCTGCTTAACCATGTCGGGCAGGCGGTGAATGGTTTGTGGCCCAAACACCATGTCGACATGGCCGGCACGTTTCATGATGTTCTTGCCTTCTTGAGAGGCAACACAACCAGCGACACCAATTTTAACGTTGGGGTTGGTGTCTTTTAAGCGCTTCCAGCGACCGAGCTGATGGAAGACTTTCTCTTGTGCTTTCTCGCGTATCGAACAGGTGTTAAGAATCACTACATCGGCGTCTTCAGGGTTGTCGGTTAACACCATCTGATCGCTGTCGCCCAAAATGTCGACCATTCGCTGAGAGTCGTACTCATTCATTTGGCAACCGTGGGTTTTAATATAGAGTTTTTTTACTTTATCTGTCATAGCACAACAAGAGAATATAAGAAATTTAGGGGCGCATATTATACAGCCACTGGCCACTTAATAGCCAGAGCAACAAGGCAGGATTGATCTGGAATAATATAATCTAAATCTATTTAGCTATTAATAGTCGCATAGCTTGTTGCCGGCTGCATACACTGCTATAAAAGTAGAGCAAGTAGTGATTGTTGAAGAGTCTTTTGTTCGCTTAATAATAATGAAAGCTAGCTACAATGGAGTCTGTCTTATGAGTCGTGACATGCAACCTTTGTTTTGGCGTATTAATGAACAAGATCACCGTGGTATGGAAGCGGTTAGTTTACTAATGCCAACCAACGATACTGAAAACTCTGCCCTAGAAATGCCGACTAACGTGCATTTGCGTACACCTGGGCAATCTTCTTACCCAATGGACTTACGTTGGTCTAGCGAAGACCAAGAACTGTTTATGTCTTTATTAGAGCGTGTTGTCGGCCAAGAGCTGGAAGGCAATATAGAGTTAGATCTCACCGATGAAAAGGTTTGGAATCTGATTCAATTAGTCGCTTTATCTCGTTTTAAAACGCCCATTCCTGTGGATGAATTATTAGCCGAAGATTTTAACTGTGAACGCCAAGAGTTGTCGGTAGGCGATATGGTCGCAGTTAATAGTCTGTACGGTTATCCGCTGGCAGTCATAGTCGGTTTGGATTCGATAGATCTGTCTTGTGTGCTGCTTGAAGAGATAGTCCACCAAGAGCAAGTGAAAGTACCAAAGTACAGCTTGCTGATGGTGAACCGTGTTTCTGCGCTACCGGCAAGTTTTGCTAATACGGCAGCTAAGGAAGATGCCGTATTACACTAACTGAGGGGGGGACTATCCTCGAGACAAAGCCCGCTGACGCTTCTGTTGAAGCGTTAGTTCGGCTAGCAGTTGGTAGAAGTCTACACTCTTTTTAATAGTAGGCTTTTTTTCAACTAAGTTTTTTTCTACCGCATGTTGCTGAGAGATTGCTTGCTGTTCCATAGAGAGCCTCACTTAATGTCTGAATGAATGTTCATTCTAAAATTGATGTTTAAAAAAGTGCTAAACGCTAATAGCGTCCCAGCACATATCGAGTAAAACCTTTACTTGTACCTCTTCTGAAAACAGACCAGGAACGAGCTGCTGTTTTCTGGCAATATTAAATAAACTACCAAAAGTCATGGTGAGTAGTAGCTCATTTTGTATATCCTTAATGCAGTTTGTTTCTTTAGCGTTTTCCAATAGCTTAATCACTTCGGTGTGAATATCGCTCATGGCTCTGTGTTGCATGTCGGCACAAATAAGTGGCGATGCCCAAAGCTGATCTAATAAACAAATATTTCGTGATGACAGGCTAAGGAATTCATAGAAACGCCCCCAAATATGGTCAAAGCGCTCACGCACTGTTGCTTGTTCTGGGTAGTTCTGTAATGAATACTCAGCCATGTCTTTGCTAATGGATAAATACAGTTGCTCTATCAGTTCTTCTTTGGTTTTGAAGTAACGATATATAGTCCCGGCACCGCAACCTGCATGTTTGGCAATGCTGGCCATAGGACAGTTTTGAATGCCTTGTGCGGCAATTAAGTCGGCAGTGGCTTCTAGTATTTGTTCGCGTTTATCCATAGTATCTCACCTGAATGAACGTTCATTCTAGTCGTTTAAAATAAAATATCAATAGCGTTTATAAGGCTACCGCAGTCTGTTACGTCTTGTCAGCTAGGGCGGTAGGCTTAATTGCAGTCGTATTTATAGCTAGGCGTCGGGGTATGTGTCGGTGTGTTTTCCAGACTCGTCAGGGTAGATGATAGGGCTACGCTGGAAACGCTTTCTTATCCAGTTAACCGTTTTAAATACGGCCTTACGCCGTATGATGGAGCGCTCGAAAGAATACTTGTGGCGTGAAGTGCTAACCCCTAGGGCAATTAGAATCATTAACAGTCCTTGGCCGGGGAGTACCAACATCAGTAATCCGACAATAAGCAACACAATGGCTAAACTGTTACGTAACAGCCAAATCAACCAGCCTAATGGCGATCGATCTTGTTTGGTTTTGCGCACAGTAACAAAATAATCGGCAGGCATGCGCACCACCACCCAAGGAAGGGCAATGACAGACACTATTGCCATTAACAGGCCGCTGATGGACAGCAAGGGCAGCCAAGGTAGTACAGACTGATATAAGGACTCTAAATGAGCCATTTTTAGCTTCCTAAATATAAGCGGAGACGGTTGCGTACTATGAACTGAGCAGGCTTAAAGAAGCAAGCATAGGTATGTCGTTATGTAGCTGTATTGTTTTAACACAATGCTGTTTATATTCTGCCTCGTTAATAAGTTACAGTGGAATAATTTATTCCTAATGACACCAATGCAGGCCAGTTCGCTTTCAGTTAAACTTGCCCTACTTATTTTGGAGAAGAATACATGAGCAAAGAACGCGCGCCTTTTGGAGTTTTATTGGTGAACCTAGGTACACCAGACGCCCCTACCAGTTCTGCTATACGTCGTTACCTAGGTGAGTTTTTATCGGACAAGCGCGTGGTCGACATACCTCGACCAATATGGTGGTTAATTCTTAACGGTATTATTTTACGCGTTAGACCCAAAAAAGTAGCCGAAGCTTATAAAAGCGTTTGGACAGAAGACGGCTCGCCCTTATTGGCTATTGCCAAAAAACAACAAAAAGCGATAGCGCAGAGCTTAGCCGCTGAATATGGCAAAGAGATTCCTGTGGTGCTGGGCATGACTTATGGTAATCCTTCGATAAAAAGCGCCCTAGATCAGCTTAAACAGCAGACAGAACGTGTGCTGGTGCTGCCTATGTTCCCACAGTATTCGTCTTCCACTACTGCCGCAGTGTTTGATGCCGTTGCTAAAGTAATGAAAAAAGAGCAGCACCTACCTGAATTGCGTTTTATTCAGCAATATCATTTGCATGAGCAATACCTTGCCGCACTTAGTAAGTCGGTTAAAGAATACCGCCAGCAGCATGGCGCAGGTGACAAGTTAATGATGTCTTTCCATGGTGTGCCTGAGCGTTTTGACAAACAAGGTGACCCATATTCTTCACAGTGTCGTGCTACCGCTAAAGCCTTGGCTGCTAAATTAGGCTTAAGTGATGATCAATATATTTGCTCATTTCAGTCGCGCTTTGGTTTAGAAGAGTGGGTAAAACCCTACACAGATGCCACCTTAACCCAGTGGGCAAAAGAAGGTGTTAAGCGCGTGGATGTTATTAGTCCTGCTTTTGCGGCCGACTGTTTAGAAACCTTGGAGGAGTTGGAAATGGAAAACCGTGAATACTTTTTAGAAAACGGTGGTGAAGACTATCACTACATTCCTTGTTTAAATGACCGCCGCGACCATATCGAGCTGTTAAGTGGTTTAATCAAACAACATAGCCAAGGCTGGTTAGATCAAGAATAATATTAATAAGAGAATAAGTTAATGACAGAACGTGTAGTTTACGAAGTAAAAAATCATATTGCTTATGTGTGGTTAAACCGCCCCGAAAAGCTCAATGGTCTAGACATGCCCATGTTTAAAGACATGGTTAAAACAGCTAAAGAGATACGAAAAAACCGTGACGTGCGCGCTGTTATTTTGGCAGCAAAAGGCAATTCCTTTTGTGCTGGTTTAGATTTTTCTGCTGTGAATAAAGACCCTAGCATGATAGCTAAGGTTTTCTTGAAGTGGCCTTGGACCAAGCAAAATCTCGCCCAAGAAATAGCACATGCATGGCGTGACTTACCTGTACCTGTTATTTGCGCTATTCATGGCAACTGCTTTGGTGGCGGTATGCAGATTGCTTTGGCCTGTGATTATCGAATTGCCACGCACGATGCCAACCTTTCCATTATGGAAATGAAGTGGGGCTTAATTCCAGACATGAGTGGCATGGTGACTTTGTCACGTCTAACCCGTGTTGATATTGCCCAAGAGCTAATTATGACCGGTCGTCAGTTTTCAGCCAGTGAAGGTTTGGAATATGGTTTGATCAGCAAATTAGCAGAAGATCCTGTGGCTGAAGCTGAAAGGCTAGCGCAAGTAGTGGTAACTAAGTCGCCCGATGCCGTAGCCGCCAGTAAGTACCTGCTAAAGAAAACTTGGAAGGCAGATACTTGGAGAGCGTTACGTTGGGAACGTTGGGTACAGGCGCGTTTGTTAGGTCGTAAAAATCAGAAAATAGCGATGCGTAATGGCATGGCTCCAAAAGATAAAGAGCCTAAACCATTTGCAAATAGAACTTCGTTTAAGTAAGCACAGTCAATATATTGCTAAGCAATAAAATAAAAAAAGCGCTAATAAATCATTAGCGCTTTTTTTGTATATAAACGAAGTTTATTTAAAATAAAGGTAAGGTTAGAAAGAACAGTGGAGGACGTTAAGCTTGTTCTTTTTCTGCCTGTTCAGGCTGATAAACAATTTCTTTAATACGCACAGTCAGAGTTTTACCTTTAGGGTTTGGCCATTCAATTTCATCACCTACTGATAAACCTAAAATAGCGATACCAACGGGTGCAAAAATAGACACTGTGCCTTCAGCACCAGCGTCTTTAGGGAACACTAAAGTGCGGCTAAACTCACCGGCATCGGGCAGTTCAAGGAAGCGTACCGTAGAGTTCATAGTTACCACAGTATTAGGAATATTCTCTGGCTCAACCACTTCTGCGCGTTCAAGCTCAGCTTCTAAACCGGCCTTGTTAGGGAACTGACTGGTCGGGGTTTTATCAATTAACCGCTCCAAACGTTCTAAATCATTTTTCGTTAAAATTATATTGGGTTTGTTATTCATATTCGCCTCGTAATGCAAACAACCCGCAGGGGTAAGGGTGGTAAGTATTTGAAATAATTACCAAATCACCAGCGAGCGCATGTCATATGTTTAATATGACGCTACTCTCTTATATGCAAAAAGGCAATAGCACTAATCATCCCCTAGGAAGCCACCCGTTTGATGCATCCATAGCTGTGCGTAAATACCATTTTGGGCAAGCAGCTCTTGGTGAGTACCTTGTTCTACTATGTGACCATTGTCTAAAACAATGAGGCGGTCCATAGCGGCAATGGTAGAAAGGCGGTGGGCAATCGCAATAACGGTTTTGTTTTCCATTAACAGATCAAAACTTGCTTGAATGGCGGCTTCTACTTCGGAGTCTAAGGCGGAGGTGGCTTCATCCAAAATTAAAATAGGTGCGTTTTTAAGCAAGACACGGGCAATAGCGATGCGCTGGCGTTGACCACCAGAAAGCTTTACACCACGCTCACCTACGTACGCATCGTAGCCGGTGTTACCGTATGGGTCATGCAGGCCGAGAATAAAGTCATGCGCTTCGGCTTTATGGGTAGCTTCTAACAACTCTTCTTCAGTAGCATCAGGGCGGCCGTAAAGAATGTTTTCACGCACAGTACGGTGCAATAAAGACGTGTCTTGGGTAACCATACCAATTTGATGACGTAATGAATCTTGCGTCAGCTCGTTAATGTCTTGGCCATCAATTAAAATACGACCAGACTCTACCTCATAAAAACGTAATAACAGGTTCACTAAAGTCGATTTGCCGGCACCAGAGCGACCGACTAAGCCAATTTTCTCACCGGCTTTGATGTGAATATTTAAATCGTTAAATATCTTATGATCTTGGTCTTCAGTTTTGCCTGGGTAAATAAAGTCGACATGATCAAACTGAATCTCACCTTTGCTGGCAGTCATCACGTTAGC
>Ga0209075_1000526_pt1 | contig 37584 bp, 25 predicted proteins | sample Stecom2011_FD_187523 | JGI IMG/M metagenome (GOLD analysis project Ga0209075, IMG submission 187523) | Agricultural soil microbial communities from Utah to study Nitrogen management - Steer compost 2011 (SPAdes) (version 2) | ecosystem: Environmental > Terrestrial > Soil > Agricultural land...
CTAGGCACATGGAAGCAACCCTTCCATTTTCCACCTTTAAGATCTAGCAAAACTTCACCTTCTCTGTTTAAATATCCCCACCATTCAGGATGTTCAGGATCTTTAAAATGTTTCCAAGTGTAGTCATGCAATTTTTCAAACCAAGCTAGGCATTCCTCAGAACCTGTTAGTTGATAACCTTTTAAGAGAGCTATTAGAGCTTCAATATGTACCCACCATAGTTTCTGATCCCACTCCAATTGTTGAGGTGGAAAACCTTTACGGTCCATGAAGTAAAAAATGCCTCCATGTTTTTTATCCCAACCGTATTCCATTAATGTTAAAGTTGTTTTAACAGCTTTTTCAATTAAGTCCTTTCTATTTAGTCTAACCCCTACGTCCATTATAAACCACATCGATTCTAGGCCGTGCCCCGGATTAACTAGTCTACCGTCGAATGTATCAGACAAGGATCCGTCTATATTCAAGTTTTCTACTATTATACCACCCAGTTCAGGACGAAGAAACACTTCCATAACTTCATCAATGCAATGGTCCATGGTGTGCTCAATAGTTTCTTCGTCAAGTAGATGTTCAATCTCTAGAGTCAGATTACATAAAATCATGGGTAAAGAAAATCCTTTCAGTAGTCGTGTTCCAGGATATGCTTTATTCCACTTCCCTTTTGGGTTTTCTTTCTTTGAAAGTATTTTTTCAAAAGTGTTTTTTGCTATGTCAGCATATTTTTCATTCTGAGTTGCAAGGCTTAGCTGGCCAAATGCCATTGCTGCGAAAGTATATGAAAAAATATTGTATGGTTCTACCAATGGCTTTCCATCTTGTGTGAGTGAAAAGTACCAGTTGTAGTCACCATCATGACCATATTTAATTAAGAACTCTGCTCCTTTAATTGCACAATCCAACCATTCCTGTCTTTTCTCTACCTTATTATATAACATAGAGAAAAGCCAGACTTGTCTTCCTTGCAGCCAGATAAACTTATCTGTGTCGAAAATATTTCCTTGTCTATCTAGACATGTGAAGTAACCACCGTATTTCTCATCTTGCGATTTAGAAAGCCAGAAAGGAACTACATTCTCAAGTAATTCTTTTTTATACTGATTTTCTAGATTTTTAAAATTCGCCATAGGATTATATTTTAATTTAATTGAATGTCATTGTGATTCGTCATTTTAATAACGACTGTAGAATGTTATGGATTCTACCCTAATAATTAAAATTCAATGCAAATAAAATACAAATAAAATATAAATGCAAGGGGTAAAGTAAAATAATTTATTAAATGAGGTGTAGTTAATGATATTTAACCAAAGAGTGTTAAAAAATGAATAGCATAATGTATGCGTGAATTCAGATTTTTGAGTAAGTTTTTATAAAGACAAAAGAGTCTGCGCTTCCTTCAGAGTATCAGGTTTACCAACATCTATCATTTGAATATCTTCCGGAGCAAAGGCTCTTATCAACTCGTATTGGCTTAGGAATATATAAAAGTCGATTATGGAGAATTTCTCAGGGAAATCAGTCATATATTTAAAAATAGAAGGTTCTAATATGTGAATTCCAGAAAAAGCCAATTCATTGTACTGTTTAAGTTCGAGTAGTTTATTTGGTGATTTAATTTTACCTGTTTCTTTATTTGTCCATCCTTTGAGTTGGTTGGCTGTGTTGAAAAGTAAATATCGAGATGTTTTACGTTTACTGCATACTAGCGTTGCAATAGAGTTTGAACTCTTATGGAAAAGATAAAGATCATTAAGGTTTATATTAGACAGAATATCCACATTATGGATAAGAAAAGGTTCTCCGTCGCAAAAGAAATGGGATGCTTTTTTTATACCACCACCAGTATCTAAAAGTTCGTTACTTTCATCTGAAAATTCAATTTTAATGTCGAAGGAGTTTTTTGATAAGATAAATTCAACAATCTGATCTGCAAAATGGTGTATATTAATAATTATTTCATCAAAACCAGATGACTTTAGTTTTTCTATAGTATGCTGTAATAACGGTTTACCACCTATGGTAACCAATGCTTTTGGTATGTTGTCAGTAAGTGGTTTGAGCCTTGTTCCTAGACCAGCTGCAAAAATCATTGCTTTCATACTATATACTCCGATTCTAAAATAATAAAACTGCTGTTATTTCAGTTATTTAAATTCCTGTTCCAGGTTTTGTTCACGATGAACCAAAGAGACTTTAACTCCAAACTCCTTATAAATATGTTCTGCTACATGTTGAGCAGCATAAACAGAACGATGTTGTCCACCCGTGCAACCAAATGAAATCATTAAATCTGTAAATCCTCTATCTATGTATCGTTTTATATGTTTGTCAACTAGTGGATAAATGTTTTCCAGAAACTCTATCATCTCTCCATCATCTTCAAGGAATTTGATTACGGGCTCGTCTAATCCGGTAACACCACTATATCTTTCAAATTTACCCGGATTATTTATGGCCCTACAATCAAATACATAGCCACCTCCATTTCCCGATATGTCATTGGGAATACCTTTTTTGTATGCAAAACTATATACTCTAACCGTCAGTTCTCTCTTTTGTGTATCGGCAAATTGTTTTAGGTTCACCATTTTTCTGAGTAAGCTATCAAGATATGGATACTCTTCAAATCCATCTTCTAATAATTCACTAAGATTATTTAAAGCAAACGGCACACTTTGTATAAAATGAGGTTTTTTCTCAAAATAGCCTCTAAATCCATATGCTCCTAATACTTGTAGTGTACGAAATAGAACATATTGGCGCAAGTTTTCCATAAATTCAGAAACATCAACATCTTGAAACTTCATCAATGATGTAATGTATGTCTGAATTAATTCATCCCTTAAATCTGAGGGAAAATTAGCTTTAGCTTGCCATAAAAAAGAGGCTACGTCATAAAACACAGGTCCTTTTCTTCCGCCTTGAAAATCTATAAAATATGGTTCTCCTTCAAAAATAATTACATTTCTTGATTGGAAATCCCTATACATAAATGTCTCCGATTTATCTTTTAGTAATACCTCTGCTATTTTTTCGAAATCGTTTTCTAGTCTATCTTCACTAAATTCCAAGCCTGTTGTTTTAAGAAAATTGTACTTGAAGTAGTTTAAATCCCACAAAACAGAACGACGGTTGAATTCTGAAAGAGGGTAACAAATGTTAAAATCCAGGCCGTCTGCTCCTTTAACCTGGAACTCTGCTAGTTTAGAAATGGTTTTATGAAGTAGTTCTTTTTCTTCACGACTAAATACACCGGTTAGTCTTCCTCCTTTTATTGAATCAAATAGGATTGAATCACCTAAGTCTTGTTGCAAATAAAATATCTTATCGTCAGAAACAGCAACTACTTTAGGAACATTCAAACCGTTTTTATGAAAATGTCTGGCTAAATGTATAAATGCACTATTTTCTTCAATTGACTCTCCATTAACTCCTATTAGTGATATTTCATCCTGCTGAAGCCTGTAATATTTTCGGTTGGATCCTGAAGTTGGTAGTGCTTCAATATTAGGATTATTCTTACCTGTATATTCAGTAAATAGAGATATAAGTTGCTTCATATTTATTTTATTCGTATTAACTTATTTTGTTTAGCTCTTCTAGCCAGGTCTTTACATCAGCATCACTAGGCATACGCCATGTGCCACGTGGCGACAAATTTATAGATCCTACTTTAGGACCATCGGGCATAGCAGATCTCTTAAACTGTTGTGTAAAGAATCGTTTATAAAATATCTTAAGCCATTTTAAAATCTCCTCAAAAGAGTACTTATCTTTAAAAGCGTTTTTCGCAATAAATAAAATTCTAGTTGGTTTTTCACCATGTCTTAACATACGATGCATGAAGAAATCATGTAATTCATACGGGCCTACAACCTGTTCAGTTTTTTGAGATATCTTACCTTTACTATCTGAAGGTAATAATTCGGGGCTGAATGGGGTGTCTAAAATATCATAAATTATTTTTCTTGAATTTTCATTTAATGAGTCGGCAATCCATCTTGTTAATGTAGAAACCAATGTTTTAGGCACACCAGAGTTCACTGCATACATCGACATGTGGTCTCCATTATATGTAGCCCACCCAAGAGCAAGCTCCGACATGTTTCCTGTTCCTACTACTAATCCATTTATCATATTAGCGTAATCCATTAATATCTGAGTTCGCTCTCTTGCCTGACTGTTCTCGAAGGTTATATCATGTTTATTAATATCGTGTCCAATATCTATAAAATGTTGTGTTACCGCCTTAATTATAGATATCTCCTTCGTAGTTACACACAAAGAATCCATTAACGATTTAGCATTTTTGTATGTCCGATCGGTGGTTCCCAATCCTGGCATTGTAATTCCATGTATATTTTCAAGTGGAATTCCTAACATTTCAAACGCTCTAACTGTAACTAAAAGAGCAAGTGTAGAGTCGAGCCCGCCTGAAACCCCAATTACAGCTTTATCTGATCCTATATGCTTTAATCTTTTTGCAAGCCCATGGGCTTGAATATTAAATACATCTGATAAATCTTCATCCATAAACTCTTTAGCTGGTATAAATGGATAGGGGTTTAAATTTCGAAATAGTTTGTTAGAAGTAATAGCAGAAATCTCACAATCAATTTCTTTTATGCTTCCAGAGTAAACAGAATGATAATTGGTGTTTATTAATTTATCATGACGAATTGAGCTAATATCAATATCCGCAATAATTAGTTCATTATCAAAAGAGAATCTTTTCGATTCAGTTAAAAGTGTACCATTGTCAGCAATAAAGCAAGCCCCCGAAAATACAATATCTGTAGTGGATTCACCTACACCAGCTGAAGTATAAACATAAGCACAATTGGAACGTGCTGATTGTTGTATAATTAATGATTTTCTGTATCTGTTTTTAGCAACGAGCTCATTGCTCGCCGAAAGGTTAAAGATTATATCTGCATCTTGCATTTCTGGCTCTGATGATGGAGGAACCGGTACCCATAAATCTTCACAAATTTCTACACCAAAATTACCGAAGGGAGTATAGAATATCATATTTCCATGTGATACGGGTATATCCTTTCCATTTATATTTACAGAATATTCCCATAGCTCAGATTTAGCCGCAAACCATCTTTTTTCCTGAAATTCGTTATTATTGGCAAGATATGTTTTAGGGATCATTCCAATTAGTCCTTCACCAGAGAGAACTGCGGCCATGTTGAATAGATTATTTTTAATTCGAAATGGTAGACCTACAATTACTACTATATTATTTTTCTTTTTAACAAATTCTGTAAGTTCAACCAGTGAGGATATTGCTTTCTCTTGTAGCTCTTCCTGAAAAAAAAGATCTCCACAGCTATATGAGGTAATACTAAGTTCTGGAAAACAAAGTATTTGAACATCATTTTGGATAGCCTCCTCTATAACCTTTTTTATTTCAGTAATGTTGTAATCGCAATCTGCTACTTTTACTAAAGGAGAAGATGCTCCAATTCTGATGAACCCCAATTCATTTATATTCATGTGTCTAGTATATTGTTGAAGTATGATACAAACAAAGATAAATAAAAATTAGCTTTTAAGGCTGATCTCGTTGATATTATCTATAATAAGAGGGAAGTACTCGTACAACTCCTTAATTGATTGGAATACAAGAGCTGCTCCAGCCTCTGTGAGTATATCGTCATGAAGCGGACCGGTATTCACTGCTATAGTAAATATACCAGCTCCTACGGCTGATTTTATACCTAATGGCGCATTTTCAATCACGATTGCCTGATGGGGAGAAAGGTTACCACCTTTTTTTAATCCCAGAATAAAAGGTTCTGGGTCTGGCTTTCCTTTAGATACATTAAATGCGGTCACCATTGTGTCAGTAGTAAATATTTCAGGAAAATGATAGTCCAGTTTATCTAAAAGTGATGGCTGACCAGAGCCTGTTACTAATACGGGAGTCAGTCCCTTTTCTTTAACGAAATTAAGCAGGTTGTCTGCATAAGGCATTATGCCATCATTGTTGAATTGCTGAAAAAGTTCTGATTTGCGAGCATAAATATTATTTTCTTCTTCTTCTGTTGAATCCCGTTTTAAATTTCGTTGAAATATTTCATTTATGGTAGATTTTCCCAATCTGCCCTCTTGTAAATAAAACTCAAATGGCTCAAATTTCAGATTAAGTTCTTCTATTGTTTGTTTCCACGACTTATCGTGAGCTGGCATTGAGTTGTACAATACCCCATCCATATCAAAGATTACAGACTTCAGATCAAATTTTCTGAATTGGTTTGTTTTTAAATAGGATAATAATGTTTGTTTTATATTGTTTTTTAGTTCCATAATCGATTCCTTAACTTTTAAATATAGCCAAATTATCTTTTTATTCAAAGCTTAAGCTCCATTAAAAAAAACCACCGGCTATAAGATTATGCCGGTGATTTATAATATCAAAATATTCTAGATTAAATTCGTTTTTTAATTGCTCTTGTAGCCTCTTCAAACCCTGGTTTTTCAAGTAATGCAAACATATTCTTTTTGTATGCCTCTACTCCAGGTTGGTTGAATGGGTTAATGCCAAGGAGGTATCCACTTATCCCACAAGCTTTTTCGAAAAAATAAATTAATTGTCCCATAAACCTCTCATTTAGTTCAGGTATCTCAATTAAGAGATTAGGTACACCTCCATCAACATGTGCAATCCTAGTGCCTAATTCAGCCATTTTATTAACTTCGTCTACTCGTTTACCTTCAAGATAGTTTAAACCATCCAAGTCTCTATCATCATGAGGTATTCTAACTTTGTAATCTGGTTGTTTTACAGATATAACTGTTTCAAATATAGTGCGCTCACCTTCTTGAATCCACTGCCCCATTGAGTGTAAATCGGTAGTGAAGTCAACGGCAGCAGGAAAAATTCCTAAATGTTCTTTACCTTCACTTTCTCCAAATAACTGTTTCCACCATTCTGCCAGGAAATGAAGTTTTGGGTGATAGTTTGCAAGTATCTCAATTTTCTTACCTCTTTTATATAGCTCATTACGAATAACAGCGTATATAGCGGGTAGATTATAGTCGAATGAAGTGGATGTACTTGTGCCTTTCTCGATGTCAACTGCACCTTGTATAAGTTTTCTGATATTAATTCCTGCTACAGCAATAGGTAGCAAACCAACAGGGGTTAATACAGAAAAACGACCACCAACATTGTCAGGGATAACAAACGTTTTATAACCTTCACTGTCTGCAAGTGTACGCAGAGCACCTTTAGATTCATCTGTGATGGCTACAATACGATTTTTTGTCTCTTCTGAACCAACTTTCTTCTCAAGCATATCTTTCAATAATCTGAATGCTATTGCCGGTTCGGTAGTTGTTCCAGATTTTGAAATATTGATAATGCCAAACTCTCTATCTTCAAGAAACGACATTAATTCATGTAGATAATCCTCTCCAATATTGTTGCCAGCATAAAGTACAACCGGATTCTTTCTTTTGCTTTTCTCCTGTAACCAGTCGAATGAGCTAGAAAGTGCATCTATTACTGCACGAGCACCAAGATAACTACCCCCAATACCTATCACAACAACTGTATCGCAATGGGTTCTAAGTTTAGTAGCACTATCTTCAATTTCTCTAATAGTTTCCTCTGTTATTGAAGAAGGCAGTTCCACCCATCCCAAGAAATCGTTACCTTCGCGAGTTCCATCATACAGTGCTTGATTTGCAGCTGATGCCTGTTCCGACCTTTGAAGTATCTCCTCTTCTGAAACTAGGCCAGCAAGATGTTTGATGTTTAATTGAATACTATCCATAATTATTTTTTATTATAGTTATATCTGAAATTATACTCATAAAAATTAGTGGTATATATCCGCTTCGCAACAAAGAGAATAAAAAATTGTATAGTCTGTTTTAGAAGAAATCTATAAGATTTTTAATAGCCAAACGTGGCTCCAACTTTTCGTATAAAATTTTATATACTGTCTCAACAATGGGCATACTCACCTTGAAGCGATTATTCAATTCCTGAATACATTTTGCTCCATAATAACCTTCGGCAATCATCTCCATCTCTAATTGCGCTGTTTTCACCGAATAACCTTTTCCAATCATAGTACCAAGAGTTCTATTTCGTGAAAACTGAGAATAGCTTGTTACTAGCATATCTCCTAAATAGTGCTGTTCTGTAATTTGTCTCTCCATCGGAACAACAGTATAAAGAAAATTGGCCATCTCTTTTGCGCTGTTGCTCATAAGTACAGCCTGAAAATTATCGCCATACTGCAATCCCTGGCAAATACCTGCTGCTATAGCGTAAATGTTTTTAAGCACTGCAGCCAACTCAATACCTACTACATCATTCGATATTTTAGTTTTCAAGATTCTTGATGATATTGCATCAGCAAGCTGGGTTGCTTTTTCCTGATCTTTACTAGCAATAGTTAAAAATGAAAGACGTTCCAGCGCCACTTCCTCTGCGTGGCATGGACCAGATAACACTCCAATATTTTCAAAAGGAATTTTAAAGTTGTCTGCCAGATATTCACTCATAACCATATTATCGCTCGGAATAATACCTTTTAATGCAGATACCATAAATTTGCCTCTGAATGTGCTGTTCCATATCCTTCTGAAATATTGTTTCACATAAGGTGATGGTACCGCAATTATTATTGTGTCTGAGTCTTTTATCGCTCTTTCGAAATTTGAGTAAAATGTTATTTGTGCTAGATTGAACTTAATGTTGGTTAGGTAGCTTGGATTATGGCCTAACTTATAAAATCCTTCAATCTGGTCATCACGACGCATAAACCAGTTTATATGCTTCTGATTCATTAGCACCATTTTTGCTAGCGCGGTTCCCCAAGTACCACCTCCCAAGATGCAGATTTTACCTATTAAATCCATTTTTACATTTTATTAAAGTTATGCGGACTAATTAAGTTCTGAAGCCTTCATAGTCCAACTTTTTACTTCATCAGGTGTAGGATTAGCAAGATTCAGTTTTAACTTTTTATTAAGTCCGCATATTTCTTGGTGAAGTTTGTTAGGATTAACCTCCTTCAAACTGCTTACTAATGTATATCCAGCTTTTATTACCAGATCAACCCATTCTTCTGGTATCCCTAAATGTGTAAAGTCAGAAACTTTGTCTTTCTTTGCTCTTCTTTCAGGTCTCATTAGTGGAAATAGTAAAACTTCCTGAATAGATGTCTGACCAGTAAGTAGCATCGTTAATCTGTCCATTCCAATTCCCATGCCCGAAGTAGGGGGCATACCATATTCAAGAGCTCTAAGAAAATCCTGATCAATAAACATTGCTTCATCGTCACCCTTCTCTAGAAGGTTCAGCTGCTCTTCAAAACGATTACGCTGATCTATTGGGTCATTTAGCTCTGTATAAGCATTTGCCAATTCTTTCCCATTAACCATTAATTCAAATCGTTCTGTTAGTTCAGGGTTGTCACGATGTTTCTTGCAAAGAGGCGACATCTCTATTGGGTAATCTGTTATAAATGTTGGTTGTATATATTTACCTTCTGCTTTTTCACCAAATATTTCGTCAATTAACTTCCCTTTACCCATAGTCTCATCCTGCTCAACTCCCAATTCTTTACAAACTTCACGGAGTTGGAGTTCATCCATGCCACTTATGTCGATGCCGGTATGATCTTTTATTGCATCTATCATCGTAACCCTTTTGTATGGAGCCTTAAAATCAATCTCATTATCACCAACTTTAACTTTGGTGGTTCCAAGTACATTAATAGCTACATGCTCAAGCATCTGTTCAGTAAACTCCATCATCCATTTATAGTCGGTATAGGCAACATATATCTCCATAACGGTAAACTCGGGATTATGAGTTCTATCCATTCCTTCGTTGCGGAAATTACGAGAGAACTCATATACACCATCAAAGCCACCCACTATAAGGCGCTTTAGGTAAAGTTCGTTAGCAATCCTGAGATATAAGTCTATGTCGAGAGCGTTTAAATGCGTTATAAAAGGTCGTGCTGCTGCACCTCCCGGAATACTTTGAAGAACTGGTGTATCTACTTCTAGATAATTTCTTTGATCAAAAAACTCCCTCATTGCATCAAATATACGAGTTCGTTTGGTGAAGATATCTTTCACATTATCATTTACCAGCAGGTCTACGTATCTCTGACGGTAACGCAATTCAGGATCTGAAAATTTGTCATAAGTCACTCCATCTTTTACCTTAACTACTGGCAAAGGTCTTAAAGATTTAGAAAGAAGTGTTATAGATTCGGCATGTACCGATATCTCACCCATTTTGGTGCGGAACACAAAACCTTTAATTCCCACAAAATCTCCAATATCAAGTAGTTTTTTGAAAAAGGTATTGTACAGATCTTTGTTGTCTCCTGGGCATAGATCATCGCGAGTTATATATACTTGAATTCTTCCCTTAGAGTCCATCAGCTCAATGAAGGATGCTTTGCCCATTATTCGGCGACTCATTAAACGTCCCGCTATGCTCACCTCACGGTGAGCTGCATCATCTTCAAATTCATTTTTTATGTCGTGGGAGTATGTGTTTACTTCGTAACCAGACGCAGGATAGGGCTCAATTCCCATCTGTCTCAACTCATCAAGACTTTGTCTGCGTATTATTTCTTGTTCGCTTAGTTCTAAATTATGCATAGTAAAATAAAATTCATACAAAAGTACAAATAATTTCCTATAGACGTATAATTCACTGAATGATTTGATCATAAATTTAAGAAGTATCCATTTATATCCACTAATTTATTGCTCTTTTTGAAAAATATGTACCTTTGTAGTTAGAAGTCATTTTGTGCTTAAAAAATGAGTTCTGTGAATAATATGTAAGTAAAAATCAATTTTTGATGTCAGAAGTAAATTTAAAAGGATTAGGTGTAGCCCTAATAACCCCGTTCACAAGAGATGGTTTAGTAGATTTTGAAGCCCTTTCCCAATTGGTTAATTTCCAGATTGAGAATGGCACTAGTTATATAGTTGCACTAGGAACAACTGCAGAGACTCCAACATTAACAGACAAAGAAAAAGTTGATGTGGTAGATTGCATAAAGAAAGAGGTAAACAATAGGGTTCCTGTTGTTATCGGAGTTGGTGGAAATAGCACAGCAGCTTTGGTAGAAGAATTTAAAAAAACCAATTTCGAGGGTATTAGTGCAGTCCTTTCTGTTACCCCATATTACAATAAACCCACAGCAGAAGGTTTGTATCAGCACTACCGGGCAATATCAGAGATTTCACCGGTTCCATTGATTTTATATAATGTTCCCGGAAGAACTGGCGTTAATATGAACGCAGAGACCACACTTCGAATTGCAAGAGATTTTAATAATGTAATAGCAATTAAGGAAGCCTCAGGAAATATCAGTCAAATTGAAGAGATTATAAAAGGATCACCCGAAGGGTTCAAGGTTATATCGGGGGATGACGCAGTTACATCTACTGTTATAGAACTTGGAGGAATAGGAGTGATATCAGTTTTTGGTAATGCATTTCCAAAAGAGATGTCATGGCTGGTAGATAATGCACTTGCTGGCAACTCTTTAAGCGCAAGAGTTAAAATGGAAGAAGATTTTAATGAGCTGTTTCACCTCATTTTTGTAGAGGGTAATCCTGCAGGTGTTAAATCTATTCTTCATCAGAAAGGGATGATTGAGAACACATTGAGACTGCCTTTGGTTCCGGTTAGCGAAAAAACAGATATATTAATTAATGAAGCAGTCAAAAAGGTTACATCTATTTAAGATTTCCCTTTATTTTTGTACTTTTGCTCTATATATCAAATATATTCAATCATAAAATCATGAATCGATTTTTTATTCCCTTTGTTGTACTAATTATAATGTTAAATATAAGTTGTTCCGAAAAGAAATCAACCAGTCAGTCCAGTGGAATTGATGTTGCTAATTTAGATACTACCACTTTACCTGGAGTAAGTTTCTATCAGTTTGCTACAGGAGGTTGGCAAGAAGCTAACCCTATCCCCGATGAGTATGCTCGCTACGGTTCATTCGATAAACTTAGAGAGAATAATCAGGCACAGTTACAAGAGCTCATACAAGAGCTTGTTTCGCAAGATAACACCTACGGAACTAATGCTCAAAAAGTTGGTGATATGTATTCTATGGGTTTAGATAGCCTAAAACTTAATAACGATGGTGCATCACCAATTATTCCACATCTAAATCAAATTGCTGAAGCTAAAAGCAAAGAAGATATAATTAGGGTTATGGTGGAAGTAAGTAAGATTGCATCTAATCCCTTTTTTGGGTTTTCTGTAGGTCCCGACGATAAAAACAGTGAAATGAATGTTGCACACATGTATCAATCAGGCATTGGCATGGGAGATAGAGATTATTATCTTTTAGAAGATGAGCATTCACAAAATCTTCGTATAGGTTATGCAACTTTAATAGAAACTCAGTTTCAAAATGCAGGTTATAACGAGTCAGACTCCAAGAGAGCTGCATTAAATGTAATGAAGATTGAAACCGAGCTTGCGCAAGCTCATGTAACTAGAGAGATGAGGCGTATGCCTGAACTCAATTATCATATGATGTTGGTCTCAGAATTGAACAAAAAAGTAACCCCTTTCGAGTGGAACGCATATTTTGAGGCATTAGGCGCAAGTAATCTTGATAGTATAAATGTTATGCAGATTGAGCCAATTAAGGCTGCTGTATCAATAATTAATAAAGAGTCGGTTGAAGTTATACAGGACTATCTTAGTTGGAAAATTATAAACTCTGCAGCGAATTACCTAAGTGATGATTTTGTAAATGCAAATTTCAATTTTTATGGTAAAATGTTGAGTGGAAGCGAAGAGCTGCTACCTCGTTGGAGAAGGACTATTGATGTTGTTAGCGGATCTATTGGTGAAGCAGTAGGTGAGCTCTACGTACAAAGATTCTTTCCGCCTGAGGCAAAAGAGAGAATGCTTAATCTAGTTGATAATCTTACACTATCTCTAAGTGAAAGAATTAACAATCTTGATTGGATGGACAGTGAAACAAAAGAGAAAGCTCAAGAAAAACTTGGTACTTTTATTGTCAAAATTGGATATCCTGATAAATGGAAAGATTATTCTTTACTCGAAATAAAAGATGATTCATATTGGAACAACAGAGTTCGTGTTGCTCATTTTGCTTATAATGAAATGATTGAAGAGCTGGGTAAGCCAGTAGACAGATCCAAATGGTATATGTCGCCACAAACAGTAAATGCTTACTATAACCCTTCATCAAATGAAATTTGCTTTCCTGCAGGCATACTTCAACCTCCATTCTTTTTCATGGATGGTGATGATGCAATTAATTACGGTGGAATAGGTGTTGTTATAGGTCATGAAATGACACACGGATTTGATGACCAGGGCAGAAAGTTCGATAAGGATGGAAATCTAACAGATTGGTGGACTGAAGATGATGCAGCCAGATTTGATGAGAGAGCCAAAGTATTGGTCGAATATTTCGACAATATTGTTGTAGTCGATACTGTTCATGCAAATGGCACATTTACATTAGGAGAGAATATTGCCGATCATGGTGGACTTCAAGTTTCGTATAATGCATTTCAAAAGACAGCTCAAGGTCAATCAGAAGAAAAGATAGATGGATATACACCCGCGCAACGCTTTTTCCTAAGCTATGCCGGATTGTGGGCAGGCAATGTGCGCGATGCCGAGGTTCTAAGACTAACAAAAATAGATCCGCATTCACTTGGTAAGTGGCGCGTTGATGGCGCACTGCCTCATATTAATGCGTGGTATGAAGCATTTAATATAGATTCTTCAGCTCCAATGTATATTCCTAACGAAAAGAGAGCTTCAATCTGGTAGTTTTTAATTAAATAAGAATTAAATATGTTTTCAGGAATAGTAGAAGAAGCAGCTACAGTTGTTGCTCTTAATAAAGAAAAAGGGAACCTTCATATTTCACTTAGGTCAAATTTCACTAACGAGTTGAAAATAGATCAGAGTGTCTCTCATAATGGAGTCTGTTTAACAGTTGTATCTATCGATGAAGATGTATATACCGTTACAGCAATACAAGAGACATTAGAATTATCCAATCTTGGTTTGCTTGAGGTTGGGAGTAAAGTGAATCTCGAGCGAAGTATGCAAATGAATGGCAGATTAGATGGTCATATTGTTCAAGGGCATGTTGATCAAACGGCTGTTTGTAAAGATGTAACAGAAGCAAATGGCAGTTGGTATTTCACGTTTCAATATGAGTTTGATAAAGAAATGGCCAAAAAGGGATATATGACTGTGGATAAAGGTTCAGTTACAGTTAACGGAGTTAGTTTAACAGTAGTTGAACCTACAAACAACAGTTTCAAAGTAGCAATTATCCCATATACTTATGAGTTTACTAATTTCCATCAAATTAAAGAGGGCTCAGTGGTGAATCTAGAGTTTGATATCATTGGGAAATATATTAGTAGAATTTTATCATTAAACTAAGCTTAAAACAGAGAGCTCAATAAATTATGGATTTTCTTGACTTTGTAGCTAACAGGCAAAGTGTACGCGCTTATGATACTCAACGGCCAGTAGAGAAAGAAAAGATCGAAAGGATCTTGCAAGCTGCTCAACTAGCGCCATCGGCCTGTAATGCACAGCCATGGCAGATAATTGTGGTAGATGATCCTGAGTTAAAGAATAGGGTTGCTGATGCTACTTCGGCACGCGCATTAGGGATGAATCATTTTACCAAACAAGCTCCGGTTCACTTGGTGCTGGTAGAGGAAAAAGTAAATCTATCCTCTGGAATTGGTGGCTGGGTAAAAAAGAAAGATTATGCTCAAATGGACCTTGGTATATTAGCAGCACATATAGTGCTGGCTGCACATGCCGAAGGTTTAGGGTCATGTATTTTAGGTTGGTTTAATGAGTCGGCTATGCGTGAATTACTTTCAATTCCCGATTCAAAAAGAGTTTGGTTGGATATCACAATAGGTTATAGCGCTCAGCCAATTAGAGAAAAGAAAAGAAAATCTATTAACGAAATAGTTTCGTTTAACAGTTATAAAAAAAGGTAAGATTGAGATTGACAAAGTGTTTATAAAGGTGTAAAAAGTTTATAATCATTAAACTTTAATCTTTTTAACAGGATGTTTGTGCTCTTTTGTTGGTGGCATCATAAAAATATGTCATCTTTGTAAGCTAAAATATTTTTATGAAACTAAGCGGCCGAGACTGGTATATATACTTAAACAGATGAATATTAAGAAAAAACGTTTCTCATTGTTGATCGCTTTTCTTACGATTACCCTAGTGATTTTTTCCCAACAAGTAGGATCTAATTCTCCATATGGCAGATATGGCTATGGAGTTTTGTCAAACCCTTCTATTGGAGCATCAGAGGCTATGGGCGGTATAAGTTACGGATTGCGAAGAAGTCAAAGTGTTAATCCCGGAAACCCGGCTTCATACTCAGAGCTGGACTCTATCACCTTTATTTTCGATATGGGAGTCTCAGGTCATTTTGCCCGAATGGATGACGGTATTAATAATAGAGATTTCTACAATGGTAATCTCGATTATATTGCTATGCAGTTTCCAATCTTTAAAAATGTAGGAGCAAGTTTAGGACTGCTTCCATACTCAAAAGTTGGTTATAATTTCGGTACAAGTCGTTCACTTTCCAATATCCAGTATCTTGAGACATACAGAGGAACCGGAGGATTGAGTCAGGTCTATGCAGGTATTGCCTGGGAGCCAATAAAAAATGTCTCAGTAGGAGCTAATTTAGCATACCTTTTTGGCAACTTTTCTCATAGCAGAGTAAGTACTCCATTTACAAGCAACGCTTTAGTGAGTGAAGGCAGACATTCGTATTCAATTAGAGATATAAAATACGATTTAGGAATTCAATACCAATATGTAATTGACAGAACTCGTTCAGTTACATTAGGTGCTGTATATTCTCCTGATATTTTAAGTAAGGCAGACCTGACTTCTTCGGTAATGAACTTTAGTTCAGATCCATACGAGAGTCCCAATCTGCCACCATCTCAAATAATCAGTAATGACACCTTGCAAGGTGAAGCTTTTCAGATTCCTCAAACATTCGGTTTAGGTTTGTCATATCAAACTGACAAAATATTAGTTGGTGTAGATGGTACATATCAAATGTGGGAAAATAGTACATACCCTGTCGAGCTAGACGGACTTACAGACGACAGTAGATTCAATAATCAATATCGAATAAATACTGGTTTTGAATATGTAGTTGATCGTTACAATCAAAACTTCTTCAAAAGAATAAGATTCAGAGGAGGTGTATCATTTTCAAATTCTTATATAAACGCAAGTGTCACAAATCCAGAGAATAGCCAGGCAATAGGGATGGGTAGCTTTAAAGAGTATGGTGTAAACCTCGGATTGGGTTTGCCATTTCACGATTTAAGAACAGGACATGTATCTATGCTTAATATTGGATTTGGATATACTAGACAGAAACCAGATAGTGATTATATGATCGGACAGGATATGTTTAAGATATCATTAAACATGAATGTAAATGAATTGTGGTTCTTCAAAAGGCAGTTTGATTAAGTTGATTAAACTTTCCTTTTAACATTTCGTCCAATATGCAAGAACTGAAACAATAACAATAAATAGCAACAGATATGAGAAAATTATTATTTACAGGTTTTTTAGCTATCGCAATGATAGTTGGCGTAAACGCACAAAAAGCGGGTTATGACCATTTAAAAGCTCCATACGGCCATGGTGAAGATAGTGTCAACTGTAGGGTGAATCTAAGTCTTATGCAAACTGCTGCAAAGGCTGAATCTTATGAAAGCGCTTTAATTCCATGGACATCTGTTTATGAAAACTGCCCTGGATCAAGTAAAAATATCTATATTTATGGTCCTCGCATTTTCAAGTCTCTTTATGAAAAAGAAACAGATGCTGCCAAAAAGAAAGAGTATCTAGATAAAACGATGGAGATTTACGATAACAGACTTACATATTTTGGTAACGATGATGCAGAAGGAACAATCCTTGCATTTAAAACTTACGACTATATGGAAATGATGGGAGATCAGGCTGATTACAATATTATTTACAGTTGGCTAAGTAAAGCTGTAAATGATATGAAAGATCAAATGTATCCACTTGATGCATACTCATACCTGATGAATACATCACTTACTAGATATCTAAACGACAACTCTGTTAAAGATGAGTATATTACAGATTATTTCAATGTTGTAGGCTATGTAGATGATGCAATTTCAAACTCTGCCGATAATCAAGCTAATGCAGAATATCTTGAAATGGTAAAAGAAGGTATCGTACAAGCATTTGTTAATAGTGGTGCAGGTGATTGCAAAACACTTACCGACTACTACGCCGACAAAGTAGAGCCTAATAAAGAAAACAAAGAATTACTTAACGAAGTTATAAATGCTTTAGGTTCTGTAGGTTGTACTGATACAGATTTGTATTTTACCGCATCCGAATATCTGCATCAACTCGAGCCAACTGCAAATGCAGCTTTAGGGCTTGCCAATAAGGCACTTAGAGACAAAGATTTTACTACTGCTGTTAAGTACTATTCAGAAGCCGCAAATCTAGAAACAGATAAGAATAAATCCTCAGATTATATGATGCAGTTAGCAGGCATCTTCTCAAATCAAAGAAACTTTGCCCGCGCAAGACAAGCAGCTAATGATGCATTGCAATACAATCCTAATAATGGCGAAGCATATATTCTAATAGCACAACTATATGCAAGTTCAGCCAACAATATATTCCCCGAAGCTGAAAAGTCAGGTTTAGTATATTGTGCAGCAGTCGACAAACTACAGAGAGCAAGATCTGTTGACCCTAGCGTTGCAGGTAAAGCTAATAGTCTTATAAATAGATATTCAGCAGCATTCCTAGATACTGAAACTGCATTCATGATGGGTTATAAAGCAGGTGATACAGTTCATATACCTGGATGGATTGGTGAGACAACAACAGTTAGATTAAGATAAACAAAAAACAATAAGGTGTTGAATAAACAACACAAAATATCCTATTTATTGCGCATAACAACTACTATTATGGTGGTTGTTATGTTGCTTTATTTGGTATCGTGTAAAGATAAAAACGACAATATCGCTGCTTTTAACTACGATCCAGAGGTAGTACCTACAATGGTTACCGAGTCATTTACAACACTTATATCCGACTCAGGGGTTACACAATACAAGCTAGTGGCCGACAAATGGATGGTTTTTGATAAAGCTAAAGAGCCATTTCAGTTTTTCCCTTCAGGTTTATATTTCGAACGTTTTACTCCCGATTTCGAAATAGAAGCCACTGTTGTTGCAGATACTGCATGGTATTATACTGAAAAAGAGCTGTGGAAACTGATAAGTAATGTACATGTCGAAAACATGCAAGGAGAGGAATTTTTTAGTCAAGAGTTATACTGGGACGGAAAGAGTGGTAGAGTTTATTCTGATAGTTATATAGAAATTAAAAGAGGAGATACGCGTTTAAAAGGATATGGTTTTGAGTCAAATGAGACTATGACCAATTATAGAATATTTCGTCCACACGACGGTCTTCTTCCTTTTAAAGATGAAAATTCAACTGATTCTCTATCGGTCGATTCTACAGAAAATGAAGTATTTGATAGACCTCAACAGACTCCACAGACTCAGTCAGTAGTTGCCAATTCTATTCAAATGATGAACGAATAATAAATAACATACAAATGTCATTAATAAGAACTAGAATTCTAAAGATTATATTATTGGGACTATTTGTTTATCTCTCAACTCTAACAGCGAATTATTTGTTGGTTAAATTAAACAGTCCCCAGTGGGCTGTTATGCTACTTATTATTATTCTTTCAACTTTCTTCTTATTAGTTTGCTTAGAAACTCTACCTGGATTATTTAAAAGACGATTCTTTAAAAATAAGTATTATAGCAAAAATGATATAAGTAGAGAAGAGTTTGATTCTTTCGTAAAGAAAAGTATCGATGAGATGAACAATGAATATGAAGTAGAGTCTGAGGTTAAAATATTTCGTAATGCAATCGACTTCTCATCATTAAAACTAAAAGATTGCATGGTGCCAAGAGCCGATATTGTTGCTGTAAGCATAGATACAGATGTTGAAACCCTGAAGGAGCGATTTATTGAAACAGGTCTTTCCCGAATTTTAGTATATAAAGATGATATTGATGCTATAACGGGTTATATTCATATGTGGGAGATGTTTAATTATAAAGAAGACTGGACTACCAACATCGCTACAATATCATTTGTGCCAGAAAGTATGCAGGCAAGTAAACTAATGAGCGATCTTATGTTACAGCGAAAAAGCATAGCAGTAGTAGTAGATGAGTTTGGAGGAACATCAGGGTTGATAACAATGGAAGACCTTGTTGAGGAAATATTTGGAGAGATTGAAGATGAATATGATATAAAGTCAAGTTTCGTTAAACAGGAGTCAGAGAACGAATTTGTTCTCTCAGGAAGGGTAGAGATTGATTACTTAAATGATTTATACGGAATCAAAATTCCCGAAGCAGATGAGTACTCTACTGTTGCCGGATACCTTCTCCATCATACACAAAGATTTCCCAAAACATACGAAACAATTGTAATTGGCAATTATACTTTTAAAATACTTAAAGTCACAGAACGTAAAATTGAAGTCGTACGCATGGTTATCGACAATTTAACTTAAATAATATATTTTTATCTGCTTTATTTTTACTAACTTCGTGCCCTAATTTGAATAAAAATTTTTTATGGCTACTTTACAAAATATCAGGAACAGAGGACCGCTATTGGTTATAGTTATAGGCGTAGCATTGCTCGCCTTTGTGTTAGGAGACCTTTTCAGTTCAGGTTCAATGCTTATGGGGAAAGCTCGCGACAGAGCATTTGTGGTTAATGGAGATGTTATCACAACCCAAGAATATTCAGAGAAAATAACTGAATTCGAAGAGTTTCAAAAAATGATCAGTGGTCAATCTTCCCTTGATGAAAACACAACATTACAGATTCGCGAAGCTGTATATCAACAAATGGTTCGCAATAGACTTATTGAAGATCAGGCAAGTGATCTAGGGATAGTTGTTTCAAAAGAGGAAATTAATGATCTTGTACATGGAGAGTCAATCTCGCCAATTTTACAGCAACTTCCTTTTTTTGTAGACCCCCAAACAGGTATGTTTAGCCGAATTGCACTTATAGAGTTTTTAAATGTAATAAATACTGCAAGTCCCGATCTTCAAGAACAGCAGCTTGTAAATCAATATAAATCGATATGGTTGTTCATAGAAAATATGATCACCACACAACGATTGGAAGAAAAATATATATCTCTACTTTCAAACTCAGTAATTGTAAATGATGTAGAAGCAAAATCATCTTTCGACTTATCACAACAAAATGCCGATCTTGGTTATGTGATGCAGAGTTATTTTACAATTCCTGACACTGCTGTAACTGTTACAGATAAAGAAATTAAAAGCTTCTACGATAAGCATAAGAAATCATACAATATGGAAACTCCACTTGTTAAGATTTCGTACTTTACAACACCAATTAACCCAAGTGATGAGGATTTTGCAGATATAGAACAACAATCTGAAACTGCCTTTGATCAGTTACAAACTTCATCAGCTCCTGCAACTGTAGTTGCTGATTATTCGGATACTCCTTATCGTGATGTATTTCTAGGTGAAGATCTGCTTACACCCTCTCAACTCGATTTTGCACGTAATGCAGAAATTGACGAAATGTATGGACCTGCCAGAGAAGGCGACTCATTCCAGATCTTTAAATTAATTGACAGAACCACAGCTCCAGATTCAGTTTATCTAAGTATGATGGCTGTTCCAACTTCAACAGTAGTAGGTCAGGATTCAGTAATTACAAACTTCGTAGATAGTATTTATAACCTTATTCAAGGAGGTGAGTCTTTTGCACTTGTAGCAAATAGCCTAAATCCAAATTCTAATGGTGGTGATGTTGGTTGGGCAAGAGAAATAGATCTTCTTCCTTTTGGTGTTAATATGGTTAAAGAAGTCTTCTCAGCGCCAGTAGGGCAGCCAGTTAAGATAACTGTGCCCGGACAAGAGGTTATATTTCAGGTAGAAGAAAAAACTCGTCCCGTTAATAAATATAAGCTGGCAGTAGTCAATATGCCGGTTGTGCCAAGCGAAAAAACCTCAAACAATATTGATAATAAGCTTAATCAGTTGGTATCTACTCCCGATATAAGTGAAAAGTTTGAGGAGCTAGCTTCTGAAGGAGGATATATGGTCATGCCATCAATGACATTCTCTGCGAACGATTTTTCTTTAGGTCAGATACAGGGGTCACGCCAAGTGATTACTTGGGCAGCTAACGAAAAGGAGATTGGCGCTGTAAAGAAATTTGATCTTACAAACCTAAGGATCGTAGCCAGAGTAGATCAATTTATTCCAGCCGGAACAACTCCACTTTCAGAGGTGTCTGAGAGTATTAAGAGCAGACTTTTGAATGATAAGAAAGCCGAAAAGTTAATTGCCGATTTAAGCCAAAAGAATCTAGCATCACTAGAAGATTATGCTGAGGCTATGAGCTCTATAGTCGACACAGTAAGATTTGTAAACTTCACAACTCAAAATATAACTGGTATAGGATACGAGCCAGTTGTAAACTCAGTTGCTTCATTTGCACCCATAGGACAAACTGTTGGCCCAATGAAAGGCAACTTAGGGGTTTATGTTGCAAATGTAGCTAATCGCACAGAAGGAGAAGGCGAGTATGATGCAAAGGCTCAAAAAGATTTGATATTTAATAATAATGCATATAGAATTCAGATGCAGGCTATCGAGACTCTTAAAGATGAGCTTGGAGTTGTGGATAACAGATTCAGGTTCTTCTAAAAGAATCAAGCAAAATATTAAATCTACTTCAAAATATAAGGGCCGTTTCATATGAAACGGCCCTTATTAGATTTATATATTTGAAGATTATTATTTACTATCCTTCAATTTTTCCATTTTGCTCAAGCTGTAATGTTTTACTAGGTTGATCGCACACTTCCGTAGGCCCAAAATATTGAATTGGTCCAGGGTAAACATAGTCTGTCTCCAATGCCCATTTATCACGCTGACTCTTGAAGTACATAAATGGTTCTCCTTCCAATTCCACCAGAGCTTTCTGTATAACTGGCTTCATCTCACCATGACGACGTTCTAGGTTAAGCATCATAGTAGTAGGAACTCCACCTGCAATCCACTCTTCTGCCTGAGCAGTAGTATTTCTTACTGATGACATATACCCAGTCTTTCCTGCAGCTCCAAGCATAGATGCTGTATATCCTAGTGTATAACAGTAATCGGTGTCGTAGTTAGAAGGTGCTGCACATCTTCCTTCATATCCAAAGAAGTGCGTAATACTTGAAAATTTGCCAGTATATTTACCTTCTTCAGCCCATTGTTTTAGTTTTTTATCTACCATCTCAGCTAAAAGCTTCTCAGTTTCAATTTGTGAAACCTGTACATTGCCATGTGGGTCTCTGTCTAGCGTCAACTGGCGAGCTACACTCTCTGGAAGACTAGCATATATTTCAGAGTTTACAGGGCTAAGCTTGCTAATGATATATTCACGTTTACCTGAACGGCGAACAAGATCAAACTCTTCTTGATTGTGAGCAAGAAAATCGTTAAGTTCACTAATCAACTTTTTCATTGCTGGGATAAATTCAATTAACCCTTCCGGAATAATTACTGTTCCAAAATTAAGACCTTTTTCAGCTCTCTTAGCAATGACACCTGCAATGTATTCAATAATATCACCTAGCGACAATTCTTTAGCCTCCACTTCTTCTGATACGATGCAGACATTAGGATGTGTCTGAAGCGCGCATTCAAGAGCTATGTGCGACGCTGAGCGCCCCATAACCTTAATGAAATGCCAATATTTGCGTGCTGAATTACAGTCGCGCTGAATATTACCAATTAATTCTGAATAAACTTTACATGCAGTGTCAAACCCAAAAGATGTCTCAATCTGTTCGTTTTTAAGATCGCCATCAATTGTTTTTGGGCAACCAATAACCTGTACACCTGCATTTATCGATTTATAATATTCTGCTAATACGGCAGCGTTTGTATTCGAGTCGTCACCACCAATTATCACCAATACTTTAATATCTAATTCTTTTAGAATCACCAATCCTTTGTCATACTGTTCTTTCGATTCTAGTTTAGTGCGTCCCGAACCAATAATGTCAAAACCACCTGTATTGCGATATTCATCAATAATTTCACTTGTAAGTTCTTTATACTGATGATCAACCAAGCCTGCAGGTCCTAAAATGAAACCGTATAGTTTGCTGTCTTTGTTCAATTTTTTGATACCGTCAAAAATACCAGCAATAACGTTATGTCCGCCTGGAGCTTGACCACCTGAAAGAATAACCCCCATGTTTAAAGGTTCAGAAGTTCCAACCTCTCCTTCGTCCTGAACAAACTTAATTATAGGCAGTCCGTATGTGTTAGGGAACAGTTTTTTTATCTCTTCCTGATCCGCAAGAGATTCCGTAGCGGCTCCCTCAACTATTTTTACATTACCTCTTAATTCTGAGGGCATCTTGGGAACATAGTGAGCCCTGGCAATTTGTAAAGCACTTTTTGTCATTGAATATTTTTTATTATTAATTTGAGTAAATAGTTCTCTGATAGTTTGGTTTAAGACTTCAAATATAACATTTTTCCTTAATATTTAAAAGTCAGAATTATATAATTATTATCTACTAACCATCGAATCTGTATTTATTCTTTGTTTGGTATGAACAAAATATGCATCTTTACTATTTATATATAAATATTAAGCTGTATCAACAGATGAATGCCGACAATAAATTTGAAACTATGGAATTCGAAGCAATAGAAGAGTTATATAAACAATACAAAGAAGCTCCTGAAAATGTAGAAGAGAGCTTCCGTTTTTTCTTTCAAGGCTTCGAATTAGCAACCTCCAATTTTCCCATTAAACCACAGGTCAACGGGTCATTAATTGACTCAAACAAGGAGCTGGAAGTAATGAGGCTCATCACTCAATATCGACGAAGAGGCCATCTTTTTACTAAGACTAATCCGGTACGCACAAGAAGAAGCTACTCCCCTACGTTAGAACTTGAAAACTTCAATCTTACCGAAAAAGATCTCGATGTAGAGTTTGAAGCAGGTAAAGAGGTTGGCTTGGGAAAAGCAAAACTGAAAGATATTATCACTCGACTTGAAGAAACTTATTGTGCATCTATCGGGGTCGAATACAGATACATGACCAATCCCGATAAAGTCCGTTGGTTGCAGGAGAAGATGGAGTTTAGCGAAAACAGAGAGAAGTTGCCTGTAGAAAGTAAGTTGCGTATTCTCGATCTTCTTGTAGAGGCTTCTGGCTTTGAAGATTATATGCATAAAAAATTCGTTGGTCAAAAAAGATTTTCATTGGAAGGCTCCGAGTCTATTATTCCTGCTCTCGATGCAATAATTTCTCGCGGAGGTGAATATAATGTAAATGATATAATACTTGGCATGGCTCATAGGGGGCGACTAAATGTACTTACCAACATAATGAAGAAGCCATACTCAGAAGTATTCCGTGAGTTTAACGCACAAAATTATGAAGAAGAGATTAAATATGGGGACGTTAAATATCATTTAGGATACAGCAACTTAATAGATTATGATGGTAGGTCATTAGAGGTCAATCTTGCACCAAACCCATCTCACCTCGAAGCTGTAGGTCCTCTTGTTCAAGGTATAGCTAGAGCTAAACTCGAGAATGATCACAATTTTAATTACGACGAAGTTTTGCCAATAGTTGTTCATGGTGATGCTGCAATAGCAGGTCAGGGAGTTGTATATGAAACCATTCAATTTTCGAAACTAGATGGATACAAAACCGGCGGAACAATTCATATAGTAATCAATAATCAAGTTGGTTTTACAACCAATTATTTGCAAGCCCGATCAAGTACTTATTGCACCGATATAGCAAAAGTTACACAATCTCCCGTTTTTCACGTAAATGGAGATGATGCTGAGGCTATGGTCTATGTAGCAAAGCTCGCGCTGGAATTTAGACAAAAGTACAATCAGGATGTTTTCATAGATCTTCTATCGTATCGAAAATATGGACATAATGAGGGAGATGAGCCACGTTTTACTCAACCAGAGTTATATGATATTATAGCAAAGCATAAAAATCCACGAGATATATATGCCGAAAAATTAATTGCAGAAAATGTAATAGATTCAACTGAATTTGACAAGAAAGTCCAAAATTTCCACAATACTCTCGATAAATCATATGAGGTATCAATAAAATCTAATAAGATTAATTTTCAACCCTTTATGTCTGAAAAAAACGATCATTTCAGACTCCCTGTGGCTAAAGACTTTCAAAAAGAGGTTGATACAAGAATATCGAGTGAATTATTTCTCGATCTTGCAAAACGGATAACTACACTTCCCGGCGATAGACAGTTTTTTAACAAAACAAAGCGCCTGTTTGCACAACGTGCCGAAATGATTGAATCGAACTCATACGATTGGGCAATGGGCGAACTTATGGCTTATGTGTCGCTTGCAAAAGAGATGCACTCTGTGCGTTTAAGTGGTCAAGACTCAGAAAGAGGAACATTTTCACACCGTCATGCCGAAATTGTAACAGAAGACGACGATACGACTAAATATTTCCCATTGAAGCATATTGGTGGCGAACATGAACAGGTGCGAGTATATAACTCAATGCTTAGCGAATATGGAATATTGGGTTTCGAATACGGTTATTCGCTTGCACATCCCGATGGGCTAACAATATGGGAAGCTCAGTTTGGCGATTTTTATAACGTTGGTCAGGTTATTGTCGATCAATATATCTCGTCGGCACAAGAGAAATGGGGGTTAAAATCGGGACTCGTAATGTTCCTTCCTCACGGATACGAAGGACAAGGTGCTGAACATTCGAGTGGTAGAATGGAGCGTTTCTTAACTTTATGTGGCAATAATAATATGCAGGTTATAAACTGTACTACACCTGCAAATCTTTTTCATGCATTACGTCGTCAGCTTAAGAGAGATTTTCGTAACCCACTAATAGTATTTACTCCTAAAAGTCTGTTGCGCCATCCCGAGTGTGTATCTACATTAGAAGATTTCACAGAAGGTAAATTTCATGAGTTGATAGCAGATAACGGGTTGAATAGCTATTCAAAAGTTAAGAGGGTTTTGCTTTGTACAGGAAAGATATACTACGAATTATTAGCTGCTCGAAAAGAGAAAAATGTTGATGATATTTCAATTGTTCGTGTAGAGCAACTTTATCCATTTCAACAAAAACAGTTCAGTGAAATACTTAATAGCTATCCCAACAACGTAGAGTTGGTTTGGGTACAAGAAGAGCCATTAAATATGGGTGCAGCTCAATTTATTAAACAACAACTGTCAGATTATAAGATTAATGTTATAAGTCGACCTGCAAGTGGTGTTACTGCCGAAGGCTTAACTGCACTACATAAGATCAATCAGTTAACTATTATAAACAAAGCTTTTGAATAAACACATATAACGTATTACATAATTCAGTCTCAAAATAATCAGTATTAAATAATGGCAATCATAGATATTAAAATACCAAGTCCGGGTGAATCAATTACGCATGTTGAACTTTTCCATTGGCTAGTTAAAGATGGAGATGTAGTAAGTAAAAACACTGAAATTGCCGAACTTGAATCAGATAAGGCAACCCTAATGCTAATTGCAGATGAGTCGGGGAAAATATCATTTAAAGCATCAGAAGGAGATATGCTAGAAGTAGGTTCAGTTGCCTGCACCATCGACACAGATATAATTACCGGCATCGGGAATAAAAAAGATGTTGTAAAACCCGATCCTGCAAATGAAGTAAAACCTAACACAGAAGAGAAAGAGCAGACTGTTCTAAAAGAAAGTGAGCCAAGTTCAAGCGATACTCCAAAACCTGATGAAGAGAAAACTGAATCCAAACATGAGAATGTAAAGATTACTCCTTTAGCACAAAAGGTTATGGAAGAGAATAATCTTTCACTAGACGAAGTGATTGATGGATTGAGAAGACTGAGAGGTGAGGATGTTGAGGCTGTTCTTAAAAATACTGGTAAACCTATCCAAAGCAACGCTACTGCAGGTTTGAGGAGACCTGCAGGAAGAGAGTCAAAAACTGAACGAATGAGTTCTCTACGACGAAAGTTGAGTGAACGATTAGTATCAGTGAAGAACGAAACAGCTATGTTGACCACATTCAATGAGGTTGATATGAAGCCTATAATGGATATACGTAAAAGGAATCAATCTCAGTTTGTAGAGAAGCACGGAATTAAGCTCGGAATAATGTCATTCTTCATGAAAGCAGCTTCCGTTGCACTTCAAGAGTTCCCAAATGTAAACAGTATGATTGAAGGAGAAAACCTGATTACATTTGAATATACCGATATATCAGTAGCCGTAAGTGCTCCTAAGGGACTAATGGTGCCGGTTGTGAGAAATGTCGAAAATATGGGTCTTGCAGATATAGAGAAAGAGATTGCATCTTTGGCCGAGAAGGCTCGCATCGGTAAGTTGTCTATTCCAGAAATGACGGGTGGAACCTTCACCATTACAAATGGAGGCGTTTTTGGTTCAATGATGTCAACACCTCTCATCAATCCCCCACAGTCGGCAATTTTAGGAATGCACAATATAATCGAACGACCTATAGCTATAGATGGACAGGTTGTTATACGTCCAATGATGTATATTGCTTTATCATACGATCACAGGGTAATTGATGGTAAGGATTCTGTAAGCTTCCTTTTAAGAATTAAGAAGCTGTTAGAGAATCCAACCGATTTATTGTTTAGTGGTAGCAGTGGAGAGAAATCTTTGCTTGAGATTTAATAGAGATATAGAGAAGCTAATTATTCAATAATTTTGAATTTAGCGAATTTCAGCAGGAGTTGTTTCTTTCCTGCTGCTTCAAACTCTACAAACGCACGTCTGTCGTTGCCGCTTAATTCAATAGAGGTTACTTCGCCACGGCCAAATCTTTCATGCTCTATAATATTCCCAACCTGCAGCTCTTTTGCTTCCTGCGATAGCGGCATGGAGGGTGCAACGTTATTTACAGACACAATATTTCCTTTTCTTTGTGGTGCCCTAACAACAGTTCGGCTTATACTCTCTCGTTTTAATCTTTGTTCGCGCATAGTACCCCAAAAATCATCGGAACCACTTGTTTCTTTTTTGCTATAATTATGGATACTTTCTTCGGTTATAAAAGCAGGATCAATTTCCATCAAAAACCTGCTCATTTTGGCAGAATTTGTTTGTCCGTTCTTAAACCTGCTTTTTGCATACGTTACAATACAGGTCTTTCTTGCTCTTGTTAATGCAACGTAAAAGAGCCTTCTTTCTTCCTCCAGTCCTCTCGCTTCCGATTTTGCCATAGAAGATGGAAATAGGTCCTCCTCCATACCTACAACAAAAACGTTATTAAATTCAAGCCCTTTTGCAGAGTGCACAGTCATAAGCGTAACTTTTTCTGCCTCTTCATCATTTTCTGTGTCTTGGTCAGTTAGCAACGATACCTCTGAAAGGAAATCTGCAAGTAAAATATCCTCATCGCCCTGTTCTTGTCTTGTAGAAACGAATTCCTCCATCGCATTAACCAGCTCCTGAATGTTTTGCGAACGGCTCAACCCTTCCGGAGTTAGATCGCTGTATGCTTCGTGTGAAATGCCAGATTTCTTTATCACCTCTTGTGCAATCTCATATGCCGAAATTGCATCTTTTTGCTCGATAAAGCCTGATATCAACGAGTGAAATATGCCAAGCTTATTTCTTGTTCCAGAATTTATATCAAGATTATATTCAATAGGTGAGCTTAGAACTTCCCAAAGGCTAACGCCATGCAGTTCTGCAGTAGAAGTAATCTTGCCAACCGTTACGTTGCCAATACCTCTTGTTGGGTAATTAATAATACGTCTAAAAGCTTCCTCATCCGAAGGGTTTATAATTAGTCGGAAATATGAAATTACATCTTTTATTTCTTTACGTTGATAGAACGATTTTCCCCCATAAATTCTGTATGGAATATTTTTCTTTCTCAGTGCATCTTCAAATATTCTCGATTGAGCATTAGTTCGGTAGAGAATTGCAAAATCGCTGTATGAATGATGTCTTTCAAGTCGCATTCTTGATATCTTGTTAGAAACAACAAGCCCTTCTTCAAAATCAGAGAACGTACTCAATATCTCCAACTTATCACCAACCTCGTTTTCAGAGAAAACATCTTTCTCAATTTGCTCGGTATTCTGTTTAATAAGGCTATTAGCAGCATTCACAATGTTTTGAGTTGAACGATAGTTCTGCTCAAGCTTAAAAACTTTAGTCTCAGGGAAGTTTGATTTAAAATTTAGAATATTGTCAATATTTGCTCCCCTAAATGAATATATACTCTGTGCATCGTCTCCCACCACACATACTCGGTGATGTACATCAGCAATCTGTTTAACTATAAGGTGTTGCGAGAAATTAGTATCTTGATACTCGTCAACCAGAATATACTGAAACTGATTTCTGTACTTCTCAAGTATTTCTTTGTTATCACGAAACAAAATGTTAGTATACATCAAAAGGTCGTCAAAGTCCATACTATTAGCAGATCTCAATCTGTTTTGGTAACGTTGATAAATCTCAAATATCTGTGGCTGTTTTGCTCTTCGGTCGTAATCTAATATTTCGCTATTAGCAGCATACATTGCAGGTGTAATAAGACTGTTTTTTGCTCTTGAAATTTGTCCATGTATTCCACCCGGACGATATAGTTTATCGTCGAGTTTCATATCTTTGATTATAAGCTTTATAAGATTTCTAGAGTCTGACGTATCGAAGATGGTGAAGTTCGATTTAAATCCTATTGCTTCTCCCTCCTTACGCAAAATCCTCGCAAAAATTGCATGGAAGGTACCCATCCACAAGCTTCTTGCCTTTCTTTCTCCTACCAGTTCAGCAATACGAGATTTCATTTCTCTTGCTGCTTTATTGGTAAAAGTAAGAGACAGAATGTAGTAGGGTGGAAGCCCTTGTTCAAGCAAGTAGGCTATTTTATATGTTAGTACTCGTGTCTTACCTGAGCCCGCACCAGCTATAACAAGCGATGGTCCGTCGCAAAACTCAACTGCAGCTCTTTGCGCATCGTTCAGATTAGTGAGTAAGTCGGGTTCACTGTTTATTTCATTTCTCTGCATACCTACAAAAGTACATATTTTTTTAATGAAAAAAACCGCTCTCATATGAAAGCGGTTCTAAAAAATATTTGTCTTATTTCTTATCTAAATGTATAGCGCAAACTAAGGGCGAGACCACTATACCAGTAGTCGTTATAACTATTAGTAAAGTTAAACGATGGTTTCCAGTCTAGCGACACATTAAACGGAGCTCTAGGGAATACATACTCCAATCCACCTATAAGGTCGGCACCAAGCAAAAAAGAACTCTCATAATCATGTCTGTTTTTGTGAATGCCACCAATGTGAGCACCAACACCTACAAACCAATCAAGTCCGGGTGCTCCGGGTACGGGTTGCTGATATTCGTATAGTCCGGTTAATTGAAACCAACGTGGTGATGCAGATAGTATAAATTCACCAGCACTTGCAGGAGCAAAGAAGTGTTTCAGAGTTAAACCGCTATCATATCCCATTCTTACACCAAAAGCAGTGTTGTAACTTTGTGCTTTTACCGAAGTTGTAAATGCTGCAATAAGCAGACCTACGAAAATAAGTTTCTTTAATTTCATAAATTTCAGTTTTGTTTATTAAAAAATACCGTTCAAGTTTTGGTTATTTAGAAGTTAAACAAACTTCAACGCATATTGTTTAATGTTAAAACTACCAAGCCTCTCATTTCCCTTTTAAAATCTTTTTAATATCGTTTAGCTTATTAAGTGCTGCCATAGGTGTTAAGTTGTTAACATCTAGATTCATAATCTCATCGCGTACTTGACTAAGTATGGGGTCATCAAGTTGAAAGAAGCTCAATTGATACCCCTCCTGCTTTTCAACAAAGTCTTGAATTGGTCGGTTTATGTTACCTTGTAGGTTTGCAGACTCCATTTGCGAAAGTATATTATCGGCTCGCTTTGTAATGCTTTGCGGCATACCTGCCATCCTAGCTACGTGAATACCAAAGCTGTGTTCGCTGCCACCCGGCATTAGTTTTCTTAAGAATATAATTTTGTTATCAATTTCTTTTATAGCAACATTAAAGTTTTTTATCCTCTTAAAGGATTTCTCCATTTCGTTTAGTTCGTGATAGTGAGTCGCAAACAATGTCTTTGCTCTGGCAGCGGGGTTCTCATGAATATATTCAACTATTGCCCATGCCAGCGATATGCCATCGTATGTACTTGTACCTCTGCCCAGTTCGTCAAACAAAACAAGACTTTTGTCCGTAAGGTTATTAAGTATATTTGCGGCCTCATTCATTTCAACCATAAATGTAGACTCACCAAGAGATATATTATCGGAAGCACCAACACGGGTAAATATTTTGTCAACCAGTCCAATTGTAGCCGATTCTGCAGGTACAAAAGAACCTATCTGCGACATTAATACAATAAGAGCAGTTTGTCGCAGTAATGCCGATTTACCTGCCATGTTGGGGCCTGTTATAATAAGTATTTGTTGCGACTCATTGTCTAGATATACATCATTTGCAATATAAGGCTCATCAAGGGGCAGTTGCCTCTCAATCACAGGGTGACGGCCATTTTTTATATCTATAACATCAGTATCATTAATTTTAGGGCGTATATACTTATACTCCTGAGCCACGTTGGTAAAAGATAAAAGGCAGTCTGCTCTTGCAATAATATTTGCATTATTCTGAATTACAGGTATAAACTCAATTAGACTCAACACAAGCTCGTTATAAATCCTGTTTTCGAGAGCTGTTATCTTCTCCTCTGCACCCAATATCTTTTCTTCATATACTTTAAGTTCTTCTGTTATATAGCGTTCGGCACTAACAAGTGTTTGCTTACGCGTCCATTCAGCCGGAACCTTACCTTTGTGTGTATTTCTAACTTCAATATAATAACCAAAAACATTATTAAATGCCACTTTAAGTGAAGGTATACCTGTTCTCTCGCTCTCGCGTTGCTGTAGCTGTACAAGATAGTCTTTACCGGTGTATGCAATATCTCTTAATTCATCAAGTTCGCTGTTTACACCTTTGTTGATATATCCACCTTTGTTTAGGAGTGCAGGTGGATCGGGTTTCAGTTCCTTCTCAATTCGATCTCTAATAATAGGACACGGATCAAGTTTCTTGCCAAGAGCATTAAGGCTACTATTTTCAGACTTCAAAAATGCATCCCTTATAGGCTCTATGGCGTTAAGGGCTACTTTTAGTTGTACAACTTCTCGCGGTCCAATTCGTCCAACAGCCGCTTTAGAAATAATCCTCTCCAGGTCTCCAATAAGCGATAACTGTTGAGTAAGCAGTTTCTTAAGTTCCGCATCTTTAAAAAAATATTCAACCACGCTATGTCTCTCCTCCACCTGTTTAAGCTCTCTTAATGGAAACATTATCCACCTCCTTAAAAGTCTAGAACCCATAGGAGAAATTGTTTTGTCTATAATATTGAGCAGACTTTTACCTCCTTCATTAAGAGGCATAATTAGTTCCAGGTTACGTGCAGTAAACTTGTCGAGTCTTACAAACCTCTCTTCTTCAATTCTAACAAGAGAGTTTATATGTTCTATATTAGTGTGCTGAGTTATATCGAGATAGTGTAATATCGATCCGGAAGCAATTATACCTTGTTCCAGGTGCTCAACGCCAAAACCTTTTAGATTTGCAGTCTGAAAATGGCCTAGCAACTTATCTCGAGCAGCACTCTCCGTAAATATCCAATCGTCCAGTTCAGACAGCAACCACCCGTTGCCAAAAGCTTCATTAAATTTCTTTTTACAACCATGTTCAATAAGAACCTCCTTAGGCGAGAAATTTGATAAAAGCTTGTCAATATTATCGCGATTACCCTCACTGGTTAAAAACTCACCGGTTGATATATCAAGAAATGAAATTCCAAAAACAGCTCCTTTTGCAAAGTGTATAGAACATAGAAAGTTATTCTCTTTGTGATTTAAGATAGTATCATTTATTGAAACCCCAGGAGTTACAAGTTCGGTTATACCTCTCTTTACCAGGGTTTTGGTTTTTTTAGGGTCTTCAAGCTGATCACAAATAGCAACACGTTTGCCAGCACGCACCAGTTTAGGCAAATATGTGTCTAGCGCATGATGTGGAAATCCTGCCAACTCAACAAACTGGGCTGCTCCGTTTGCTCTTCTTGTAAGTGTAATGCCCAATATTTCAGACGCCGAGATTGCATCATCAGAAAATGTTTCATAAAAATCGCCCACACGAAAAAGCAGTATTGCATCAGGATGCTGTGTTTTAATTTCAACATACTGTTTCATCATAGGTGTTTCTGCTATTTTTTTTGCCACAAGAGTTTGTTTTGAGTTAATTATTATAGGTAAGAGACTTTTTATCTCATTCTGATAATTCAAAATTACAAAAAAAACAGCACACCCAAAATGTGCTGTCCTTCGTTTAATATTAATAACTAATATTACATTATCAATTTCTTCAATTCTTCAACACCTTCAGATGCCCCCTTTCTTATATGATGTATATCATATCTGTTGGTTGAGACATCTTTTGGATCGATGAGAAACACAGGTACATTCATCTTAACATCACGAAGAAGTCCAGCCGCAGGATATACATTCATTGATGTGCCAATTATTACAAATACTTCTGCTTTCCTCACTATTGCCTCTGCTTCACCCATCATAGGCACCATCTCTCCAAACCATACAATATGCGGGCGCAATTGAAATCCTTTCTCACACTTATCGCCTATGTGCAAGTCGGGCTGTTCGGGATCAATGTCATATACTGCCGATTCATCGCCTGTAGATCGAGATTTCATTAATTCGCCATGAAGATGAATAACCCTGCTACTTCCGGCTTGTTCATGTAAGTTATCAACGTTTTGAGTTATGATGTAAATTTCAAAATCCTTTTCAAGCGCAGCCAATCCGTAATGCCCTGCGTTTGGCTTTGCTTTTAGCAATTCTCTCCTACGGATATTGTAGAATTCAAGTACCAATTCTGGATTTTCGTGAAAAGCCTCTGGGGTAGCTACTTGCTCAATAGGATATTTTTCCCATAAACCACCCGAATCCCTGAAAGTTGCAATTCCGCTCTCAGCACTCATACCAGCACCTGTAAGTACTACAAGTTTCTTCTTCATAATCAATATTTTTATTACTGCTAATATAGTAAGATTTTATCTAAAGTATAATATTTTTTGTAATGGAATATCACCCAAATAATATTATGTACACACATGGCTATTATTTAGTCCTTACCAACTCCCTACCAACTCCTAATAAACCCTGAATATATAAGACGAATATGCGGAGTAGGTAGGTAAATAACAAGGAGCTAGTTTAGACTTAATGGAGGAAAACTCAAGACATTTGTGTGATTAGTTAAATGCATAGATGTGTCATATCCTATATTAATATCAAACATTTATCTCATTAATATGTGTTCATTCTAATTAAAATTGTACTTTTGTAACCAAATTATTAAAGATTAAAGTAAATGGACAAAATTAGTTACGCAATTGGGATGAGTATGGCCTCAAATCTAATGAACTCAGGTTTGAGAAATATTGAGGTAGAATCTTTTGTGAAAGCATTCACAGAAGTAATGAATAACGAAACTACCACCATAAGCCCCGAAGAAGCTAACCAAACACTACAAGAGTATTTTAGTAAACAACAAGAAGAGATGTTGAATAAAAACCTAGAGGCAGGAAAAGCATTCCTCGAAGAAAACAGCCAAAAAGAAAATATAGTATCACTTCCTAGTGGATTGCAATATGAGGTTATATCCGAAGGAAGCGGCGAGAAACCCAAAGCAACAGACAGTGTAAAATGTCACTATCATGGTACCCTTCTTAACGGTACTGTCTTCGATAGTTCTGTACAAAGAGGTCAACCCGCTGTATTTGGAGTTAATCAGGTAATAAAAGGCTGGGTAGAAGCTTTACAGTTAATGAGTGTAGGGTCTAAATGGAGACTTTTTATACCATCTGATCTAGCTTATGGCTCGCAAGGAGCAGGCAACACAATAGAGCCCAACTCAACTCTTATATTTGAAGTTGAGCTATTAGGAATAGAATAATTCAGAGATTAATTGAATAACAAGTATTTTTTAATATAAATAGGAAAATGAAAAAGACAATTTTAGCAACATTCAGCGTTTTAGCTGCATTGGCTGTAATGATGGTTTCTTGTGGAGGAGCATCAACACCAAAAGCCTCACTTAAAAATTCTGTCGACAGTGTATCGTATGCATACGGTGTAACAATGGCAGATCAGGGGTTAGCACAGTTCTTAGAGCAATCAGGTGTATTAATTAGCACCACTAATATCGAGTATGACTATCAAATGAGAATAGCAGCAGCCGACTCAACACAGAAGGCAGTTCTACAGTCGGAAATGGCGTCTAAGATTGACTCTATTAACAAAATAAATGCACCCAAATTAAATGAATTCATAAGAGGTATGAAAGATGCAATTAATTTGGATGAACAGTCGGCGTATGCACATGGTCTAAGCATAGGAGTGCAGTTCTCACAGCAAATGCTTCCTCAGTTCAATACTATGTTATATGGTGAAGACTCAGATACAAAAGCAAATACAGATCAACTTCTTTCAGGACTTGTTTCAACACTTAAAAATCAAGGATTAGCAATCAGTAAAACTGAAGCAAACGATTTAGTTCAGAGCGAATTTGATAAAGCTCAAGAGCAGCAAATGGCTCGTCAGGAAGAAGACCTAAAAAGTCAATACGAATCAGCAATAGCCGAAGGCGATGCATTCTTAGCTGAAAACGCAAAAAGAGAAGAAGTTGTAACACTTCCAAGCGGATTACAGTATGAGGTTCTCACAGAAGGCAGCGGCGCAATTCCAACAGCTAGCGATAAAGTAAAGGTACATTATCATGGAACTCTTATAGATGGAACAGTTTTCGACAGTAGTGTTGAAAGAGGTGAGCCTACATCATTTGGAGTTACACAAGTAATAGCCGGATGGACAGAAGCTTTGCAGCTTATGCCAGTTGGTTCAAAATGGAGATTGTACGTACCCTACGATTTAGCTTACGGATCGGCAGACAGAGGTGAAATCAAACCTTATTCAAATCTAATTTTTGATGTTGAATTGATAGGTATAGAGAATTAAGGATAGTTCTAAAAGAATAATATCATCTAAAAGGTGGCTTGAAAAAGCCACCTTTTTTTTGTTTAAGTAAAGAGTCATAATATTGCAGAGTGCAAGAAAGTGTAAGTTTAATAATAAAACTGGCAGAACTCTACTTTATTTATTCCATTAAAAGAGACTGCATCAGTGGTGAGCTAGTCTCTTTACATTTCAAAATATCTTTTAAGTGTTAATGATTGGCAAAGAGAAGATGATATATGTAATTACTATTTTGAATAGATATTGTTGATTTGATGTTAAAAATGTGATTTAATAGACAAAAAAGTTGCATAATGATTTTTAATGTCATACTTTTGTAACCAATTTTATTGTGAAGATTGTTAGGTTGTTAATGTGTTAAATTTATTCACTAAAACGAGACGGTCGGTTTAGTGGATAATTAGTTAAAAGATTCAAAGTATAAATAATACTTGCCTTTTTTCTATTAATTGGCATATTTAGATAAAAAAATGTACTAAATATTACGTATATTAAATAAATGGTTTATATTTGTGAGATGGACAATTTCCATACAAATGTTAATGTTGTTAATTAATCGTCGATTAAACATTATGGTAAACCACAAATTGCCGTAAAAACAACACGAATAACACAATGTATATTGTACTGGAAAAAGAATAATGAAAGTGATTAATTAAAAAGTAGAGTTTATGAAAAGAAAGCTAACTATGTTTTTAGCCCTATTCTTTATTGGGATAGGTGTTGTTGTAGCTCAAACACAAGTACGAGGTACTGTGGTTGATAATACAGGTGAACCCCTGATTGGAGTTACAATACAAGTTAAAGGTACTACACAGGGTACTATTACCGACTTTGATGGCAATTTCACTCTATCTGCACCAGCAGGTGGAACTTTAGTTGTATCTTATGTTGGGTTTGAGACGCAAGAAGTTCCTGTAAGTGCTAATGTAAATATCGTTTTAGGTACAGATACGGAATTACTCGATGAAGTAATTGTTGTAGCATACGGTACTTCAACAAGAGGAACATTTACAGGTTCTGCAGGAGTTGTAGATTCGGAAAAGTTGGAAATGAGACAAATCTCAAACGTATCTAATGCACTTTCGGGAAACGTTGCAGGTGTACAGATTTTGAGCAATGACGGACAGCCAGGATCTTCTGCGACAGTTCGAATTAGAGGTGTTGGATCTATCAATGC
>Ga0209075_1000527_pt1 | contig 37579 bp, 45 predicted proteins | sample Stecom2011_FD_187523 | JGI IMG/M metagenome (GOLD analysis project Ga0209075, IMG submission 187523) | Agricultural soil microbial communities from Utah to study Nitrogen management - Steer compost 2011 (SPAdes) (version 2) | ecosystem: Environmental > Terrestrial > Soil > Agricultural land...
GCGGCATTATTAATAAAACAACTAATAAATAATGCAGGCTAAGATCTCCCCATTAATTGGGATATTACGCCCCCTTGTTTTTATTTAGAATCATTCTAATTAACTTTGCCGGCACACAAAGTAACTAAACATGAAAAACACAGTAATTATAGGTCTCTTTGCCTTTGGCGCGCTCCTGACAGCCTGTAAGCCGTCGGCCGAAGAAGTCAATGTATACTCGGCCCGGCATTACCGCGCCGATGAGCAACTGTTTGAAAAATTCACCGAAGCAACAGGCATACGGGTGAATGTGGTCAAAGCCAACGCCGACCAATTGATCAACCGCCTCGAAATGGAAGGGGATATGAGCCCCGCCGACCTATTGATGGCTGCAGATGCAGGCCGCCTCGTCCTGGCCCGTGAAAAGGGCCTGCTTCAAGCGCTGCAATCACCCATAATTAAGGAACGGGTGCCCGAACATTTGCGCGACCGCCAGGGCTACTGGACCGGCTTTACGCGTCGCGCCCGGGTTATTGCCTACCATAAGGAGCGGGTTAATCCCTCTGAACTGTCCACCTACGAAGCCCTGGCTGAGCCGGTCTGGAAGGGCCGTGTTCTGGTGCGCTCGTCACAGGCACACTACAATCAAACCCTTATGGCCTCCATTGTAGCTGCCCTGGGCAAGGAAGAGGCCAGCGCCTGGGCCGGGCAACTGGTGAAAAACATGGCCAGGAAGCCCGGCGGAAACGATCGCGACCAGGTTAAAGCCATAGTGGCTGGCGAAGGAGATGTGGCCATCATAAACACCTATTATATGGGCTTACTGCTGAATTCTGCCAATGAGGAGGAGCGTGCGGTGGCCCGGGAAGTGGCTTTATTCTTCCCCAACCAGGAAGAGCGCGGAACCCACGTAAATGTCAGCGCCATTGGTCTTACTGCCCACGCTCCCAATGCAGAAAACGCCCAAAAACTGGTCGAATTTCTGCTGAGTGAGGAAGCCCAAAAAACGATTGCTGAGGTCAACCACGAATATCCGGTTAATCCAACGGTAGAGTGGCCACCTCTCCTTCAAAGCTGGGGACGTTTCGAAATGGACCTCCTTCCACTGGACGAATTGGGCAAGCACCTGGAAACTGCTCAAATGGTATTTCACGAAGCAGGCTGGGAATAAATCCCTTCTTATGCAACAAGGCAGAAAATCCACATCCATCGGTCCGGCCGTTCGTTTTTACCATTGGGTAAAACACGGATGGGCCGGCTTCCGTTTCAACGCTTGGGTATCCTTTACCTGGATGCTGGCTTTCGTTGTGGCCTTTCCATTACTCAGCATCTTAACGGCCTTCCTCGGCGAGGCAGATACCGCCTGGGGACACATTACAAAAAACCTCTTGCCGACTTACGTCAGCAACACGCTGTGCTTGCTTTTGGGAACGGGCGCGCTCACCCTTACAATAGGCACACTCAGTGCCTGGCTGGTGAGTGTCTACGATTTCCCGGGACGCCGCCTGCTGGAGGGCGCCCTTACCCTGCCCATTGCCATACCGGGGTATATTCTGGGCTTTACCTGGGCCGGCATGCTCGATTACACCTCTCCGCTCTATACTTTCTTGCGCAACACCTGGGGAGTCAATACGGGCGCCTACCTCTTTTTTGACCTCCTGTCTCTGCCGGGTGCCATCCTTATTCTCAGTCTGGCCCTCTACCCCTACGTATATCTGGCGGCACGGGCCTGGTTCGGCCGGCAATCGGCGGGTCTTTTTGAAGCAGCCGCCGCCTTAGGGCACAGCAAAACGAGGGTTTTCCGGACCCTCACCCTGCCCCTGGCCCGTCCGGCACTCGTGGGGGGACTGGCGCTGGTGCTGATGGAGGTTTTGAACGACTACGGGGTGGTGAGCTACTTTGGTGTAGACACCTTTACGACAGGCATCTTCTCCGCCTGGTTTGCCTTTGGCAGCAAGACATCTGCAGTAAAACTGAGTGCCTGGCTTTTATTGTTGGTCTTTGCCCTTTTACTGGGCGAACGATTGCAGCGGGGCCAAAAACGCTACGACACATTGCGGGGCAGCAGTCGCCCCCTTCTACGCACGCCATTGCACGGCCTAAGTCGCCTGGGGGCACAAACCCTCACCGCGCTGCCCGTACTGATGGGCTTTGTACTTCCCGTACTCATGCTTTTGTACTGGAGCTGGCTCACCGGTACCGAAACCTTGGCCCATCGCTTTCTTCCCTTGTTGACCAACAGCTTTTTGCTGGCCACCGTGGCCACTTTGCTGGTGGTGACTGCCGCCTTGCTGACGGCCTTTACTGCACGCAGCTTCCCCTCCCCAAAAACGCGCTTTTTGGTCCGATTCAGCACCATGGGCTATGCCATTCCGGGAGCCGTGGTGGCGATAGGAGTTTTGGTGCCCTTTCTTTGGCTCGACCGCCAATTGAATACCTGGGGGGGCACCGGAGGCTTGTGGCTCACCGGCACCTGGTTTGCCCTGATTTTCGCCTACCTGGTACGCTTTTTAGCCGTAGCCTACAACAACATCGAAAGCAGTCTCACCCGCACCAGTACCAGCCTCGATGAAGCGGCACAATCACTGGGGCATCCCCGAAGCCACATCCTCCGAAACATTCTGCTGCCCCTCATTCAACCCGGCATTTTGGCAGCAGCCCTCTTGGTTTTTATTGATGTCCTCAAGGAATTGCCCCTCACCCTGATACTGCGTCCATTCAACTTTGACACCCTGGCCATCAGGGCCTTTGAATATGCCAGCGACGAACGTGTGGCCGAAGCAGCGCCCGCGTCCCTGGTCATCATTGGCCTGGGACTGGTGGCTGCGGCAGTTTTAAACAACATTACAAAAACAAGAAAAAATGAACCTACTTCGGACTGAAGGCCTGAGCAAGACCTATGCCGGCAGCAAGCAGCCGGCGCTGCATGACTTTTCGTTACAGGTTGAAAAAGGTGAAATAGTAGCACTTTTGGGGGAAAGCGGCTGTGGGAAAACAACCGCCTTGCGGGTAATGGCAGGCTTTGAGCGTGCCGACAGCGGCACGCTCCATTTGCAGCAACGTCAACTGATTGGACCCGGAGTGTTTACCGATCCCGCTGCCCGGGGAATTGGCATCGTCTTTCAGGACTATGCCCTGTTTCCACATAAAACAGCAGCCCAAAACATAGCCTACGGCCTGCAAAAATTTGCGGCGAAAGAGCGCAAACAACGCCTCAATGAAATGCTTGATTTGGTAGAGCTTTCTGCCTACGCCCAGAGCTATCCCCACCAACTGTCCGGGGGCCAACAACAAAGAGTCGCCCTGGCGAGAGCCATGGCACCACAGCCGGATGTCCTCCTTCTTGATGAGCCCTTTTCCAACATCGATACCGTAAAGAAAAACCACCTGCGCGAGGAATTGCATGCCCTGTTGAAAAAAACAGGAACCACCGCCATTTTCGTAACCCACGACACCCGGGATGTAATGGCCATTGCCGACCGCGTTGCAGTTATGCGCAAAGGCCAAATCCTGCAGACCGGAACGCCACGCGAACTCTACGAAAAGCCACGTGTTCCTTACCTGGCCAGATTCTTCGGCAACAGCAACATCATTCCTGCAAGATGGAAGGCCAACCAGCTGAGCACCCCCTTGGGCATCCTTCCATCCCAAACAACCAACCCTGGCGCCGTCCGTGATGTCCTCTTGTCCATTCGTCCCACCGCACTCAAACCTGGCTCGGCAGACGCGGCTGTGAACATTGCCGTAAAGCTGAGGCAGCAACGCTTCATGGGTGAACATCAGGAAGCGGAGTTTCTTCCAATTGGCCCGGAAAACAATGCACTGCCTTTACTGGTACATCTTACGGAGAACGAAATACTGCGGACAGACATCGGTCACCTGCACCTGGACCCGGGGGCCATCCATATCATGGATGCCCCAGGCAGCAAATAACTGGTCCGACAAAACCCCGACTTAAGCAAAACCATTTTAAATAAAGATTCATCGCCCTAAAAGCTGTCAACAAACACAAAAAAAGGCTAATTTTACCGGCAAGAAAGAAGGAGCTGATGGAGAATCCTAAGATTCTGATTGCCGACGATGTGGACTACCTGGTGGAGTTTATGAAAAGCCACCTGGAACAATTGTTGCCAGATGCCACCTATTTCAGAGCGGCCAATGGCTACGAGGTGTTTACCCTGGCTATGCGCAAACAACCCGACCTGATTCTCCTTGATTGGGAGATGCCGGAAATATCAGGCATGGAAGCCCTGCAAACCCTGCAGGCCCACCCACAAACGAAGGACATTCCTGTTATAATGGTTTCGGGTTTCACCCAGGCCGACCATGTACGAAAGGCTTTGGAGGCAGGCGCCATGGACTACCTTAAAAAACCCATCGCCCCCGATGAATTACTGGCCCGGGTAAGAACAGCAATGACGCTGGCTGATTCCATGCGCCAACTGCGCCAACAGAAACAACAACTCGAGGAGGAAAAACGCAGGAGTGACCGCATCCTCAACGGACTACTGCCTACCGAAGTCCTTCAAACCATGAAGGAGCACAGCGAAATAGCACCCCGTCGCTTTCGTAATGTTTCGGTAATTATGGCCGACCTGGTTGACTTCACCCCAAAATCACAAAAGATGTCGCCCAAGCGTTTGCTTGATGAGCTGCAGACCATTTTCACCGCCTTCGACCAAATTTGCCAAAAGCACAATTGCACCCGCATCAAGACCATTGGCGATGCCTACCTGGCTGTCAGCGGCATGTGGAATCACAGCCATAACCACGCTTTGGTTGCAGCCAAAATGGCCGAACGCATGCGACAATACATCATTGAACACAACGAGCGCTATAAAATCGACTGGGAAATTCGTATTGGCATCAATTCAGGAGACATTATAGCCGGAATCATCAGCGAGAGCAATTTGAGCTACGACATTTTCGGAGATACCGTTAACACTGCCGCACGCATGCAAAGCTACTGCAATCCTATGCAAATAAATGTTTCTCAGACGACTTACGACCACCTTAAGGACTATTACTTCATGATCAAGCGCATCAGCCGAAAAGTGAAAGGCAAAGGCGCCCTTAACATGTACTACCTGCACCGCCCCATTCAATCGAGGCAACAGCTCAGACAGCAGATATCGCACCCGCAATACGCACTGTAAAAAGGGATGTCCCAAGCTTGTGAGACATCCCTCATTTAACTCCCCTTATAGTGCAATTAACGCCATGAGGCAATACCATCTGTACTAACTGTCTTTCACCAACTTGCGGTAACGAATGCGTTGGGGGCCGGCATTTCCGAGTCGTTTCTTTCTGTTTTCCTCGTAATCAGAATAACTGCCCTCAAAATAATAAACCGTTGAGTTGCCCTCAAAAGCCAGAATGTGTGTAGCAATCCTGTCGAGAAACCAGCGGTCGTGAGATACCACTACCGCACAACCTGCAAAATCCTCTAAGCCCTCTTCAAGCGCCCGAAGTGTATTAACATCAATATCGTTGGTGGGTTCATCCAAAAGCAAGACGTTGGCCTCTTCCTTAAGCGTCATGGCCAAATGCAGGCGATTGCGCTCTCCTCCCGAAAGCGTACCACATTTTTTTTCCTGATCGGCACCGGCAAAATTAAAACGAGACAAAAAAGCACGCACGTTGATGTCACGTCCCCCCATCCGTATGGTTTCATTACCGCCGGACACCACCTGGTAAACAGTTTTCTCCGGGTCAATTTCGGCGTGGGTCTGATCCACATAGCCGATCTTAACGGTTTCACCCACCTGAAAGGTTCCCTTATCAATCTCCTCCTGCCCCATAATCATACGAAACAGCGTGGTTTTTCCGGCTCCGTTGGGACCAATAACCCCAACAATACCGTTGGGTGGCAAAGTAAACTCCAAACCTTCAAACAACAAACGTTCGCCAAAAGCCTTGGACACATCGTGCGCCTCTATCACTTTATCTCCCAAACGCGGCCCGTTGGGAATAAAAATCTCCAACTTTTCTTCCTTTTGTTTTACATCCTCCTTTAAAAGATTTTCGTAGGCCGCCAAACGGGCTTTCGACTTGGCCTGCCGAGCCTTCGGGGCCATACGCACCCACTCCAGCTCCCGCTCCAGGGTCAGCCTGCGCTTCGAAGCCTGCTTCTCTTCCTGTGCCAAACGCTTGGCCTTCTGGTCCAGCCACGAAGAGTAATTGCCCTTCCAGGGGATTCCCTCTCCACGATCCAGCTCTAAAATCCACCCGGCCACATTATCCAGGAAGTACCGGTCGTGGGTAATCGCAATAACCGTTCCCTTATACTGCTGCAGGTGCATCTCCAGCCACTGTACCGATTCTGCATCAAGGTGGTTGGTAGGCTCATCCAGCAGAAGAATGTCGGGCTCCTGAAGCAACAAGCGACACAGCGCAACACGCCTGCGCTCTCCTCCGGAAAGCTCCTTAATCATTTGCTCCTCAGGTGGACAACGCAAAGCATCCATAGCTCTTTCAAGTCTACTGTCCAGGTTCCAGGCATCAAACTGATCAATCTTCTCCTGCAGCTTGGCCTGCTCATCCATCAAGGCCTGCATTTTATCCGGATCCTCTAAAATCTCCGGTTCAGCAAAACGCTCGTTAATGGCCTCATAGGCTTTCAATACATCAACCACCTCCTGCACGCCTTCCTCAACGACCTGACGTACTGTTTTCTGCTCGTCGAGCCTGGGTTCCTGCTCCAGATATCCTACGGAATAACCTGGCGAAAAAGCGACCTCTCCCTGGTAATTCTTCTCCAAACCGGCAATGATCTTGAGCAGGGTGGATTTACCGGAGCCGTTGAGACCAATCACCCCAATCTTTGCCCCGTAAAAAAAGGACAAATAAATATTGCTCAGCACCTTCTTCTGTGGCGGATAAACCTTGCTTACCCCCACCATGCTGAAAATAATCTTCTTATCGTCGGACATAGTTAAAATAATTTTGAGACAAAATTAACCAAAAGCCGGTGGTAAACAAAGCCCCAGCTGAGTCGTGCATCCCATAAAACCAAGATCACTTTAAACGCTTAAAGTCACGCTTTTGAAAAGCATCATCGCTTACGTGCTTAATCATCCCGTAATCCCAGTAATACAATTTGGAGTCGGCCGCACCCACCAGCATCTTATAAACCCTTGCACGAATGCGCGTCCCTTCGGGCCCAACTTTATGCAGGAATACCGCATTTTCATCCTGACGCTTAATGGCCTCCGCGACCTCCTCACGCGATACAATCTTAAACGCGTAAGGATAAACAGCTGCAATGGCTTCAGGGCTTTGAACATCACTGGCCAAATCCTCCCGGGTCAATAACAAAGTCTTGTCGGCCAGCGAGCTTTTTCCCTGGTACTGCTTAAATCCGTTTTCGCCAATTAATTTTGGATTCTGAAGTACATTTTGAACATGCCGCTGAATGAAAAGCACAAAAGCTTCCAGCTTGTAGTGATAGCTGGCCTCTTCCACCCTGAGGTAAGCAAGCGGCAAAGAACATAAATCCGGCATGGTACGAACATGGGCACCAGGTTCCCCCATCAACAAACTGATGAAATTGTATCGGGCTTTGGTACGATCCTTGGCAAACGTCACAGTGCTTGTCATCAAAAACGACAATTCCGGATCGTCCTTAAGCTCCTCAAACTGCTTAAAAGAAATAATTTCAAAAGGGGTCAGGCTCCATGAGCGCTCCATGATATCACGAATAACCATGTTGAATTCGCTCATAAGGACATCATCCATAACCACCATGGTCTTGCTCTTCATAAAACGCTCATAATCTCCCAACTCAGGCATATGCTGCTGAGCTGCTCCCCACTGAAAGCAAGACAGCAAAAACAATAAAACCAACAAATCCTTCATCACCATCAGCTTTTTAGTAAAACATTAACTCCCGGGTAAACACCCACAACAAAGATATACCACCGAATTGGTATACGCCCACAATCCGCCCCACTAAATTATCCCTAAAGTCTGAACCTGAAAACAATAATTTTAACTAATTTGCAACAAAAACATAACCCTGTCACTTATCGAAAAATGCTTACCAAACTCTTAAACCGACTCATGGGGCTTTTCATTTCAGAGCAAAACGAAAAGGCCGACATGGATACCAAAGTAAAATCACTCACCATCAACCTGGCCAGCATCACCTTTACACTCGTTGTTTTGTCCGAAGGTGTTTGGTCTCTGGCTGTTGAGCGGGTCGAACTGGCCATTCCTTTTCTATTTCTAAGCTTCTTATTGGCGCTCAGTCATCTTTTTCTTAGAAAATTCAACGAAGACCTGCACCAAAATTATCTGCTGTTCATTCTTTGGCTCACCTGCAGTTTTTTCGTTCTCTTTGGTGGAAATGTCGGAAGCGGTGCAACCTGGACCCTCCTGTTTCCCTTTTTTGCTACTGCACTTCAGGGACGAAGAAATGGCTTGCGTTGGTCGCTCCTCCTCTTCCTGGTCATGCTCTTGCATTTGAGCCTGATTCAAAACAGCCAGGCATTTTTCCAAAACTACAGCTCAGCTCAGGGGGTGTATTTGTTGGCTATATACGCAGTGGCCACTTTAATTGCCTTTGCCTTTCAATTTATTCGCTCAGAGGTCTTACTCGAAAAAGAGGGCTTGTTGCTTGACTCCCAAAACAGAAATAGAGCGCAGGAAGATCTTCTTTCCCGACTTTCACATCAAATAAGAACACCCCTAAGCAACATCACAGGCGTTCTGGATATGTTAACCAATACCGATCTGGACCCGCAACAAAAAGAATACATCAGCACCATTCATGCTTCGGCCAACAATTTGGTGGGCGTAGTCAATCACCTGGTGATGGCGTCCCACTCCGATGCCTCCGAAGACAAAGACATCACCAGCTTCAATCTCTACAATACGCTCAACAATGTCTTGCGCCTGTTTCCCTACGAAAAATTCAAGGTGCGCTTCAACTTATTACTTGCTCCCGACATTCCCGGTCAGCTGACCGGCAACAGTGTAAAAATCAAGCAAATTCTATTGAATTTAATCAACAGCATTGCCGCCCAAAACAAAGCAGAACAGAAACAAATCACCCTGGAAGTGCGCAACCGCGACTTAATGCCGGGAAAAACAGAGCTCACCTTCTCGCTCACATCCGATTTTGTTTTTCAAAGCCCGGACGACCGACACTCCGGAGAAGGCTTTTTCAACAATCAGGATTTGGCCCGCCTCAATGCCGGACGCATCATTCATTTTCTGGATTTGGGCCTAACACAAAAGATGATTGAAGTCGACGGACACAACCTCAGCATTATCCCTTACCCCAACCGCACAGTTTTCGAATTTGGCGCCGGTTTCAGCACCCATACAGGCCCCTTTTCGGCACCTGCCAGTAAAACAAACACCCAAAACAGCAACAGTTTCAAGCGCAAAGTTGAACTGAAGGATGCCTCCATCTTATTGGTCGAAGACAATTTCAGCAACCAGCAGATCATGAATCTCTACATCAAAAACGATGTCAAAAAAGTGGAAACAGCCTCCAACGGAAAGGAAGCCCTTGAGAAATTTGGAATGGCCCGTTTCGACCTAATACTTATGGATGTACAAATGCCCATTATGGATGGCTTTAAAGCGACCCAGAAAATTCGGGAGTTGGAAAAAAGCACAAACACTCATGTGCCCATAATTGCCGTCACAGCCAATGCCTTTCCTGAAGACAAGGAGCGCTGTCTGGCTTCCGGTATGGACGACTACATCAGCAAACCCTTCCAACCCGATGAACTCTTGGATAAAATCAGGCAGCACCTCAACGGTTAAAGCGGTTTAAAACCCATTACCAGGACATCATCCACCTGTTCTTCAGCACCGCGCCATTCTTCAAACTTCTGGTGCAGAATGGCCTTCTGGTCTTCAGGAGCCAGGGCGTGGATATTCAAAAGCAAGTGCCTAAAGCGGCGATACTTAAATTTCTTGTGTTCTGGTCCGCCAAACTGATCCGCATAACCATCGCTGAATAAGTAAATGAAGTCCTCATCCTGTAGCTCCAAGCGGGTAGCATTGTAAGCAGGGGTACCACCCTCGGGATGTCGTCCGATGGACAAGCGATCGCCTTTGATTGTTTGCAGTTCGTTATTCCGAACCAGGTACATTCCATTCACCGCTCCTGCAAAATCAAGCGTTCGGGCCGACTGGTCAATCACGCAGAGACTGACATCCATCCCATCTTTAATCCCTTCAGCATAAGCCATCCCGGCATTCTCCCGAAGGGTTGCGTCCAATTCCATACTCATCTGTTCCAGAATTTTTGCAGGCGCATAAATTTTCTGAACCGCAACGATACTCTTGAGCAAATCCATGCCAATAATCGACATAAACGCACCAGGAACACCATGCCCTGTACAATCCACAGCAGCCACCACCAATTTTCCGTCCTGCTTAAAAAGCCAATAAAAATCGCCACTCACCATATCCCTGGGCCTGAAATATACAAAGCAGGACTTCAAATATTCATGCAAACGCTCCTCGGTAGGAAGCATCGCCGCCTGAATTCTGGTGGCATAATGAATGCTGTCTGTCAGGTTTTGGTGCACCCTTGAAAGCGACTTGCGCTGTTCATCCACCTTTCGCTGGTCTTCAGTCTGTTCAGCCAGGGAACGATTGGCTCTTCTATAGTGGCGCAAACGATAATTCACCAGCATTTGAATAAAAAATATAAGCAGCAGGAAATAAAAGGCGTAGGCATAATTGGTCATCCAAAGCGGCGGGGTTACTTCAAACGACCATTCCTGAATATGAGTATTCCAGGTAAAGTCGTTATTTGCTGCTCTGATACGCAGCGTGTACTGCCCTGGCATTAGATTAGAGAAACTCACGCTGTTTTCACGGCTTACCGGGCGCCAGTCCTTATCGTAGCCTTGGAGCATGATTTGATAACTGTTCTTATGGGGCTGCGTAAATTCAAGAGCTGCATACTTAACGTTAAACAGCATGCCTGGCCGGTACTTCACCTTAATCCCTTCAAGGGCAAAATGCGCCAGCTCCCGACAGTCGCCCCGGTGACATACCGAAACTCCGGTAACCGCAACAGGGGGCCGATGCATATTAATGTGCAGGGAATCAGGATGCCCCCACACCAAGCCACTTACAGCACCAAAATACAAGGTACCATCCAAAGCCTGGGCAGCACTGCCTACATTAAACAAATCGGAAGGCAAGCCATCCGCTCCATCGTAGTTGTGCACAACCCCGTCGGCACCGTAAACAGATAAGCCCTTACCCGAACTGAACCACAACTGGTGCTCATTCAAAGGCAACACCGCAGTAACCATATCATTTGCCAAAGGCGCAATCTTTGTAATCACCAGACTGTCTTGCTCTGAATACGCCAAGGCAAACAGCCCTTTGCGTGTGCCAGCCCACACCCTGTCTCTGCCATCAAAGGCCAAATCCAGTACCTGGAGCTCCAAGGGCAAACTGTCCCCGTATTGCAGCAGGGAGCGCAAGTGACCGGTGCGACTGTCGTAATGGGCCATCCCATGGTTGGTGCCAATCCACAAATCCCCTTGGCCATCCGTACAGAGAGCAGAGATCTCATCTGCCGGAAGCTGCTGTCCCATAGGGTCGCTGAAAAACGACTGCAGCTGTCCGTCCCAATACCTGTATAGTCCAAAACGGGTTCCAAACCACAGACTCCCCATGCCATCTTTTTCAATCGCAGACACTAAGCTGTTTCGCAACAAATTTCTAAAACGAACACTGTGCCCATAATCAAATTCTGAGAAGCGCTGTTCCCAGGGCTCCTTATAATAGATCCCTGTGTTGCTTCCAACCCATAGGCGACCATTTTCCTCTTCAAATACAGCCCCAACCTGATCGTTATGATTCCGGTAGGCCTGTTCATTAAGAAGATACTGCTGTACCTGACCCGAAGCAGGATCTAAGCGGTAAAGACCGCTGGTAAGCGTACCCAGCCATACATGCCCCCTCCTGTCGGCATGAATGGCAGTTATGTTGTAGGTTCTTAAATTCCAAGCGCCTGCATCCTCTTCCCCTACAAAAGAGAAGCGGGTCGGGCGCGTGTTAATTTTAAATAGTCCTTTGTAGCGTGTTCCTACCCAAAGCAAACCCGAAGCATCCTCAAATAAGGCACTTACCTCATAGGGCAACAGTGGCTCGCCCCCGGTTACCTGATCATCCACCAACTGGTGCTGGTTTCGATCGGGAACCAGGCGTTCCAGGCCCCTGGAAGTGCCCACCCAGACCTCATCCGCTCCACCAACACAAAGGGCATTTACGGCAACCTTACTGCCCAATGCCATGTAAGCCCTAAGGGGCTTCAGGCCCGCCCCTTCCTGATATACATACAATCCACTTCTGCTGCCTATAAGAAACTGCTGCTGCTTCCATGGTACTACTGCAGCAACGGCATCCTGAAAAAACAGGGAGTCTGCAGTCTCACCCTGCAGGCGTCGAAAAACTTCTTCCCCACATGAAAAGCGACTTAAACCATCTCGGGTGCCTACCAGAAGAGTAGTGTCGCTTTCTTGAAGAACAGCCTTTCCCACCACCATTTCATGCTTGAACACATTAGAGTAATGCACAAAAGATTCAAAAGCATCTTCTTCTTCCAAATAACGGCTCAGGTGGGTTTCAAACTTTACCCAAAGCACCCCTTGCGGGGACAAATAAAGACCCAGAACCTGATTGCCAGGAATTCCTCCGGAATCACCTTGTAGGTGTTTAAAATTTCTGCTGGTACCTGTAGCCGGGTTCAAAACAGTCAGACCTTGATCCTTGGTGCCAATCCATAGATTCCCGTGCCGGTCCTCAGCAAGAGCAGAGATCCTATTGCCCACCAAAGCCGGTCCAAAATCAGTACCCGAACGATAAATCTGAAACTCATAACCATCGTAACGATTCAATCCATCTTCCGTTCCAATCCAAATAAATCCTCTGCTGTCCTGAAACACAACATTCACCGAATTATTGGAGAGACCTCCTGCTATGGAAAAATGCGCTATGGAGATTCCGCTTTGAAACTTTGCTCCAAAAGTGTACAAAGCAGAAAAACAGAAAAGAAGCAGAACTAAAAAAATCTTTTGTAACATTGCAGCAAAATGAGCCAAAAATAAACAATCCGTATTTATACGGCAGCTATGGTAAAACGTTAGGGCTGGCGCCGACAATGCCACTTATTCAGGAATTATTTTGACGAAAAGCCCTCCCAGTCGTGTCAACCAATAAATCCTAAAGATAACAGAATCGCTAAAAATAAAGCCCTCACACTTAAAAAAGTGTGAGGGCGCACAGTTCTTTGTAAAACTAAATCAACTTTTGAATCCCACCTTCTCCTGAAACCACTCTAAGGTATGGGATGTAGGCCTTTCGAGCGGCATACCATAAATACGGTCCCACACCAGGGAAGACAATACCCCAAGGGCTCTGGAAACACCAAACAACACGGTATAAATGGGATATTCCTTAATACCATAACTTGAAAGCAAACTGCCCGAAATGGCATCCACATTGGGCCAGGGGTTCTTAACTTTACCCGTAGCCCGTAAGACCTCGGGCACGACCTCATAAATGTTGCGCACCAATTCGATCAAGGGCGCATCGGGGATATACTTATTGGCAAAATCCAGCTGCTCACTAAAACGGGGATCCGTTTTTCGCAAAACCGCATGCCCATAACCCGGTATCACACGGCCTTGTTTCAGCGTCTCTTCAGCGTACTCACGGATTTGCGCCTTGCTTGGTCGATCGGTGCCAATCGCTTTGAGCAGATGCTCTAACCAGTTCATCACCTCCTGATTGGCCATCCCATGAAGTGGACCGGCCAAACCGTTCATACCTGCTGCAAAACTGTAATAAGGATTAGAGAGCGCTGTGCCAACAAGGTGTGTGGTATGTGCAGATACATTGCCGCCCTCATGATCAGCGTGCAGTACCATGTACAAACGCATCAGGCGCTTTACCTCCTCACTCTCGAAGCCCATCATATGGGCCATATTGCCGGCCCAATCCAAAGAGGGATTCATCTCAATTTGTTTTCCATCGTGAAATACCCTTCGGTAAATATAGGCAGCAATAACCGGCAAGCGGCTGATAAGATCCATCACTCCCTCATACATCGGATCCCAATAATCCTTCTTATCCATACCATCCATGTAGGCCTTTCTAAAATGAGATTGTGTACTCATGGCCAGAATAGCGGTATTGAACTGAATCATCGGGTGGGCAGATTTGGGCAAGGCATCGATCACCTTAAAAGCATGGTCAGGTATATTCTGCGCTCTTCGTGCCCAATCGCGCGAAATAAAATCAACATCTTTCTGAGTAGGCAACTCCCCTATCAACATCAAATAAAACAGTCCCTCGGGCAAAGGTTCCCCGTCTTGACTGATTTTGGGAAGATGACTGCGAAGTTCCGGAATGGAATAACCTCTGAAGCGAATGCCCTCAGCAGGATCCAACTTTGAAGTATCGGTCAATAAGGCCACAATGCCCTTCATTCCGGAAATGACCTGTTCCAGTGTAACTTCCTGAATGACCTTAGTCCCATGTTCCTGCACCATCTTCTTCAAGCTTTCAGCACGCGGGACGGCCACTTCTTTGAGCCTCTGTTTTATGTGATCCATAACAATAGCAGATTATATCGGTTAGCTTAACAATTTATAACAATGTTCGCACATTTTAAACAGGAAACTTCTCTTTTTGTTTTACGGAAACAAAAAAAGGGATCCATGTGGATCCCTTTTGAAATCTGGGAAAGTAGGGCTGTCGGACCCCAAGGGCCCTAAAAGTCCTTACTTCTTAACAACTTTTTGATAACCATAAATGGCCGAAGCACCCAATTCTTCTTCAATACGAAGCAACTGGTTGTATTTAGCCATACGATCAGAACGACTCAATGAACCGGTTTTGATCTGTCCACTGTTGGTAGCTACAGCAATATCGGCAATGGTAGCGTCTTCGGTTTCTCCCGAACGGTGAGAAGTAACTGAAGTATAACCGGCACGGTGGGCCATTTCAATGGCATCCAAGGTCTCGGTAAGTGTTCCAATCTGGTTTACCTTAATCAGAATAGAATTGGCCGCATCCAACTCAATACCTTTTTTCAGGTACTCTACGTTGGTCACAAAAAGGTCGTCGCCCACCAACTGGCACTTGTCGCCAATGGTTTTATTCAACAATACCCAACCATCCCAGTCGCCTTCATCGCAACCATCTTCAATGCTGTCGATGGGGAATTTCTCAACGAGTTCGGCAAGGAAGGCCACCTGCTCCTCGCGACTGCGCTTAACACCGGTTGCGCCTTCAAACTTAGAATAATCGTAGATTCCGTCCTTATAGAATTCAGAGGCTGCGCAGTCCAAGGCAATAGACACCTGACCGCCATCAGCCAAACGACCGGGCTTATAACCAGCTGCTTCTATAGCCTTAATGATGCTGTTAAGCGCATCTTCGGTACCATCCAGGGCAGGAGCAAAACCCCCTTCATCACCAACGGCAGTACTCAAATTGCGATCGTGCAACACCTTCTTCAGTGCATGAAAAATCTCAGCACCCATGCGCAGTCCCTCACGGAAACTACTCGCACCAACGGGACGAATCATAAATTCCTGAAAAGCAATGGGTGCATCGGAGTGAGAACCGCCATTGATGATGTTCATCATAGGAACGGGCAGCGTTTTGGCATTGGTTCCACCAATATATCGGTACAAAGGCATACCGGAATATTCTGCAGCAGCTTTAGCCACAGCCAAAGAAACACCGAGCATGGCGTTGGCACCCAATTTACTCTTGGTTTTGGTACCGTCCATCTCAAGCATCTTATGGTCAATACCTACCTGATCCAAAGCATTGAAACCGATCAACGCAGGCGCTATCACGTTGTTTACATTCTCAACTGCCTTAAGCACACCCTTACCCAGGTATCTTTTTTTATCCCCATCGCGCAACTCTAGCGCCTCATTTTCACCGGTAGAGGCACCGGAAGGCACAGCGGCACGACCAATGATTCCACTTTCTAATGTCACCTCGACTTCTACAGTCGGGTTTCCGCGAGAATCCAAGATCTCACGTCCATGGATGTTTGCAATTAATCCCATAATGATAATTGTTTATAAAAGCATAAATAATAAATTCAAAAAAAAAGGATAAAGCCATAATGCCTTTATCCCCTTTTTCAAGAACCTTATGTCTGATTCGACACTGTAATGTCTGTACAGAATTACTCCTCAGTCTTATCAGCTTCAGGGGCCTGCTCCTCCTTTTGAGGTTCAGCCTTGGGAGCAGCTTCCTTAGCCACAGGGGCTTTTTCGGCAGCAACTTCAGCAGAAGCCTTTTTAGAACCACGACGGCTGCGTCGGGTTTTCTTCTCTGCACTTGCAGCAGAACCGGCAGCATTCAACATGTTTTCGTTGAAATCTACCAATTCGATGTAGCACATCTCAGCAGCATCACCCAAACGATTACCCAGTTTAAGAATACGGGTATAGCCGCCGGGACGATCGGCCACCTTTTGGGCAACCTCACGAAAGAGCTCAGATACAGCCTCTTTGTTCTGCAAATAACTAAAAACGATACGACGTGAGTGTGTGGTATCTTCCTTTGAACGATTGATCAAAGGCTCCACATACATTCTCAACGCCTTAGCTTTGGCCACCGTGGTTTTAATACGCTTGTGCACAATAAGAGAAGCAGCCATATTGGACAACATGGCCTTTCTATGTGAGCTGGTACGGCCCAGGTGGTTGAATTTTTTTCTATGTCTCATCGTTACTTATTCCTTGTCTAATTTATACTTCTGAATGTCCATTCCGAAATTAAGATTCAGATTCACCAACAAGTCGTCCAATTCTGCAAGGGACTTCTTACCGAAGTTTCTAAATTTAAGCAGGTCATTCCGGTTGTACTGAACCAATTCACCCAGCGACTCCACATCTGCAGCCTTCAGGCAGTTCAATGCACGTACCGACAAATCCAGGTCTACGAGTTTGGTTTTTAGAAGCTGACGCATATGCAAAACTTCTTCATCAAACTCCTCGTTTCCAAACTTCTCATCCGAGTCCAGTGTAATCTTTTCATCAGAAAACAACATAAAATGATAGATGAGAATTTTAGACGCCTCCTTAAGTGCATCCTTCGGATGAATAGAGCCATCCGTTGAGATCTCAAACAAGAGCTTCTCATAGTCGGTCTTCTGCTCTACACGGAAGTTCTCCACTTCGTACTTAACATTCCGAATGGGGGTAAATATGGAATCTACAGCTATAGTTCCAAACTCCTGATCGGCGGTACGGTTTTCTTCTGCAGGTACATAGCCACGTCCCTTACCAATGGTGAGGGTCAGCTGCAAATTTACGTCGGGACTCATGCGGGCGATTACCAACTCAGGGTTCAGCACTTTAAAATTGCTCAACGCACTGTTTAAATCACCAGCTGTGAAAGTTTCTTTGCCGGTAATGGTAAGAGCAATGCGCTCATTCTCACCTTCCTCAACAACTTTCTTGAAACGTACCTGCTTCAGATTCAGAATAATTTCAGTAACATCATCAACCACACCGGGGATGCTGGAAAACTCATGATCAACACCTTCAATCTTGACGGTGGTGATTGCAAAACCCTCCAAAGATGACAGTAAGATTCTTCTTAAGGCATTTCCAACAGTAATACCATATCCTGGCTCAAGAGGACGAAATTCGAATCGACCGAACTTGTCATCAGCATCAAGCATGATAACTTTATCAGGTTTTTGGAACGCTAATATTGCCATAAGAAAAAATTATTTAGAGTACAATTCAACAATCAACTGTTCTTTGATGTTCTCAGGAATTTCTGAGCGTTCAGGAGCATTCAGGAATTTACCGGTCATGCTCTGCTGATCCCACTCTAACCAAGAGTATTTGTGAACACTTGAATTAGCCATTGCACTGTTAATGGATTCCAGGGATTTAGATTTTTCTCTTACGCCAACCAGTTGTCCGGCTTTAAGCGAATAAGAAGGAATGTTCACCACAGAACCGTCAACGGTGATATGACGGTGTGACACCAACTGACGAGCAGCAGCTCTGGTAGGTGCCAAGCCCATGCGATAAACCACGTTATCGAGACGGGACTCCAACAGAATCAGCAAAATTTCACCGGTAATACCGGGCTGACTGTTGGCTTTTTCAAACATATTACGGAACTGCTTTTCAAGAACGCCATAAGTATATTTTACTTTCTGCTTTTCTTTCAGCTGAACACCGTATTCACTGGTCTTACGACGACGGTTGTTACCGTGCTGACCAGGGGGATAGTTCTTCTTCTCGAAGTACTTGTCGGGACCATATATGGCCTCACCGAATTTACGTGAAATTTTAGTCTTTGGACCTATGTATCTAGCCATTCTACTAAATTTTTGATTTTAAATTTTTGATTTTAAAGATTGAATATGACAGCCGCAAGATTATAGAAGGAAGGTTGATGTATAACCCACCAGTATTCAAAATTAAAATCAAAAACTTATGGTTAATAACTAGTAAAAAAATTAAACCCTACGTCTTTTGGGCGGACGACAGCCGTTATGAGGCATTGGTGTAACATCTACAATTTCATTCACTTCAATACCGGTAGCATGGATAGAACGAATAGCAGACTCACGGCCATTGCCGGGACCCTTAACATAAACTTTAACTTTTCTCAAACCCAGGTCGTAAGCAACTTTAGCACAGTCGGCTGCAGCTGTTTGTGCGGCATAGGGAGTGTTCTTTTTAGAACCTCTGAATCCCATTTTACCGGCACTAGACCAGGAAATAACCTGACCGTTTGCATTGGTAAGGCAAACGATAATGTTATTGAACGATGAATGAATGTGGGCCTGTCCTAAGGCTTCCACTTTCACAACTCTTTTCTTTTGTGATCCTGCCTTTTTTGCCATGTTTCAATGATTATTTAGTAGCTTTCTTCTTGTTCGCAACCGTTTTCTTTCTTCCTTTACGGGTACGGGCATTGTTCTTGGTTGATTGACCACGAACCGGCAAACCAATACGGTGACGGATTCCACGGTAACAACCAATGTCCATCAATCGCTTGATGTTCAATTGTACCTCGGAACGCAATTCACCTTCGGTTTTAATGGTTGAACCAATTAACTCACGAACGGCAGTTATCTGGTCATCGTTCCAATCTTTAACTTTCATATTCACATCAATGCCTGCCTCAGTCAATAATGAGCTGGCCTTGCTACGACCGATGCCGTAGATGTAAGTCAAAGCAATTTCACCCCTCTTGTTAGCCGGGATGTCTACTCCTGCAATTCTTGCCATATTCTATAATTTATCCTTGACGTTGTTTAAACTTGGGATTCTTCTTGTTTATCACGTACAAGCGACCCTTGCGCCGAACAATTTTACAATCGGCGCTGCGCTTCTTGATTGATGCTCTTACCTTCATTGTCTTGTGTATTGAGTCTGTTATTTATACCTGTAACTGATTCGGCCTTTGGTCAGGTCGTAAGGAGACATCTCCACTTTAACCTTATCACCAGGCAAAATCTTAATGTAATGCATTCGCATTTTACCGGAGATGTGAGCTGTAATCACATGACCGTTTTCCAACTCCACGCGAAACATGGCGTTGGAAAGAGCTTCGATAATGGTACCGTCCTGTTCTATAGAGGCTTGCTTAGCCATAAGTTATTTCTTTATTTTTTAAGACTGCAAAGTTAATACTTCTTCCACAAATTTAAAACTGGAAAGTATATCTGATTGATTTTTACCGACTGCAACTGCATGTTCAAAATGAGCAGAAACACTTTTATCCACAGTTCTGATGGTCCATTGATCATCTTCCATCAAAATTTGGCGTTTCCCCAAATTGATCATCGGCTCTATACAAATCACCATTCCTTTTCTCAACTTGCTTCCGGTGCCCCTTCGTCCATAATTAGGAATTTCCGGAGCCTCATGCAGGGAGCGTCCCAAACCGTGTCCCACCATTTCACGAACTACTGAGTATCCACGCGTTTCACAGTACTCTTGAACGGCATAACCGATGTCTCCAATCCGATTACCCTCCACAGCCATTTCAATGCCCTTATAAAGAGCGGCTTTAGTGGCTTCAAGAAGAGCTTTAATTTCGGGCTTCACCACTCCCACCTCAAAAGTGTAGGCGCTGTCACCAAAAAATCCATTCAAAAGCACACCGCAATCAACAGAGACAATGTCTCCTTCTTGCAAGGGCTTTTTGTTGGGAATCCCATGAACAACCTGTTCGTTAACAGAAGTACAAAGGGTATTGGGAAAACCCTGATAGTTTAGAAACCCTGGAACACCTTTATGGTCACGAATATAGGTCTCGGCGATTTTGTCCAATTCCAAAGTGCTGACCCCGGGCTTTACAGCCCGGGCAAGCTCAGCAAGAGTTTTACCTACCAGGAGATTACTCTCCCGCATCAGTTCAATTTCTTCGTCAGTCTTTAAATAAACCATTGACTACCTCAACTATTAATATACAGCAGCACCACCGCCAGTTCTACCCTTAATACGTCCCGACTTCAACAAGCCATCGTAATGACGCATCAGCAGGTGACTCTCAATTTGCTGCAAGGTATCCAGCACTACACCCACCAAAATCAGGAGTGAAGTACCTCCAAAAAATTGCGCGAAATTCTGATCCACTCCGGCCAGCATGGCAAAAGCGGGCAAAATCGCGACAAATGCAAGGAAAAAGGAGCCTGGCAACGTAATTTTTGACATCACTGAATCTAAAAATTCTGCAGTTTTTTTACCAGGTTTAACTCCGGGAATAAAACCTCCGTTACGCTTCATATCGTCAGCCATCTGTGTTGGATTGATGGTAATCGCCGTATAGAAGTACGTAAAAAGAATAATCAGGAAAGCAAATACAAAATTATACCAGAATCCGGTAAAGTTGGAAAATACAGCTGCAAAACCTGTGGCAGCTTCACTGTCAACAAAACCAGCGAGTGTAATCGGAATAAACATGATGGCCTGAGCAAAAATGATGGGCATAACACCAGCAGCATTCACCTTGAGGGGAATGTACTGACGAACACCACCATACTGCTTGTTGCCAACAATGCGCTTTGCATACTGAACAGGCACCCTGCGGGTACCCTGAACCAAAAGAATGGCTCCTTCAAACACAAAGAAAAGGACTACAAACTCGATCAAAAGCATAACCAAACCACCACCCTCTTCAAGTCTGGAAACAAACTCTGCAAATAAAGAGAAGGGCAACATGGCAATGATACCAATCATAATGATAAGGGAAATACCGTTTCCTATACCTTTATCGGTAATACGTTCACCCAACCACATGACAAACATACTGCCTGCAGTAAGAATGATCGTAGACATAACAGTGAAACTCCATCCGGTAGTTACAAAGGCTGATTCCGGCAACTGTGCATAAAGGTTAGCAATATAACCGGGGGCTTGAAACAACAAAATAACCACAGTTAAATACCGGGTTATCTGATTGATCTTGCGACGGCCACTCTCTCCTTCACGCTGCAATCGTTGAAAATAGGGAACTGCAATACCCATCAACTGGATAACAATGGAGGCTGAAATATAGGGCATAATACCTAAAGCCATGATCGAAGCATTGGCAAAAGCACCTCCGGAAAACATGTTCAGCAGCCCCAGAACCCCATCACTGGTTTGAGCAGCAAGGTTCGAAAGCTGAGTTGGATCAATACCTGGAAGAACAACTTTGGATCCCAGACGATAAATCAGGATAAAGCCCAAGGTGGTCAATATCCTGCTTCTAAGGTCATCGATCTTCCAGATATTACGGATGGTTTCGAAAAGTTTCATATCTTAAAATAGATTTATAGGTCATCTGTAGTTCTGTCCGCCCGTGGGCGGACAGAACTGCAAATTACAGTTTCACAACAGTTCCCTGTGCAGCTTCGATGGCGGCTTCAGCTGACTTAGAAAAGGCATGCGCCTTAACTTCAACTTTGGCACTGATAGAACCATTGCCCAAAATCTTTACCAGGTCATTCTTATTAATGAGACCGGCTTCAATAAGATTTTCGGGAGCAATAACGCTCCAATTGTTCTTTTCTGCCAAGTTTTGCAAAACATCAATGTTTATAGACTTAAACTCTTTTCGGTTGATGTTTTTAAAACCAAACTTGGGAACACGGCGTTGAAGGGGCATCTGACCACCTTCAAAACCAATCTTTCTGGAGTAACCAGAGCGGGATTTGGCCCCTTTATGACCACGGGTAGAGGTACCTCCCAGACCTGAACTGGCCCCACGGCCAATTCTTTTCTGGTGATGGGTAGCTCCCGCTGCAGGTTTTAACTGATTCAGTTTCATATCTGATATTGATAACTTCGTTAAAACAATTATTTTTCAACACTCACAAGGTGTTTCACTTTATCCACCATCCCCAGAATAACCGGGGTATCCTCATGTTCAACGGTGGCGTTGATTTTCTTCAAACCAAGTGCTTCCAGTGTCCTTTTTTGACTAAGGGTGCACTTAATTTTACTACGAACCTGAGTTACTTTTATCTTAGCCATAACAACTATTGCTTAACCATTAAACACTTTGTCCAAAGTAACACCGCGGTGCTGAGCAACGGTAGCAGCATCGCGCATCTCGCACAAGGCTTCGATGGTTGCTTTAACCAGGTTGTGCGGGTTAGATGAACCTTTGGATTTAGCCAAAACATCCACCACGCCGGCACTCTCCAGCACAGCACGCATCGCACCACCAGCCACAAGACCGGTACCGTGAGAAGCGGGTTTCATAAATACCCTGGCACCGCCAAAACGGGCAACTTGCGCATGCGGAATGGTACCATTAACGATGGGCACTTTAATCAAATTCTTTTTAGCGGCCTCTACACCTTTGGCAATAGCAGTAGTAACTTCATTGGCTTTACCAAGGCCCCAGCCTACAATGCCATTTTCGTTACCTACAACTACAATGGCTGAGAAGCTAAAGGTTCTACCCCCTTTGGTAACCTTGGTAACGCGGTTAATCGCTACCAGCCTGTCTTTCAGTTCCAGGTCGTTTGTTGTACGAACTCTTTTTGTATTTCCTGCCATAATAATCTAAAATTTAAGACCTGCCTCACGAGCAGCGTCCGCTAATTGTTTTACTCTACCATGATACAGATAACCGTTCCGGTCGAAAACTACAGCAGAAACTCCGGCAGCCAGGGCCTTCTCTGCAATAGCCTTACCCACCTTGGCAGCCATTTCTGTTTTGGTACCTTTTTCTGCAGCAATATCTTTAGCCAGTGAGGAAGCAGCTACCAGGGTTTTTCCGGTATTGTCATCAATGAGCTGAACAGAGATTTGCTTATTGCTTCTGAAAACAGTCATCCGTGGGCGTTCGGCAGTGCCGAGCACCTTACTGCGGATGCGTGTTTTTATTTTGAATCGTCTTTCTAACTTTGAAAAAGCCATAACACTTTCGAATTAAATCAATTAAACTTTGGCACTCTTACCGGCCTTACGACGGACAACCTCGCCCACAAAACGAATACCTTTACCTTTATAAGGCTCTGGCTTACGAAACGAACGAATCTTGGCGCAAACCTGCCCTAAGAGTTGCTTGTCAATAGACTCCAGTGTTATAATCGGGTTGCTTTTCCGGTCGGTTACAGCTTCCACCTTAATTTCTTTGGGCAACTGCATATGAATCGCATGTGAATAACCCAGAGAGAGTTCAAGAATTTGACCGGTGGAAGTCGCGCGATAGCCCACTCCAACCAGTTCCATTTTCTTCACATAGCCTTCTGACACACCAACCACCATATTGTTGATGAGCGAACGGTAAAGACCATGCAGACCACGATGGTTCTTATCGTCACTGGGACGGCTGAGTTTAACTTCACCGTCCTCAATTTCCACAGTAATGTCGGGATTAATGTTTTGTACAAGTTCTCCCTTAGGCCCTTTGACGGTAACCAATTGGTCTTTAACAGTTACGCTTACTCCGGCCGGTATGCTAATGGGTGATTTTCCTATCCTAGACATGACTTACCTCCTTTTTAATAAACGTAACACAATACTTCTCCACCAACTTTCGCATTCCGTGCTTCCTTATCTGTCATAACACCTCTGGAAGTGGAAAGAATGGCAACACCCAAACCGTTCAATACCCGTGGAACGCTTCTGTAACCGGTATATCGGCGCAAACCGGGAGAAGACACCCGGCTCAAATGCTTAATCGCTGGGGTTTTGGAAACGGGATCGTATTTCAGGGCAATTTTAATAATGCCCTGCTTGCCGTCATCCATAAATTTGTAATTCAGGATATAACCTTTCTCCAAAAGAATTTTGGTCATCTCCTTCTTAAGGTTGGAGGCTGGAATCTCAACAACCTTGTGGCGTGCCATAATGGCATTCCTGATACGCGTCAGGAAATCCGAAATAGGATCTGTCATATTTATAAAAGTTTAAATTGATCCCGACAAGTCGGGACAATATTTAATACTTGCCAGTTGGTACTTACCAACTGGCCTTTCTAACTCCTGGGATCAAACCTGCTGCAGCCATCTCCCTAAATGAGATACGACTTATGCCGAACTGACGCATATAACCCTTGGGACGTCCTGTGAGCTTGCAACGGTTGTGCATACGCACAGGTGAAGCATTCTTGGGAAGCTTCTGCAAACCTTCGTAATCGCCCTCAGCTTTAAGCCGGGCCCGCTTCTCAGCATATCTGGCAACAAGCTTGGCCCGCTTTACTTCGCGGGCTTTCATTGATTCTTTTGCCATATAACTAGTTCTTTTTTAAGTTTTTAAACGGTAATCCAAACTCACGCAAAAGTGCATAAGCTTCCTCATCGCTGTTTCCTGAGGTCACAAAGGTAATATTCATACCCATAATCTTACTTACATTATCGATATTTATTTCAGGAAAGATGATTTGCTCAGTAACACCCAGGGTATAATTACCCCTTCCGTCGAGCTTGCTTTCAATACCTTTAAAGTCACGGATACGTGGTAAGGCCACACGAACCAGTCGCTCCAGGAATTCATACATTTTATCGTGACGCAAGGTAACCTTAACACCAATAGGCATTTTCTTCCTCAATTTGAAGTTAGAGATGTCCTTTTTGGAATAACAGGGAACAGCTTGCTGACCGGTAATGTTGGTCAATTCCTTAACTGAAGTTTCGATCAACTTCTTGTCGGCCACAGCGGCACCAACACCCTGGTTGATGACGATCTTTTCCAAACGTGGCACCTGCATAACGCTTTTGTAGCTGAATTCCTTCTTAAGGTTGGCTACAATTTCGTCGTTGTACTTGGTTTTTAAACTAGGTGTATAGCTCATTACTTGATCTCCTCTCCTGACTTTTTAGAATAACGAACCAATTTACCATTCTCCCCTTCTCTGCGACCGATACGGGTAGCCTTACCTGTAGAAGGATCCTTAAGGTTCAGATTAGAGATATGGATGGGAGCTTCCTTCTTAAGGATGCCACCCTGTGGATTTTCGGCGTTGGGTTTGGTATGTTTGCTTACCATGTTAACCCCCTCCACAATAGCACGTTGCTTTTCAGGAAAAACTTCCAACACTTTGCCTTCCTGGCCTTTGCTGGTTCCTGCATTAACAACCACTATATCGCCTTTTTTAATATGTAATTTTCCCATTGCTGTTTGAATCAGTATAGATTAAAGCACTTCAGGCGCCAGAGATACAATTTTCATATATCCTTCGCGCAATTCACGGGGTACGGGACCAAAAATACGGGTCCCGCGCATTTCACCGGCATTGTTCAGCAACACACAAGCATTGTCGTCAAAACGGATGTATGAACCATCCGCCCTTCTGACTTCTTTCTTGGTACGCACCACAACGGCCTTACTTACTGTACCCTTTTTCATATCAGAAGAGGGGACAGCGCTCTTTATAGTTACCACAATACGGTCGCCCACAGAAGCATATCTGCGTCCGGTACCGCCTAATACACGGATGCAAAGGACTTCCCTGGCTCCGCTGTTGTCGGCAACATTTAATCTGGATTCCTGCTGTATCATGTTTACTTAGCTCTTTCAATGATTTCAACTAATCTCCAACGCTTGGACTTACTCAGAGGACGGGTCTCCATAATTTTTACGGTATCCCCCTCATGGCCGTTGTTCTGCTCATCGTGCGCGTAAAACTTCTTGGTCTTTTTCATAAACTTCCCATAAATGGGGTGTTTCTCGCGAACCACAACACTCACGACGATGGTTTTATCCATCTTTTCGCTCACCACAACGCCTATACGTTCTTTTCTCAAATTTCTTGTTTCCATCTGCTTAATTATTTTTCATTAAGTTGCTTCTGACGCAGAATGGTCAGCATACGCGCAATGTTCCTACGTGTTTGTCTGATCTTCATTGGGTTTTCCAACGGAGAAATGTGGTGGTTGAGATTCATACGAACGAGTTCCTGCTTCTCAGCATCAAGACGCTCCTCGATCTCACTAATGGTCATTTCTATTATCTCGGAAGTTTTCATCGCTTACGCATTTGTAGATTCAACAAAATCCCTTCTCACAACAAACTTGGTGGTAACGGGCAACTTCTGAGCAGCAAGACGCAAAGCCTCTTTGGCCACTTCGAAGGGTACACCATCACACTCAATAAGAATGCGTCCGGGCGTAACTGGAGCAACAAAGCCTTCCGGGCTACCTTTACCTTTACCCATACGAACTTCTGCGGGTTTCTTGGTAATGGGTTTGTCGGGGAAGATACGAATCCATATCTGACCTTGACGCTGCATATAACGGGTAACGGCAACCCTTGCCGCTTCTATTTGACGGCCGGTAATCCACTTGCTTTGGAGCGACTTGATACCGAATGAGCCAAAGGCCAGTTCGTGACCTCTTTGCGCATTCCCCTTCATCCGTCCTTTTTGCTGCCGTCTAAACTTAACTTTTTTTGGTTGTAACATCTTTCCTGAGTCTATTAAAGGTTAACAGATGATTACTTTCTTTTCCTCTTGAAGCCACCACCCTGCGGACCTTTACGGTTACCACCGGCAGTTTCCTTGGCATTGAAGTTGGGTGATAAATCCGGTTTCCCGTAAATTTCACCTTTACAAATCCAAACCTTAATACCAATCAAACCGGTTTTAGTAAGGGCTTCTGCCTGAGCGTAATCAATATCGGCACGGAAGGTGTGCAAAGGAGTACGTCCTTCCTTGTACATTTCTGAACGGGCCATTTCAGCACCATTCAAACGACCGGAAACCTGAATTTTAATTCCCTCTGCTCCCATTCTCATGGTTGAAGCAATGGCCATTTTAGTAGCACGACGGTAGGCGATACGACCTTCCAGCTGACGTGCAATGTTATTGGCCACAATAAGGGCATCCAACTCAGGACGTTTCACCTCAAAGATATTGATTTGAACCTCCTTGTCAGTAATCTTCTTAAGCTCTTCCTTCAGCTTATCAACCTCAGCTCCACCTTTCCCGATAATGATTCCGGGACGTGCAGTATAAACTGTAATGGTAATTAACTTAAGTGTACGTTCTATAATAATGCGCGAAATACTGGCTTTAGCCAGACGAGCATTCAAATACTTACGGATTTTGGAATCTTCCAGCAGTTTATCGCCGTAGTTCTTTCCTCCGAACCAGTTGGAATCCCATCCGCGGATGATCCCCAACCTGTTGCTTATTGGATTTACTTTTTGTCCCATCTGCCTGTTAGTTTTCCTGGTTTTCGTTAGTTACTTTGCTGTCCACGAGAATGGTCACGTGGTTTGACCTCTTACGAATTCTGTGTGCACGGCCCTGGGGAGCAGGACGCAAACGCTTCAAAATTCGACCTGAGTCAACATAAGCTTCTTTCACAAAAAGGTTGGCATCTTCCAAACGCTGACCTTCATTCTTCTCTTTCCAGTTGGCAACTGCAGACAATAAGAGCTTTTCTACACTGCGTGACGCTTCTTTAGTAGAAAATTTGAGGATATCGAGGGCCAGATTCACCTCTTTACCGCGTATCAGGTCCACCACCAGCCGCATTTTACGGGGCGAGGTGGGCACATTGCGCAGCTTGGCATAAGCCTGGTTCTTTCTGGCTTCTTTCAGTTGTTCTGCTTTTATTCTTTTTCTTGCACCCATTTTTATTGCATTAAAGGTATTAACACTATCAGGCTATTAACGTTTCTTATTGCCTGAATGACCACGGTAGGTCCGTGTTGGCGCAAATTCGCCCAATTTATGTCCCACCATGTTCTCGGTGACATAAACAGGAATGAATTTGTTCCCATTGTGTACAGCTATGGTATGTCCCACAAATTCAGGGGAAATCATAGAAGCCCTGGCCCATGTCTTAATCACTGTCTTTTTGCCGGAGTCGTTCAAGGCTAAAACTTTCCGCTCCAGCTTATAGTTGATATAAGGCCCTTTTTTTAATGATCTGCTCATAATCTCAATGAATTAACCGGTTACTTTTTTCTCTTTTCAAGAATGTACTTGCTGGAAGCTTTCTTGGGCGCACGGGTTTTGTAACCCTTGGCCAAAAGTCCCTTTCTTGAGCGTGGATGACCACCGGAAGCACGACCTTCACCACCACCCATCGGGTGATCTACGGGGTTCATACCCACACCACGAACGCGGGGACGACGACCAAGCCATCTGCTTCGACCTGCCTTACCAGACTGTTCCAGTGCGTGGTCTGAATTACCAACAGCACCAATGGTGGCACGACAAGTTGTCAAGACCATTCGGGATTCACCGGAGGGAAGACGTAAAACTACGTACTTTCCTTCACGAGCAGCCAATTGGGCAAATGTACCGGCACTACGAGCCATAGCTCCTCCTTTGCCAGGTTGCAGTTCAATATTATGAACAATGGTACCAAGCGGAATCTCGCCCAGGGGCAGCGTGTTTCCGATTTCGGGAGCAGTCCCGCTGCCCGAAGCCAGTTCCATACCTACCTGCAAACCGTTAGGTGCAAGGATGTAGCGTTTTTCTCCATCTGCATAAACCAGCAAGGCAATCCGAGCACTCCTGTTGGGGTCGTACTGAATGGATTCTACCTTTGCCAGAACACCGTCTTTATTTCTTTTGAAATCGATTACCCGGTACTTCCTTTTGTGTCCACCTCCAAGGTAGCGCATGGTCATTTTACCTGTGTTGTTACGACCACCGCTCTTCTTCAAAGGCTTCAGCAAGGATTTCTCTGGTACACTTGAGGTAATCGCATCAAATGCACCAATAATTTTGTGTCTCTGCCCCGGTGTTGTGGGCTTTAGCTTTCTTACTGCCATTTTACTTAGATATTGCTATAAAAATCAATTTTATCTCCATCTACCAATGTTACAACAGCTTTTTTGTAAGCAGCAGTTCGTCCTGCAATTACACCACTTTTGGTGTAACGCGACTTGCTTTTACCTGCATAACGCATGGTATTAACCGAAGCTACAGTAACATTGTACATCTCTTCAACAGCCTTCTTGATCTGCAACTTATTAACATCGCGTTTCACAACAAAGCCATAACTGTTCAGGGTTTCCCCCTGGTGGGTCATCTTCTCAGTGACGATTGGTTTTACTATTACATCCATGACTGACCTCCTTATTCGTTAAAAAGTTTTCCGATTTGCTCTACAGAGCTTTCAGTAAGCAGCAAATACTGAGCTTTCATGATGCTGTAAGTATTCAATCCGGAAGCCACGGAAACCTCAGTTCTGGGAAGATTACGGGCCGAAAGCAAAACATTGCGGTTTTCGGTTCCCAATACCAGCAGAGACCTTTTTCCATCAAGCTGCAGACTCTTGCGAATGGCATTGAACTCCTTTGTTTTGGGCGCTTCAAAAGAAAAATCTTCCACCACCAAAATCTCGTTGTTCTTAGCCTTATGTGCTAAAGCGGAAAAGCGGGCCAATTGCTTCACTTTCTTATTCAGCTTGAAGCTGTAGTTACGGGGACGGGGACCAAAAATTCGGCCTCCGCCACGAAAAACGGGACTCTTAATGCTGCCTGCACGTGCTGTACCGGTTCCCTTTTGCTTCTTAATCTTACGTGTACTACCAGAAACCTCATTACGCTCCTTGGCCTTATGGGTTCCCTGACGATTGTTGGCCAAATACTGCTTTACATCCAGATAAATGGCATGATCGTTGGGCTCTATGGCAAAAATTGAATCAGGTAACTCAATCTTGCGTCCGGTATCTTCTCCTTTTATATTTACTATGTTCAGTTCCATTACATTTCAATAATTAGATATGAACCATTAGCGCCCGGTACCGATCCTTTAACTAAAATCAGATTGTTTTCGGGAATCACTTTTAACACTCTCAGGTTTTCCACTTTCACACGGTCTCCACCGGTACGTCCGGCCATCCGCATTCCCTTAAACACACGTGAGGGAAATGAAGAAGCACCCAAAGAACCTGGTGCCCTGCCCCGGTTGTGCTGACCGTGGGTTTGTCCACCTACACCACCAAAGCCGTGACGCTTTACAACCCCCTGAAAACCCTTACCTTTTGATAAGCCGGTAACGTCTACAAAAGTGTCCTCTTCAATGATGTCGACAGAAACTACATCGCCCAGTTTGAACTCATTCTCAAAATCCTTGAATTCAACCAGCTTGGCCTTTGGAGTGGTACCTGCTTTCTGAAAATGGCCCTGTTGGGGCTTGGTGGTACTCTTCTCACGTTTTTCGTCGAACGCAAGCTGAACAGCAGCATACCCATCGGTTTCTGCTGTTTTTACCTGAGTCACGACGCAAGGACCAGCTTCGATAACAGTGCATGGTACATTTTTACCCTCGGCACTGAAAACGGAAGTCATTCCGATTTTTTTTCCAATTAATCCTGGCATTGCTTGTGATTTTTAATTAATTATCAAACTTTTATTTCAACTTCCACACCACTGGGAAGTTCAAGTTTCATCAGCGCGTCAATGGTCTTCGCAGTAGAGCTGTAAATGTCGATCAAACGCTTGTAGGACGACAATTGAAACTGCTCTCTGGACTTCTTATTAACGAAGGTGGAACGCAATACAGTGAAAACCCTTTTGTGGGTAGGCAACGGAATGGGACCGCTAACAACAGCCCCGGTGCTCTTCACTGTTTTTACGATCTTCTCGGCAGACTTGTCTACCAAATTGTGATCGTAGGATTTCAGCTTAATTCTTATTTTTTGATTCATAGCTATTTATGCGAACGAGTTCTTACAATAATTCGACTTTACCTTTGGCTTCTTTAACCACTTCCACTGCGATGGATTTAGACATCTCTTCGTAGTGAGAAAATTCCATGGATGAAGTGGCACGACCCGATGAAATGGTACGCAAGGCAGTAACATATCCAAACATCTCCGCCAAAGGTACACGGGCTTTAACCACGCGGGCACCAGCTTTGGATTCCATACCCTCCACCTGACCACGACGCTTGTTGAAGTCACCAATAATGTCACCCATATACTCTTCGGGAGTTACTACTTCCACCTTCATAATGGGCTCAAGCAATACCGGCTTGGCTTTAGCACAAGCCGCCTTGAAGGCCTGACGAGCAGCAATCTCAAAAGAAAGCTGATCGGAGTCAACCGGGTGGAAAGATCCATCCAACAGTTCCACTTTCAGGTTTTCAACGGTAAATCCAGCCAAAACACCATTCTGCATAGCGTTTTTGAAACCTTTTTCTACAGATGGAATGAATTCCTTAGGCACATTACCACCCTTCACCAGGTCAACAAACTGCAAGCCCGTCTTTCCTTCGTCAATGGGACCAACTTTAACAATGATGTCGGCAAATTTACCACGACCACCAGTCTGCTTCTTAAACACCTCACGGTGTTCTACAGTAGCGCCAATGGCTTCCTTGTAATTTACCTGAGGACGTCCCTGGTTACACTCTACTTTGAACTCGCGCTTCAGACGATCGATAATCACCTCCAGGTGCAACTCACCCATACCGCTGATTACAGTCTGACCAGTCTCTTCGTCGGTCTGAACACGGAAGGTGGGATCTTCCTCAGCCAACTTGGCCAAACCAGTACCCAGCTTGTCGATGTCCTTCTGACTCTTGGGCTCCACGGATACACCAATCACGGGATCGGGGAATTCCATAGATTCCAAAGCGATGGGATGCTTCTCGTCGCACAAGGTATCTCCGGTACGCAAGTCTTTGAAACCAACACCGGCACAAATATCTCCGGCAGAAATGCTGTCAATAGGCATCTGCTTGTTTGACTTCATCCGGTAAAGTCGAGAAATACGTTCTTTTTTACCACTACGGGTATTCAGAACATAGGAACCGGCATCGAGCGTTCCGGCATATACACGAATAAAGGCCAGACGACCTACAAAAGGATCGGTGGCAATTTTAAATGCTAAAGCAGTGAAGGGAGCCTCGGGTACCTGCTTACGACCCTCTTCCTCCTCGGTATTGGGATTAACCCCAACAACATCTGCAATATCGGTGGGAGCAGGCAAATAACGTATAATACCATCAATAAGGCGCTGAACACCCTTGTTCTTGAATGAAGCACCACACATCATGGGTACAATTTTCATATCAATGGCAGCCTGACGGATAACATTGATCAGCTGATCACCGGTGATCGAATCTGGGTCTTCGAAGAATTTCTCCATGAGCTCATCGTCGTACTCGGCTACTGCCTCAACGAGTTTCCCACGCCACTCAGCTACTTCGTCCACCATATCGGCTGGCACTTCCTCTATCTCGTAACGCTGACCCAGTGTTTCGTCATCGTACCAAACAATCGCTTTGTTCTCAATCAGGTCAACAACTCCTTTAAAAGTCTCTTCGGCTCCGATTGGAATCTGAATGGGCACCGGATTGGCTCCCAAAACTTCACGAACCTGGCGTACCACTTCAAAGAAGTTGGCACCGGAACGGTCCATCTTGTTTACAAATCCAATACGCGGTACATGGTATTTATTGGCCTGACGCCAAACGGTCTCCGACTGAGGCTCTACACCCCCTACGGCACAAAACAAGGCCACAGCACCATCCAAAACCCGCAGCGAACGCTCCACCTCAACGGTGAAGTCAACGTGACCCGGGGTATCAATAATGTTGATCTTATATTCCTCGTCTCTGTACATCCATTGGGTACTGATGGCTGCAGAAGTGATGGTAATACCACGCTCCTGCTCCTGTTCCATCCAGTCCATAGTAGCTGAACCATCGTGGGTTTCGCCAATCTTATGGGTAATACCGGTGAAAAACAGGATGCGCTCGGTAGTCGTCGTCTTACCGGCGTCAATGTGAGCCATAATCCCAATATTCCTTGTATATTTTAAGTCTTTTGCCATTAGTTTACTAAAATCAAAGGATTAAAATCTAAAGTGGGCAAACGCACGGTTGGCTTCCGCCATTCTATGCATGTCTTCTTTCTTCTTGTAAGCGCCGCCCTCCTGGTTGTATGCAGCAACAATTTCAGCGGCCAATTTATCGGCCATGGATTTACCGCTCCGCTTACGTGCAAAAAGAATCAGGTTCTTCATACTGTAAGCAACTTTACGCTCAGCGCGGATTTCGGTAGGTACCTGGAAGGTAGCACCACCTACACGGCGGCTCTTCACCTCTACGTTGGGAGTAACGTTTTCCAGGGCTTTTTTCCAGATTTCGAGTACAGACTTGCCTTCTTTCTCGGCTTTGTCCTTAATCTGATCGAGTGCAGAATAGAAAATGCTGTAGGAAATAGACTTCTTTCCATCCAACATCAGGTTATTCACAAACTGGGTAACCAAAGTGTCGTTAAACTTTGGATCGGGTAGAATCACCCTCTTTTTTGGTTTACTCTTTCTCATTTCTTCTTTTGTTTATCAGTTTTTCAAAATTTACTGGCTGTATTTTTGACTCTTCAACGGTCCTTTGACCATTTACTCAACCTAAACACGAACCAATAAACAAAAACTCCGGTCAAAAAAATTACTTCTTAGCTTTCGCTGCTTTCGGACGCTTGGTTCCATACTTTGAACGACGCTGTGTACGACCCTCAACACCAGAGGCATCCAAGGCGCCACGAACAAGGTGATAACGAACACCAGGCAAGTCTTTAACCCTACCGCCACGCACCAAAACAATGGAGTGCTCCTGCAGGTTGTGACCTTCCCCGGGAATGTAGGCGTTCACCTCTTTTCCATTGGTCAGACGTACCCTGGCCACCTTACGCATAGCTGAGTTCGGCTTCTTAGGAGTAGTGGTGTACACACGCACACAAACCCCGCGACGTTGCGGACATGAATCCAACGCAGGCGATTTACTATTGTCCACCAGCGTAGTGCGTCCTTTTCTTACTAATTGCTGAATTGTTGGCATATAAACTTTGATTTTAACTATAAAACACTCTCAACAAACGGGTTGCAAAGGTATTCTTTTTTGCATAAAAAACCCATTGATTTTCAAACAATTTGGCACCTCGGCACAAAAAGCGCTGCAAAAGTAGCAAAAAGGAACAGAATATGAAACAGTTAAAACTCTTTTTCTAGTTAAATTATCCTTCGCCAGCATTTTAGCTGTTCGGGCCTAACACCCTGGATTATTCCTTAGGCAAGACTACGGATAATGAAAATAGAGACATTTTTCTTCCGCCAAGCAGACTTATGTTTTATCTTTGTGCTCTTTAAAAAACATTCAATACCATGACTAAAGCTTATGTATTTCCCGGACAAGGGGCACAATTTGTTGGAATGGGCAAGGACCTTTACGAGCAGTCGGCCCTGGCCAAAGAACTGTTTGAACAGGCCAACGACATCCTGGGATTTCGGATTACTGACCTCATGTTTGAAGGAACAGACGAAGACCTGCGGCAAACCAAAGTAACCCAGCCTGCCATCTTTCTTCATTCTGTAATATTGGCCAAAACGCTGGGCGAAAGCTTCCAGCCGAATATGACAGCAGGGCATTCCCTGGGGGAGTTTTCCGCGCTGGTTACTGCGGGCGCCCTGTCTTTTGAGGACGGACTTAAATTGGTTGCTCAGCGCGCCATGGCTATGCAAAAAGCCTGCGAACTGGAGCCCTCTACCATGGCCGCGATTGTTGGTCTCGACGACAAAACGGTAGAAGACGTATGTGCCGCCATCGATGCCGTTGTTGTACCGGCCAACTATAACTGCCCGGGGCAATTGGTCATTTCAGGCTCGTTTGAAGGCATAGACAAAGCCTGTGAAAAACTGACCGAACTGGGTGCCAAGCGAGCATTAAAGCTCTCTGTGGGTGGGGCCTTTCATTCTCCCTTAATGGAACCTGCACGTGCAGAGCTTGCCGCAGCCATCGAAAACACCCAAATCAATGCGCCGATTTGTCCGGTATATCAAAACGTGAGCGCAGAGCCATTTACCGACCCCACGCTCATTAAGAAAAACCTGATTGACCAACTAACTGCACCGGTAAAATGGACACAAACCGTCCAAAACATGCTTAAGGACGGGGCAAGTCATTTCACGGAAATCGGACCTGGTAAAGTACTAACAGGTCTCATCAAAAAGATTGACCGCGCTACAGCGTGCGAAAACATCAGCTCCTTTCAAGGCTGATAAGACCAAATAAAAAAGCTGTCCTTGCGGACAGCTTTTTTTATATCAACAAATGAAACAAATCCGGCGAATCATTGACCGACCTATAATTAAAGCCATGTTCAGTCATCCTTTGAACCATCGCATCCCTGTCGGCCAGGCTCTTGGTTTCAATCCCCACTAAAGCGGGACCCGTATCGCGACTGTTTTTCTTGGTATACTCAAAGTGGGTGATGTCGTCATCGGGGCCCAGGATCTCATTGACAAATTCTTTTAACGCACCGGACCGCTGGGGAAAGCGCACTATAAAATAATGCTTTAGGCCCTCATACAGCAGGGAGCGCTCCTTGATTTCTTCGGTACGGGTTATGTCGTTATTGCCCCCACTCACCACACAAACCACCGTCTTACCCTTGATCTTATCCGCCATAAAATCAAGTGCAGCAACACTCAAAGCTCCGGCGGGCTCCACTACAATAGCCTCTTCATTATACAACTGCAGAATGGTGGTACACACCTTTCCTTCGGGCACCAGCAACAAACCATCGAGCACCTCCCTGGCAATTTCAAAATTAAGTTCGCCCACAGTTGCAACAGCCGCGCCGTCAACAAACTTTTCAAAACCCTCGAGCACAATTCGACTTCCGGCATCAAGCGATTTTTTCATAGCAGGAGCCCCCTCGGGCTCCACGCCTATGATTCGGGTAGCAGGACTCTTAACCCGCAACCACGAACCCAGGCCACTCACCAAGCCTCCACCGCCAATAGGCGCCATCACATAATCAACAGGAAAATCAGTCTGCTCCAACAACTCCAATCCGATGGTCCCCTGTCCCGCCATCACCAGCTTATCGTCAAAGGGATGAATAAATACGGAAGAATGCGCTTTACAATCGGCCATCGCAGCCTCATAAGCCTGGTCATAAGTATCGCCAATCAAAACTACATCCACCCACTCTCTCCCAAACATGCTGACCTGTCGAATCTTTTGCTTGGGCGTAGTCGTAGGCATAAAAACACGCCCCTTTATACCCAGGTGACGACACGATAAAGCAACCCCCTGCGCATGATTACCTGCGCTGGCACATACCACTCCCTTGACGCGCTCCTCCTTAGTCAACGATGCAATCTTGTTAAAAGCGCCCCTTATCTTATAAGATCGAACGGTTTGCAGATCTTCCCTCTTAAGATAAACACTTGCCCCATAACGCTCAGATAAAATCTGATCCTTCATCAAAGGCGTTCTCTGCACAACCTGCTTTATGCGTTGCGCAGCTTCTTCGATACTCTTAACTGTTATCATACAAATAAATCAAAAGCGACTATATACAACTACTATTCAAAGAATTAAACCCTACTAACCTGAACAAAAAACCCACACCCACCAAAAACAAACAAAAAATGTAAGCATAATGTTCGGAAACGAACACCAAGCATCCGAAAACGAACAACACCCGCCTGCCTCCACAAAGCTAAACACCTGATTTACATTTCTTTAAAATAATTGGCACAGGTATTGATAAACCATAAGCATAAGAATCAAAAACAAACTTAAAGAACAAAGTAAAAGAACAAAGTAAAAAAATAATTCAAAATCCATAGCCATGAAAAGAAACAACATCATCTCCGGAATCGCAGTAAGCTTTATGCTCCTCGTTGGAATTATTTCCGCCAGTGCCACTTCAGCATCTGAAACCCTCTCAGGCAACTCTCAAACCCTCCTGGGAGAATACCAGATCACAGAATTGGAGCCAGAAACAGTAAACAACGAAACCATGCGTAAGTTTCAGCTCGACTATGAAAACGGCGTTGCACCAGTAACCATTTACCTGAGCGAGCGCAGAAATTGCCGGGAGTATATAGTTCGCAGCAAGGTAATGGAAGTTCAGTACGTATGCAACAAAAAAGGCTTTGGGGCTACACCTGTAAGCAGTCGCAACAGCCTCTATCCGGAACAAACCAATAAAATGTTTCTTTCTGCCGAAGCCCTTGGCTACCAGGAAAGAATAACCGAGGGAGAAGTGGGACTCCAGAAAGCATTAGGACTGATTGCCTGCTACTACCCTTCCCTTCTGAAGAACATTCAAAATCTTGCAAAAGTTACCCAAAATTAAAATAGGACAATTAATAAAGGGGGAAAAGCTCCCAAGGCGTGGCCTTGGGAG
>Ga0209075_1000528_pt1 | contig 37550 bp, 33 predicted proteins | sample Stecom2011_FD_187523 | JGI IMG/M metagenome (GOLD analysis project Ga0209075, IMG submission 187523) | Agricultural soil microbial communities from Utah to study Nitrogen management - Steer compost 2011 (SPAdes) (version 2) | ecosystem: Environmental > Terrestrial > Soil > Agricultural land...
CAATGATAGGGCTGTTACTTCAGCTGAATCGTCATATTCGGCCCCGAAACCGCCTCATTGTTAAACCACCTCGCCGTTACCGTTTTGGTTTCCGTGTAGAACCGCACGGCCTGTTTTCCGTAGGCGTGCTGATCGCCGTAGAAGGAATTGCGCCAGCCGGTGAAGGAGAAGAAAGGTAAGGGTACCGGAATCGGGACGTTGATGCCCACCTGACCCACTTGCACGTGATGCTGGAAATAACGGGCGGCGCCGCCGGAGGCGGTGAAGATGGAGGTACCGTTGCCGAAGGGGTTGCGGTTGATGAGCTCTACGGCCTCTTCCAGGGTGTCCACCTGGATGGTGAGCAGGACCGGGCCGAAGATTTCTTCCTGATAGATTTTCATTTCCGGCTGGACGTTGCTGAACAGGGTCGGACCCACCCAGTTGCCATCCGGGTAGTCCGGCAGGACGAAATCGGAGCCGTCCAATAGACAGGTGGCGCCTTCCTGTTTGCCCTCGCGGATCAGGCTCAGGACACGCTGTTTCGCCTGGGGGCTGATCAGGGGGCCGAAGCTGGCGTCTTCGTCATTCCACAGGCCAGGTTTGGCCTGGGCCATGGCGGTACGCAGATCATCCAGCCATTCCCGACTGTTGCCCACGAACACCGCCACGCTGATGGCCATGCAGCGCTGGCCGGCGGCACCCACGGACGCGCCCACCAAATGATTGATGACCTGCTGCTTGTCCGCATCGGGCATGACCACCATATGATTCTTGGCACCAGTCATACATTGCACTCGTTTCAGGTGCTGGGTGCCGGTGCGGTAAATGTGCTGGCCCACTGGAGCGGAGCCGACAAAAGAAATGGCCTTGATATCCGGATGGGTCAGTAACTGATCCACCTGCTCCCGATCGCCGTGAATCACCTGCAAGACACCCTTGGGAAAGCCCGCTTCCACGAAAAGCTCCACTAAGCGCATGGGCGTCAGGGGGTCTTGTTCAGAAGGCTTTAAGATGAAGGTGTTGCCGCAGGCGATGGCCAGGGGGAACATCCACAGGGGAATCATGGCCGGGAAGTTGAAAGGGGTGATCCCGACGCAGACGCCCAGGGGCTGCACCATGCTATAGGTGTCAATTTCCCGGGCCACGTTCTCCAGAGTTTCGCCCATCATCAGGGAGGGAATGTTGCAGGCGTGCTCAACCACTTCAATGCCGCGCCAGACATCGCCTTTGGCGTCGGCAAACGTCTTGCCGGTTTCCTGGCTGAGAGTTTCCGCAATTTCGTCCTGGTGTTCCTTGAGCAGGGCCTGATAGCGGAGCATCAAACGTGCCCGTTCTGGGGCTGGGACTTCTTTCCAGGTCTGGAAGGCGTCTTTGGCGCTGGCAATGGCCTGTTCGATCTCGTCACGGGTGGCGCAGGGAACTTCGGCCAGGATGAGTTGGGTCGCAGGATTCAGGTTGGGAAGGCGGCGGCTGGATTGACTTTCAACAAACTCGCCATTGATGAAGAGGGGTACTTGCTGGTGCATGGCTTGTCCTCCTGCTGCTTGTGGCAGCTCTCGGCGTTATGGGGGCTCCGCCGGGACAAAACCGTCTGTTAACCAGGCTGCTCAGGCAGCGACGGTCCTCGGGAGGATCGTTACTGCAGGTGAAGGATTAGTTCCTTCTGCCCGATCGCGTCCGCTTGTTGTTCTTGTTGAATCCGGCGGTTCCGCATTTTGTTTTTATTGTGGCGGCCCTAACGGATGTGACACTCCGGGGCCTGGTTAACAGCATAAAAGGCGCGTTTCGATCCAGTTCCAGAAGGAATGGCCGAATGCATGGAGCCCATTCTAGTGAGGCAGGGGGGCTGAAGTGGATTGACGAAATAAGCCAATAGATGGACTATATTGCTCTTTCTTGAGTATTTGCTCAGATATCGAACTTTTGAACTTTCAGGTAGATAGCATGGCAAAAACCTCCGATTGGCCGCTGGCACCCGGGGCAGTTCGCTTTCATGTGCCGGAGTTTATTCTGCAGATCTACCGGGAGAGTGACATTTGTCGGGGGCTGTATCCCCTGAGCTTCGGCTACTATCCCAATGCCAAGGGGCACCGCATGACCCGGGAAGAGCACGAAGATAATCTGCTCATCTATTGTGTGCAGGGTGAGACGGACTTGGTCCTGGAAGGGCGGGAGCACCGGGTCAGGCCCGGGGATCTGGTGGTGCTACCCCGAGATACCCTGCATTCCTACCAGACCCTGGACCATGATCCCTGGACTATCTTCTGGGTGCACTTTGAAGGGGAGTTGAGTCAGGCCTATCTGGATAACCTGGGCTACAGCTTTGAAACGCCTCTGGTTCCCCTGGGGGTATTGCCCAAGCTGGTCTCCGACTTTGAGGCCATGTTGGCGGTGCGCAAGACGGGTTACAGCGTGAAAGCCTTTATCCATCTGGCCAACCACCTTGCCCAGTTGCTGACCTTTATCGCCATCCAGATTCCAAAGGTTCAGGAAGGCCGGGGCTATTACCTGGACCTGGACGCCATTCACGCCTACATGCAGCGCAATATTCACGGTCAGCTGGATCTGGATGATCTTGCGGCCCAGGTGAAACTGTCCAAGTACTACTTTGCCCGGCGCTACAAGCAGATCACCGGCGAGACGCCTGTTGGCCATTTCATTCGCATGAAAATGGAACACGCCTGCTATCTGCTGGATTTGTCCGGGCGCAGCATCAATGCCATCGCCCAGGAGCTGGGGTATGAAGACCCTTATTACTTCTCCCGCCTGTTCAGCAAGGTGATCGGCCTGTCGCCCCGGGAATACCGCCGCCTGAAGTATCGTTAGCGCCGCTCCAGCCAACCTTGCAGGTTTTCCAGGGCCAGGTTTTCCAGCAGGTCAATGTGCCCTTCACTGGCGTTAAGGGCCGGGATGTACTGAAAGTCCCGGCCGCCGGCGTGTTCGAAGTACTCTTTGTTTTCTTCCTGGATTTCCTCCAGGGTTTCCAGGCAGTCCGCCGCAAACCCGGGGCAGATCACGTCCAGCCCTTGGAGTTTCTGCTTGCCCAGGGCCGTGACCGTTTCGTCGGTGTAAGGGGTGAGCCATTCTGCCCGGCCCATGCGGGACTGGTAACTCATTTTCCATTGGTCGGGCTGCAGTCCCAGCAAGTCCGCCACCGCCTGGGAGGTTTCCTCGCACTCCCGGGGATAAGGGTCACCCAACAGGGCGTATTCCTTGGGAATGCCGTGGTAGGAAAACAGCAGAAAGCCCTGGCGGCCCTGCTGTTTCCAGTGACTGCGGATACTGTCGGCCAGCGCCTGGAGATATAGGGGGTGCAGGTGGTAGCGTTTGATAAAACGGATTTCCGGGATATTGCGTATCTTGGCCGAGGCCCGGGTGAGGGCATCCCAAACCGCCGCGGTGGTGGTGGCGGAATACTGGGGATACAAGGGCAGAACCAGAATCCGCTCAACCCCTTCTGCCTGGAACCTGTCCAGGGCCGAGGCGAGGGAGGGGTTGCCGTAGGTCATGGCGTGTTCAACCCGGACCTGGTCGCCAAAGTGTGCCTGCAGGCGCTGGGCCAGGCCATGGTTCTGCTGCTCGGTAATGACCTTGATCGGGGAGCCGCCTTTGAGCCAGATCTGCTGGTACTTGGAAACCAGCCCCTTGGGGCGGAACGGCAGGATGACCAGGTTCAGGATCAGCCACCAGAGCAGGCGCGGGGCTTCGACGACACGCCGGTCGCTGAGGAACTGTTTGAGGTACTGGCGAATGGCCTGGCGCTCCGGTGCGTCGGGGGTGCCAAGGTTGACCAGCAAAACACCCGCCTTGGAGGTCTGGGCTGGCTGCGAGTTGTCCAGGGGCTGATTGGTTGTCATGGGAACTGCCTAGGGATTGACTGAATTAGGACTCTGGGCCCACGGGATCCGGCGTTTGCGCACCGCTGGATTGGGTGACGACCTGTCCCGTATGGGCCTTCCTACTATACACTGTCTCGTGCACTATACACTGTCTGGGTAACTGCGCACTGCCTTGGGAACTATACAGTGTCTCGCAAAGCTGGTGAAAACACTGTCACCGTTGATATGTGTCAAGTGAATAATTCCGGACTCCGGTAAATTCAAGGTTAAGTATTCACATATCATAAATGCATCTTATAATGCGATGCTCAAACCCTGTGAAATGAGAGGTCGTCATGTTTAATGGAATCAAGAAGTCTGCTATGGCCTTGACTGCGGTTATGGCCGCAACTCTGCCATTTGCTGCGAATGCTGCAGACCCTGAAGCGGGCAAGCAAAAGGCTACGACCGTTTGTGCAGCCTGCCATGGCGCTACCGGTAAGGCTCCCATTCCCATCTATCCGAACCTGGCCGGTCAAAACGAAGCCTATCTGGTGTCTTCCATGAAGGCATACAGGAACAAGGAGCGTACCGGTGGACAGGCGGTGGTCATGCAAGGACAGGCTGCTGCGTTGAGCGATGAGGATATTGCCAACCTGGCCGCTTACTACTCCAAGCAGACGCCCTAGCGGCTGACGAATCTGCCGCTCTCCATCGTGACGGCAGGAACAAAAAGGGCAGGTTGAACAACCTGCCCTTTTTCGTTGGGGTCAAGACACGATCCGGTAGCTGGGGCGGTAATGGGAGCCCGGCAGCTTCATCCGGTTTTGCTGCACAAAGGCGTTCAGCAAGCCTTCCAAAGGTTCCAGAATCTCCTGATCGCCACGGATCTCGAAGGGCCCCAGGGCATCCACCAGCTCAATGCCTTCAGCTTTCACGTTGCCGGCCACAATGCCCGAGAAGGCCCGGCGCAGCTCGGCGGCCAACCGGTGAACCGGCTGATTCTTGTGGAGTTGAAGCGCCAGCATGTTTTCGTGGGTCGGCTTAAAGGGAACCTGGAAGTCCTTCTCGATCTTCAAGAGCCAGTTGAAGTAAAAGGCATCACTGTGGTCACGGCGGAATTGGGTCACCTCCTGGATGCCTTTTTTCATCTGGCGGGCCACTTCGACCGGATCGTCAATGATGATCTGGTAGCGCTTGCGGGCTTCCTCTCCCAAGGACAGGGCGATGAATTCGTCGATCATCCGGAAATAGCCGGCCTGGGCCTTGGCACCGGTGAAAATCACCGGGAACGGCAGGTCCTTGTTGTCCGGGTGCAGCAGAATGCCCAGCAGGTACAGGATCTCCTCGGCGGTACCGACGCCGCCGGGGAATACGATAATGCCGTGACCCAGGCGGACAAAGGCCTCCAGGCGCTTCTCGATATCCGGCATGATCACCAGCTCGTTGACGATGGGGTTGGGCGCCTCGGCGGCGATAATGCCCGGCTCGCTAATGCCGATATAGCGTCCGTCCTTGATCCGTTGCTTGGCGTGCGCGATGGTGGCCCCCTTCATGGGGCCTTTCATGGCACCGGGCCCGCAGCCGGTACAGATATCCAAATCCCGCAGGCCCAGCTGGTGGCCGACTTCCTTGGTGTAGTCGTACTCTTCACGGCTGATGGAATGGCCGCCCCAGCAGACCACCAGATCCGGCTCTTCCCGGGGAATCAGGACCCGGGCGTTGCGCAGCACGTGGAAAATCAGGTTGGTAATGCTTTCCGAGCTGCCCTTATCCAACTGGGGGGAGTGGTAGAAGACGCTATGGGCATAAACGATATCCCGCAGCACGGCGAACAGGTGGGACTTGATCCCCTTGATCATCTGCCCGTCTACAAAGGCCTGGGCCGGTGCATTGTGGACGCCCAGCTTGATCCCGCGGGGCTGCTGGATCACTTCGATATCGAAATCGGCATATTCCTTGAGCACCTCCGCGCTGTCGTCAGAGGGGGAGCCGGAGTTGAGCACCGCCAGGGCACAGCGGCGGAACAGTTCGTGTAACCCGGTCTGGCTCTTGTCGGCCAGCAGGTTCACTTCATATTGGGAGACCAGGTCGAGTGTGCCTTCCGGCGACACCCGGGCACTAATACGTCGATGAGCCATAGATATAACAATACTCGTTAGCTATTGGAGAGGGCTGAGGCGCCTGCGCACAGAGGTCAGGCTGCAGAGCCCGTTCTTTATTGTTTTGGAATCCGCCGGTTACACACAAAATCAGACGGAAACCGGTGACTGCCATACAGGGCGATGAATGAATGCCCGGTGCGGGCATGCGAACTTTGTCCCAAACCGTTAAAATATAGCTCTTTCATTACAGGTCTGGGTCCATGAAGTTTATCGTCAAACTATTTCCCGAAATCACCATCAAGAGCAAACCGGTGCGCAAGCAACTGACCAAACAGCTGCGGCAAAATATCCGGCGCGTGCTGAAGCATTTCGATGCTGGGGTCGTAGTGGTTGGCGAGTGGGATAAGATCGAGGTAGTACCTCAAACAACGGACCCCGCTCTGATCCGGCAGCTGGCCGACGCGCTGCAGCGCATCCCGGGCATTGCCAATATCCTGGAGGTTCAGGAGCATGAATTCAAGGATCTGGACCATATTTTCCAGCTGACCAAGGAGGCTTTCGGGGCTAGTCTGGCTGGAAAAACCTTTGTGGTGCGGGTCAAGCGCGCCGGTGTGCATCCGTTCAAATCCACGGAAGCGGAGCGTTATATCGGGGGCGGGTTGAACCAGCACACCGAGGCCAAGGGCGTTGACCTTCGCAACCCGGATATTACCATCCGCCTGGAGATCCGCGACCAGAAGCTCTACCTGATCAGCCAGCGCTATGAGGGACTGGGCGGTTACCCCCTGGGCAGCCAGGATACGGTGCTGTCATTGATCTCCGGCGGCTTCGACTCCGGCGTGGCCAGCTTCCTGACCATGCGCCGGGGCCTGCGCACCCACTTCTGCTTTTTCAATCTGGGCGGAACCGCCCATGAAGTGGGCGTCAAGCAGGTGGCCTGCTACCTGTGGGAGCGCTATGGCCTGTCTCACCGGGTCCAGTTCGTGACGGTGCCCTTTGAAGAAGTGGTGGCGGAAATCATCAAGTCGGTGGACAACTCCCATATGGGAGTGATTCTGAAGCGCATGATGCTGCGGGCGGCAGAGAAGGTGGCGGCGGAACTGGAAGCCAGCGCCCTGGTGACCGGTGAGGCCATCGCCCAGGTGTCCAGCCAGACGCTGGTGAACCTGAATGTCATCGATTCCGTGACGGACATGCTGGTGTTGCGGCCGCTGATCACCACCGACAAACACGAAATCATCCGGATCGCGCGCCAGATCGGCACCGAGGAGTTTGCCAAGAACATGCCCGAGTACTGTGGCGTGATCTCCCGCAACCCCAAGACCCGGGCCCGTCTGGACCGGGTAGAGCACGAAGAGAGCAAGTTTGACTTCAGTGTCCTGGAGCGGGCGGTGGCCAACCGGGTGCGGATCAATATTGATGAGATCATGAGCTCGGTGGTATCCGTGGATGATGTGGAAACGGTGCAAATCCCTTCCACCCGGGATGTAATCATCGATATCCGCCACCCCGACGAGGAAGAGCGTCAGCCCTTGCAGTTGACCAACAACGAAGTGCTCAAGATTCCCTTCTATGAGCTGAACAGTGCCGTGGAGGATCTGGACCCGGGCAAACGCTACCTGCTGTATTGTGACCAGGGCGTGATGAGCCAACTCCATGCCAGCCATCTGAAGGCGGCGGGGCGGGATAACGTGCTGGTTTACCGGCCCGTGGAGATGGTCCAGCACTGCTATTCCTGACGCGGCCTTTAAGAGGCCTTGAAAATAAACGACAATACCTCGAATTATTAGGGAAGATCTTAGATTCGAGGTATTGAGCATGAAACAAGGAGTGGCGCGTTTCAGTCTGTTGTTGATGATCCTGACGCTGGCGGGCTGTGGCATCAACAACATTCCCACCTATGATGAGCAGGTCAAGTCCGCCTGGGGACAGGTACAAAACCAGTACCAGCGCCGCGCCGACCTGATTCCCAACCTGGTGGAAACCGTCAAGGGCTATGCTGCCCAGGAACGGGAGACCCTGACCGAGGTGGTGGAGGCGCGAGCCAAGGCCACGTCCTTCCAGGTGAATGAAAACCTGATCGACAACCCGGAGCGTCGCCAGCAGTTCATCGAGGCCCAGGAGCAATTGTCTGGCGCCTTGAGCCGTTTGATGGTGGTAGTGGAGCGCTACCCCGATCTCAAATCCAACCAGAACTTCCTGGCCCTGCAATCGCAACTGGAGGGCACGGAAAACCGCATTGCCGTGGCCCGTCGTGACTATATTGCCGCCGTCGAGCGCTACAACACCGAAATCCGTACCTTCCCGGGCCGTATCTGGCACAGCATCCTCTACAGTGATATGCCGATCCGTGAGAGCTTCATGGTAACCTCACCCGAGGCGGAGCAGGCTCCCAGAGTACAGTTTTGAGGAGGCCTGGACTGACCCGGGCCAGGCGCTGTGCAGACGAGGAGGGTGGTAGATGAGGCTGATCGGGCGCGTTTTGCTATTGCTGGTCGTGGTCGGAGCAGGTTGGGCCCAGGCCCAGTCCGCGCCTGAGTTTCCAGCCCTGACCGGACGGGTGGTGGATCAGGCTGATATTCTGAGCCCCCAGGCTGAGGCCAATCTGACCCGGGTGCTGGCGGAACATGAACAGGCCACTACCAACCAGGTGGTGGTCGTTACCCTGCCGAACCTGCAAGGCTATGAGATTGCCGACTATGGCTATCAGCTGGGGCGCCACTGGGGGATCGGGCAGAAAGGCAAGGACAACGGGGTGCTGCTGATCGTGGCACTGGAAGAGCGGAAGATGCGTATCGAGGTGGGGTATGGCCTGGAGGGTCAGCTCACCGATGCGGCCTCATCCCTGATTATCAACCGGGTGATGGTGCCCATGTTCCAGCAGGGCCAGCTTGAGCAAGGGGTGATCGCCGGGGTTGGTGCGATCCTCACGGTGCTGCAGGCGGAGCCCGGTACCCTGCAGGCGGCCACCCCGGCGGAACGTGACCGGTCTGAGCCGGTAGGCGTGCCGTTTCTGATCACCTTTCTCTTTTTTGTCATCCTGATGTTCCTGAATGTAGGGCGTGGCCGACGGATCCGGCGTTACCGCCGTGGGGTCTATGTGGGTGGCCTGGGCGGCTTCGGCGGTGGAGGTTTTCGCGGAGGTGGATTTGGAGGCGGCGGCTTCGGTGGAGGCGGTGGCGGATTTGGAGGAGGCGGCGCCTCCGGAGGATGGTAAATGGCACTGTTGACTGAAGCTGAAAAGCGCCAGGTGGCGGATACGATCTCCCGCATCGAGCGGGAGACGGATGCGGAACTGGTGACCGTGCTGGCGCCCCGGGCCGATGACTATGTGTATATCTCCGTGCTCTGGGCCGCACTGATCGCGTTGGTGGTACCGGGGCTGCTCAACTATCTGGCCGGCTGGTGGAACACTTCTGAGATCCTGTCGGTGCAGTGGGGCACTTTTGTGGTGCTGGGGTTGCTGTTCCGGATTCCGGCCATCACGTCCCGGCTGGTGCCCCGTTCTGTGCGGTACTGGCGGGCGTCCAACCTGGCCAAGGCCCAGTTTCTGGAGCAGAACCTGCACCATACCCAGGGCGAGACCGGCATGCTGATCTTCGTTGCGGAAGCGGAGCGGTATGTGGAGATTCTCGTGGACCGGGGCATTTCCCGGCACTTTGACGACAGCACCTGGGAAGACATCGTCCGCCGGTTTACCGAGCGGGTGCGCCGCAAACAGACCCTGCAAGGCTTTATTGAGTGTATTGAGGCCTGCGGTTCGCTGTTGAAAGAGAAAGTGCCGGCAACCCACGAGCGCAACGAATTGCCCAATCACCTGGTGATTCTGGATTAGCCCCGCCTAAATGTTGGGGCACTGGAGCCCGGCGGCGGCTCCCATTCAGGCCAGCTCCAGTTCCAGCCGCTTTTCGTCTTCCAGTATCCGCGCAAACTTCTCGGCGGACAGCGGAGGGCTGAACAGGTAGCCCTGGATCTGGTCGCAGTGGTGGCTTTTCAGGAACTGGAAGGCGTCGCGGCTTTGAACCCCTTCTGCAATCACCTCCATGCCCAGGGTCTTGGCCAGGACAATGACAGCGGCGGCAATGGCGGCGTCCTCCGGGTCGTGGTCAATGTCGCGGATAAAGGACTGGTCGATCTTGAGCTTGTCCACCGGGAAGCGCTTCAGATAGCTGAGGCTGGAGTAACCTGTGCCAAAATCGTCGATTGCCAACTTCAGCCCCATGGTTTTCAGGGTCTGCAGGGTGTTGATGGAATCTTCCGTGTAGGCCATTACTGTGGTCTCGGTCAGCTCCAGCTCCAGGCTTTCAGGGTTCATCTTGAGCTCATCCAGGGTATCGGTGACCAGGCGGATAATGTTTTTCTGGCGGAACTGCAGTGAGGACAGGTTAACGGCCATCACAAACGGCGGCAGGCCCGCCTCCTGCCATTGCTGATATTGCCGGCAGGCTTCCCGAAGAGCCCAGGTGCCAATGGGGTGGATCAGTCCCGTGTCTTCTGCCAGGGGAATGAAGACACCGGGGGAGATCGGCCCCAAGCGGGGGTGATGCCAGCGGATCAAGGCCTCGGCTCCGACGATGGCGCCGGTCTTGACGTCCACCTGGGGCTGGTAGTGCAGGCTTAGCTCGTTACGGTCCAGGGCCCGGCGCAGCCCATACTGCAGGGACAGGCGCCGGCTGACATCCTTGTTGCTCATATCCTGGGCGTAGATCTGGTAGTTGTTGCGGCCACTGGCCTTGGCGGCATACATGGCCGCATCGGCATTCTTGATCAGCAGGTCCGCATCGCGCCCATCCTGGGGAAAATAGCTGATCCCGATACTGGCGGTGACCACCACCTCATGGTTGCCCAACCGAAAAGGCTGGTTCAGGGTCTTCAGGATCTTCTCCGCCACATGGATCGCCAGCTCTTTGCGGGGCATATCGGGCAGGGCCACGATAAACTCGTCGCCTCCCTGGCGCACCACCGTGTCGGAATTGCGTAGGCAGTCCAGGATCCGGATGGCGGCCGCCTTGATCAGCAGGTCGCCCACGCCGTGGCCGAGGGAGTCATTGACCATCTTCAGGCGATCCAGGTCGATAAAGAGTACCGCAAGCTGGGCGTTGTGGCGGGTCGCAGTGGCGATCAGCATCTGCAGATGCTCCTGGAGAAAAGAGCGGTTGGGCAGGCCGGTCAGCACATCGTAGTGGGCCATTCGTTGCAGGCGCTCTTCTGTCGCTTTCTGCTCGGTAATGTCTCTGCACAGGATACAAACCGTCTGGGGCGACATGCCGGGGGTATCGATGGCGGACAGACGGGCCGAAAGCCAGCGCCGTTCACGACCTGGATAGATAAACTCCAAGCTTTTGGACTCGCCGCTGGCAAGGACCTGCTTGACCAGGTTCAGAAGTTCCGCACTGGTATGCTGGCTGCTGATCTCCGTAAGGTTTTTGCCCACCGGGTTGACGTCCAGAGGCCACTTGTTGTTCCAGGCTTGCACGCAGATACCGTTGCGATCAACTTCCAGCACGGCATCATCCAGGGACTCCACCAGGGCCAGCAGGCGAGCCTGGCTCTGGGCCAGAGCCTGTTCTGACTTCTTACGAGTTGTGATGTCAGTGGAAACGCCGCCGATTCCCCACGGCTGCTTATTCTGGTCGATCAGTGGAAACTTAATGGTCAGATAGGTGTGCGGGCCATCTGGCAAGGGGACGTCTTCTTCAAACTCGATCGGCTTATTTTCCTGAAGCACCCAACGGTCGGAGTCTTGAATGGACGGTGCGATGCTGGTGCTGAAGAGGTAATGTTCTATCTGGCCTATCAGTTCCTCATGGGGAGTGTTGAGGATGCGTGCATAAGCTTTGTTTACCAAAAGGAGCTTGCCATCCAGATCCTTCAGATAAATTGCTGCCGGTGAGTTGTCGAGGATGCTCTGAAGTTCTTGCCGTTTCTGTTGCACTTCCGAACTCAATCTGGATTTTTGTTCCAGGTCTTCAATCAGTGTGGTGCGCATGGTGTTGAAGGCATCCACAACGTCATCTAGTTCGTCGTTGGTGGTATGGGCTTTGCGACTGAGCCGCAGAGGAATATGAAGGCGGTCGAGATTGAGATAGCGGGCGTAATTGGCGATGGCATTCAAATGGCTGGCAATCAAGCGCTGCACCACCAGCAGAATACAGATAGCAATTGCCGCCACAATGGAGACTGTGGAGATGATCGACTGTTGAAGCTCTTTCATCAGCTCGGCACGGGTAACAGCCAAACTGGAATCGACCCGGAGTTCACCGAAGGTAAACTCTTCACCTTCATCTGACCAGCTGAGGGGGAAGCGGAACGTGAGTGCGTTGTTGTCTTGCTGGTTACCGAGGGAGAGGTTGTCGCCATCGGAAAAGCTCACTTCCGCATAGACAATATCCGGCACCTGCAAAAGCCCCTGGAGCTGGAGTTTCAGCTCATCCAAATCGTACTCCCAGGCATTGATCCGGATTGCCTCCAGGAAGCTGGCAGTAATCACATTTACCCGTTTGGACTGTAAGTCCTGCACGTCTTGTTGATAGTACAGATAGGACTGTATGGCGGTGACGAGGACCGCAGTCAGGATGGTCACCAGCACGGTATAGGCAGCAACCTTCCTGCTTAGAGAATGCCCACGTTGCCTCTTCTGTTTGCCAGCCCCTGGTGAAGAAGCTCGCGCCATTCGATCTCTCCCGGCTTGGCGGTGAAGAATGCCTTCTATTGTGATGAAGGTTGGTGTGGGCTTCCAACAAGCTCAAGGCAAAGGGCCCATAAATTCCTGTCCAGCTGCCGTTGGGTCAGCCCTCCGCCAACCCTAGAATGATTGCTTTGAAGGCTAATCAAAGGACGGGTTATGTGTGGCATTTGCGGAGAGATCCGCTTTGACGGGAAGCCGGTTGGAGCCGAGGTGCTCCAGGCCATGAATCAGGTCCTGCGCAAGCGGGGCCCGGACTCTGAGGGACTGGCCCTGTATGGCCGGGTCGGGCTGGGACATCGGCGGCTGAAGATCATGGATCTGTCGGAGTTGTCCCACCAGCCCATGGACGACGGAGAGCTGGGACTGTCCATCGTCTTCAATGGCGCCGTCTACAACTACCGGGAACTGCGCGACGAGCTGGAAGCCCAGGGCTATCGCTTTCGCTCGGATGGCGATACGGAGGTGGTTCTCAAAGGCTATCACGCCTGGGGGCATGAGCTGCTCCCCCGGCTGAAGGGCATGTTTGCCCTGGTGATCTGGGAGCGGGACTCAGGCCGGGTGTTCATGGCCCGGGACCGCTTCGGCATCAAACCTCTCTATTACACCCACAACGAACAGCGCCTGCGCTTTGCCTCCAGCCTGCCGGCCTTGCTGGTGGAGCGGGATTTCGATACGGGCATTGATCCCGTCGCGCTCAACTATTACCTCAACTGGCATGCGGTGGTGCCGGCGCCCCATACCATCGTGCAAGGCATCCGCAAGCTACCCCAGGGCAGTTACGCGGTGCTGCAGCCGGATGGCCAAATGCAGGTGGAAAGCTACTGGGGCCCGAACTTTGAACGTACCGAGGAAGAACAGGGTTATACCTTCGAGGACTGGAAGGCCCTGGTATTGAAGTCTCTCCAGGAAGCGGTGAAGCGCCGCATGGTGGCGGCGGTAGATGTAGGCGTGCTGCTGTCGGGAGGGGTGGACTCCAGCCTGTTGGTGGGGCTGATGAGGCAGCTTGGGGCGAAACAGTTGAAAACCTATTCCGTGGGCTTTGAGTCGGTGGGCGAGGAGAAGGGGGACGAGTTTGTGTACTCCGACCTGATCGCCCGCCATTTCGGCACGGAACATCACCGGATCGCCATCGACTCCAGGGAGTTGCGGGAGGCGGTGCCCCAGGCGATCCAGGCCATGGCGGAGCCCATGGTCAGCCACGATTGTGTGGCTTTCTACCTGCTATCCCGGGAGGTGTCGAAAACCTGCAAGGTGGTGCAAAGCGGGCAGGGGGCCGATGAGGTATTCGGTGGCTATCACTGGTACCCGCCCTTGTTGGGTTCGAGCGATCCACTCACCGATTACCGCAAGCGGTTTTTTGACCGCACCCCCGAAGAATACCGGGAGACGGTCACCGAAAGGTTTGCCCGGTCAGACTATGCCGGTGAGTTCGTGCGGGACTATTTCGCCAAGCTCGGCGCCATCCCGGCCGTCGACAAGGCCCTGGCCATCGATTCCCACATCATGCTGGTGGATGACCCGGTCAAGCGGGTCGACAACATGACCATGGCCTGGGGACTGGAAGCCCGGGTTCCATTCCTGGATCACGAACTGGTGCAACTGGTGGAGCGGATCCCGGCTGAGTACAAGGTTGACCGGGGCGGGAAGTACATCCTGAAAGAGGTGGCCCGGCAGGTTATTCCCCCGGACGTGATTGACCGGCCCAAGGGCTATTTCCCGGTCCCGGCACTCAAGTACCTGCGGGGGGAGTTCCTGGCCTGGGTGCAACAGGCCCTGACTTCGGCCACGGCGCGCCGGCGCGGTCTGTTCAACCCCCGGTATGTCGAGCGGTTGCTGACCGCACCGGAGCAGCACCTGACCCCCTTGAATGGCTCCAAGCTCTGGCAGCTGGGACTGCTGGAGCTCTGGTTGCAGGCCCATGATCTCTAGTCCGCAAGCCGTCAACCGGAAGGCCGCACTAAAGTGGCCGGGCCGCTCCCCGGACAAGCCGGAGGCCCTGCGGAATATGCGCCATTAACTGTGAGGAACACAAACCAATGTCTGATCGTCCGGGTGTACTGGAGCAGCGCCTGCAAAGGCATCTGCCACCCAGTTACGACCACCTGAAGTCCAAACTGGAGCGGAGTGGCGAAGCCAAGCTCATCGAGAATGCTGTGGTGGATTGCGGCTGGGGCCGCCTGATCATGGGGCAGACCTTTCGTTCGCCCCGGGATATCGCCGAGGCCTTGCTGGACGAGGACAATGGGCGGCGGGATATCGCCCTGTATGTGAGCGAACCCCACATTGTGCTGTCCTACGCGCCACAGAACCTGTTTCTGGACCCTTCCGATACCTACCGGCTTTGGCTCAACACCTACCGGGCCGCCCCCGCCATGCCGAAGGGGTTTATTGTCCGGCGTGTCCAAAGCCAGAGCGATGCCCACGCCATGAACGGGCTCTACATCAAACGGGGCATGGTGCCCACCGATATCAACCTGATCTATCAGGAGCGCACGGCCCGGACCCATGTCTTTCTGGTGGCGGAGGACTGCGCCAGTGGCCAGATCATTGGCACCGTGATGGGGATCAACCACCAGGAAGCCTTCAATGATCCGGAAGCAGGCTCCAGCCTGTGGTGCTTGGCGGTGGATCCCCAGGCCCGCTATCCCGGCGTGGGCGAGGCCCTGGTCCGGCAGCTGGCGGAGTATTTTCAGACCCGCGGCCTGAACTATATGGACCTGTCGGTGATGCACGATAACCGCAACGCCAAACGGCTTTACGAAAAGCTGGGCTTCCAAAAGATCCAGACTTTTGCGGTGAAGAACAAGAACCTGTTCAATGCCCGCCTGTTCTTAGGGCCGCAACCGGTGGAAGCGCTCAATCCTTATGCCCGCATCCTGGTGGATGAAGCCCTGGCACGGGGCATTATGGTGAATGTACTGGATGCGGAAGAGGGATATTTCGAGTTGAGTTCGGGTATCCGCAAGGTCGTCTGCCGGGAATCCCTGACCGAACTGACCTCGGCCATTGCCATGAGCCGCTGCCAGAACAAGCATGTCACCCATCGGCTCCTGCAACAGGCCGGGTTGTCCACGCCGGCCTATCGCCTGGCCAGCCACACGGAGGCCGATGAGGAGTTCTTGCATCAATACGGAACCATTGTGGTCAAGCCCGATAACGGTGAGCAGGGTGAGGGTGTCACCGTGGGAATCCGCACCCCGCAAGACATGCGCCAGGCCATCGAGCGGGCGCAGAACTGTGGCGGCAAGGCTTTGCTGGAATCCTTCCATGCCGGCCAGGACCTGCGGGTGGTGGTGATTGGGTACGAAGTGGTGGCGGCGGCGATTCGCCGGCCGGCAGAAGTGGTCGGTGATGGCCGGCACAGCATCCGCAAGCTGATCGAAAAGCAAAGCCGGCGCCGTTCGGCGGCCACCGGGGGCGAAAGCAAGATCCTGATTGACGATGAAACCCTGACCTGTGTGGAGGAGGCCGGCTTTGGCCTGGATACGGTCCTGCCGGCGGGACGGGTGTTGCCGGTGAAGAAAGCCGCCAACTTGCACAAGGGAGGCACCATCCACGATGTGACCGATGAGCTGCATCCGGCCCTGCGGGAAGCCGCGATCACTGCGGCCACTACCCTGGGGATCCCGGTGGTGGGGCTGGATTTCATGGTGCCCAGTCCCCGTGATGACCAGTATGTGATCATTGAGGCCAATGAGCGGCCCGGGCTGGCCAATCACGAACCCCAGCCCACGGCCCGCAAGTTTATCGACTTGTTGTTTCCCTATACCGTCAACGCCATGTGGGAAGCCAGACAGGAGTCGAACCGGAAGCCCGAAACCAGTGAGCAGTGACAGGAGGCTCCGTGATTGCAGCCATCCAGATTGATCAGGATTACCTCCGCGAGACCTTGCGCCAGCTGTTGGCAATCCCAAGTCCCTGCGGCTTTACCGATGAGGTGGTGCATTATGTGGGGGGGCGCCTGTCCGAGTTGGGGGTGCCTTATGGCCTGACCCGGCGCGGCACGATCCGGGCCACTCTGAGCGGACGGGAAGACAGCCCGGACCGGGCCGTGGTCAGCCACCTGGATACCATCGGCGCTATGGTGCGCCGGATCAAGCCGGACGGCCGCATTCTATTGGCACCTATCGGGCGCTGGTCCAGCCGTTTTGCGGAAGGTGCGCGGGTTACCCTGTTTGCGGAAACCGGCCCCCAGCGGGGCACGATTTTGCCGGACGTACACTGGGGTTGTAGCGGCGACAGTGGAGTGCAGGAACCCATGTCCAGCTGGGATACGGTGTTCCTACGCCTGGAAGCACCGGCGTTTTCCCAGCAGCAGGTGCGCGCCCTCGGGGTGGAGGTGGGGGACTATGTGGCCTTGGATACTCAGCCGGAGTTTCTGGACAACGGTTTTTTGATCGGCCGCCACCTGGACAACAAGGCAGGCACCGCCGCGCTGTTGGCGGCCATCAAGTGGATTTGCGATCGCAAGGTGAAGCTGCCCCTTAGCTGCCATCCCCTGTTTACCATTACCGAAACCGTGGGAACCGGCAGTGGCGGCGCCCTGTTTCCCGATGTGAGCGAACTGGTGACGGTGGATTTCGCCTCCATCCACCATTTCACCGAAGAAGCCGTACGGGGCGTGACCCTGGCACTGCAGGATGCCAGTGGTCCTTTCGACTACCATCTGACCCACCATTTGCTGAAGCTCTGCCAGCAGCATCAGATCCCGGTCCAGACCGCGATCCTGGAAGCCCACCACAGTGACTCCTCCTCTGCCATTGTGGCAGGCCACGATGTGCGCACCGCCGTGATTACCTGTGGCGGCCATGCCTCCCACAGTGTGGAGCGGGTACACATCGACAGCCTGTGCAACGTCGCCTGGTTGCTGGCGTCCTACCTGCAAAGCGGGCCGGTGTTCCGTCGGGACCAGCAGGTGATCGCGCCCTTGGATGGGTTTTCCCACCAGCTGGAGGCGGGACAGATTCCCTCCCAGGACAGCCGGCTCCCCAGTCCAGACGACCTGATCCGAGGATAAGCCATGGTGGCCGGGCCGAAGATCGACTGTGTTTACCTGCTGGAGCAGTTGCGGGCGCTGCTGGCGATTCCGAGCCCTTCCGGCTTTACCGACGAAGTGGTGCATTATGTGGCGGAAGAGCTGGCTAGGCTGGGCGTAGATGTGGCTATTACCCGGCGTGGCACGGTAATGGCGAAGCTCGCCGGACAGGACCGCCGTTATGGGCGGGCCGTGGCCAACCACCTGGACACCATCGGTGCCATGGTGAAGGGCATTAAGGACAACGGCCGTTTACAGATCTCACCGATAGGGACTTGGTCGAGCCGCTTTGCCGAAGGGGGCAAGGTGACCGTGTATGGCAAGCATCAGGGGTATCGGGGGCAGGTACTGCCCCGGATGGCGTCAGGGCATGCCTTCAATGAGCGGATTGACAGCCTGCAGGTGAGCTGGGAGTCGGTGGAAGTGCGCCTGAATGAGGACACCGCCAATGCAGAGCAGACCTGGCAACTGGGTATTCGCCCCGGTGACATTGTGGCCTTCGACCCCGACCCCGAGTTCAGTACCAATGGTTATCTGCTCTCCCGCCACCTGGATAACAAGGCCGGGGCCGCCGCCCTGCTGGCTGCGATCAAGGCCCTGAAGACACAGCCGCTGCAGCCCACCCTGGACTTGCACGTGCTCTTTACCATTACCGAAGAAGTGGGAACCGGGGCCTCCAGTGCCTTGCCCCTGGAAGTGGAGGAAATTGTCGGTGTGGATATCGGCCCGGTGGCGCCGGGACAGAACGCACGGGAGAAAGGCGTGACTCTCTGTGCCCAGGATACCAGCGGCCCCTTTGACCGCCACCTGACCGGCCACCTGCGCCAGCTGTGCCGCCAGCATCAAATTCCCTGCCGGATGGATGTGTTCCGCTATTATTACAGTGATGCCAATGCCGCCCTGATGGCAGGCCACGATGTGCGGGATGCCCTGATCACCTTTGGCACCGATGCCACCCACGGTTATGAACGGACCCATCTGAACAGCCTGGAGAGTGTAGCCCGCCTGATTGTCGCCTATGCACTCTCGCCGCCCTTGCAGCTCGACCGCAGAGATGAGATACAACGGGAAAGAGTGTAATCTTAAGGCAGCTGCCAAGGGCCTGTTTGTTTGGGAATGTTCTATAAATGCGCAAATTTGAAGAAGTACTGGTCGCGTTACGGCGCGTGATTCGTGCGACTGACCTGCATTCGCGCCAGCTTAGCAAGACCGTCGGCCTGACGGCACCACAGTTGCTGATCATGCAAAACATTCGTGATCTCGGCGCGGTGAAGATCAGCACCATTGCCCGCCGAGTCAGCCTGAGCCAGGCGACCGTCACCACAATTCTGGACCGGCTGGAAAGCCGGGGCCTGGTGTATCGGGAACGTAACGAAGAAGACAAGCGAAAGGTCCATGCCCACTTGACCGACGCCGGCAAGGAGTTGCTGGAGCGGGCGCCCCTGACGCTGCAATCGGAGTTTACCCAGCGGTTTGAGGCCCTGGCGGATTGGGAGCAGTCCATGATCCTGGCGGCACTGCAGCGGGTCGCTCAGATGATGGATGCCGAAGATATCGACGCCTCGCCGGTACTGGATGTGGGCGCCATCGACCGCTCCCACGAAGCGGAGCGCCCATGAGCCGTTACCTGGATCAGCCAGAGCTCTTGTCCTAATGGCCGATCAACCCTCCACCAGCGAGCCCCAATGGCACCTGTACCTGCTGCGGCTCGCCAATGGCCATCTCTATACGGGCATCACCACGGATGTGGAGCGGCGCTTTGCCGAACACGTGGCCGGCCCGCCCAAGGGCGCGAAATGCCTGCGGGGACGTGGGCCCTTGCAACTGGTCCATGCTCAGCCCGTTGGCGGCCGTGGCGAGGCCCTTCGTGCAGAATGGGCGGTGAAGAAACTGTCCAAGCGCCATAAGGAACAGCTCATTGCAGGCCGTCTGGATCTGGCCGAGATCCTGGCTGTTCGTGCCCGATAGCCAACCTTTCCCGCCTGACTGGTACAAATTACAGGCGACACTGTAAAAAGTGCCGAAATCTTCCATCCCTTTTCCCGGAGACTGGCCGTTGGCCATGGCATAAAGGCTGCTTGGCTTTATTGTTTGGACTCTGAGGATGAGGAGGGCGTCCATGGCAACCCAAGAAACCCAGCGTGTACGGGAGCTGCTCCGGGTGTTGAACGATGGCGTCGATTTCTACCGGGATGCGGAAGCCAAAGTGGAAGATGTCCACCTGAAGCGAACCTTCGAGCGCATGGCCACTACCCGGGAAAAACTGATCAACCGGCTCCAGCCCTATATTGTCATGCAGGAGGGGGACTCCGAGCATGGCCATACCATCAGCGGCCGGATGCGAGAGCTGTATACCAATCTCCTGGCAGCCATGAAGTCCGATCGAGGCCAGACCTATATTGATCATCTGGAAACCCTGGAAGATAAAACCCTGGAGGAGCTGCGCGCGGCCATCAGTGATGCGGAAAACGTGGAAGTCGTGGCGGCTTTGCGGGAGTTTCATCCCAAGCTCCAACAGTGCCATGAGGAGATGCGGGCTTTGAAAAGCCGGCCTCATTGAGTACCTACCGCCAGCTACGCAGCCGGGAAGCCAATCGCTAGGGGCATGAAATAAAAATCCCCTCCGAAGAGGGGATGCGGTGAGGCATGAGGGGCGCTTGGAGAGCCTAGCGGCGTTTGCCGTGGTGTTCACAGTCACCTTTACCTTTGCGGCCCTTGCCATGGCCTTTGTAGTGCTCTTTGCGTTGCTTTCTTTCCTTGAACTCCTTGAGGCGTTCGGCGCGCTTCTCTTCCATCTGCTTCAGCTTTTCCTGCTGGTCGTTGTTCAGCACTTTGCTGAGCTGCTTGCGGGTGTTGTCCTGAATCTTTGCTTCTTTCTCTTTCAGGCTTTTTAAGGTGTCTTGGCGCAGTTTTTTCAGCTGTTCGTGCTGGCGCTCCAGGATCTTTTGGACCGGCTCCCGTTGGGATTCTTCCAATTCCAGCTGTTGGGCGAAACGGTCGAAGCCACGGGTAGGTTTGGCTTCCTCGGCATAGGCGGTGGTGACACCCAGGACACTGGTCAGCAGGGCAATGCTAATCAACTTCTTCATCGGTTTTTCCTCTTGGGCTTTCTGTCGATGAAGTCAGATTAACGGCCCAAATTGCAGCAAATGTGGAAGAAATGAGGAACCCTCTTCCTTTTTAGGTTCTGCTCAGGCCTCGTATTTGTAGCCCGCTCCATAGACGGAGTGGATAAGTTCCTGGTTAGGAGCGGCGGTTTTGAGCTTCTGGCGCAGCTTTTTCACATGGCTGTCGATGGTGCGGTCGCTCACGACCCGGTGGTCGGGGTAGATCAGGTCCATCAATTGCTCCCGAGAGAACACCCGGCCGGGCTGGGAGGCCATCAGCTTGAGCAACTGGAACTCGATCAGGGTCAAGGTCAGAGGCTGCCCCTGGAGTTTGGCCAGCAGGCGTTCTTCGTCCAGTTCCAGCAGTTCCGGCTGGGATGGAGCCTGGGGCGTGAGGCGGCGCAACACCGCCTTGACCCGGGCCACCACTTCCCGGGGGCTGTAGGGTTTGCAGATGTAGTCGTCGGCCCCCAGTTCCAGGCCTAACAGACGGTCGATTTCATCCACTCGGGCGGTGGTCATCAGGATGGGCACCTGGCTTTGCTGGCGGATCTCCTTACACAGGCTCAGGCCGTCGCGGTTGGGCAGGTTGAGGTCCAGCAGGATGAGCTGGGGGCTGTGCTGTTCCAGCCAGGGCAGAACGGCCGCGCCATCCTGCAGACAGTGGGTGGCAAAACCCTCCCGTTCCAGGTACAGGGTCAAGAGTTCCGCCAGCTTGGCTTCATCTTCGACGATCAGGATGAGGGGTGTCATACGGAAGTACTCCCAGGAAACTGAACTTCGATACAAAGACCGCCCAGCTCCGAGTGGCGGGCAACGGCCTGGCCCTGATGGGCTTTGATGATGTTGGAAACAATGGACAAGCCCAGGCCGCTGCCGCCCAGGGCCCGCTGGCGGCTCTTGTCGACCCGGTAGAAGCGCTCGAACAGGTGGGGCAGGTCCTGTTCTTCCACGCCAGGGGCCGAGTCCTCCCAGCTCAGGCGGCCGTTGGCGGCCAACCGCACCCGGACACGACCGCCCGGATCGGTATAGCGGATACTGTTTTGGACGAGATTCTGCAACATCTGCTCCAGGCGCTGGCGGTCGCCCCGAATCCAAAACGGCTGGGCGGCGAGCTCCAGGGACAGGGTGAGCTGGGCCGGCCGCAACTGGTTCTGGAGCCGCTCGGCGGTTTCCGTCAGCAGGCGGTTCAGATCCAGCCGTTCGAAATGGTAGCGCATAGCGCCCAGGTCGGTGATGGCCAGTTGGTGGAGATCGTCCACCAGGCCATTGAGCTGGCGGATCTCGTCCTGGAGGGATTGGATCGCCTTCTGGTCCAGCTCCATCACGCCATCTTCCATGGCTTCAAGTTGTCCCTGCAACACCGCCAGGGGCGTGCGCAGCTCATGGGCAATATCGGCCAGCCATTGGCGCTGGCTGTCATCGTAGGCGCCCAGGGTTCGGGCCATGCGGTTGAAGTCCTCGGCCAGGTCGCCGAGCTCGTCGTGGCTGGTGACCGGCACCCGGGTGTCGTAACGGCGTGCCATCAAGGCTTGCATGGCCAGGGACAAGCGCTGGATGGGGCGGACCAGGTAACGGGACAAAGGCCAGGCCAGGCTGAGGCTTAGCAGCAGGGCCAGGGCCGCAACTCCCATAATGAGGCGTTGCTGTTGCTGGGCGAACAAGGCCTCGGCTTCGAAATCCCGTGCCTGAATGGGGCGCCAAGCCAACAGGCCATAGACCTGGCCATCGACTTCGATAGGGGCGTTGAGCAGCTCTGTGGGGAGTTCAGGACTGCCGGCAAGGACTTGGCCGTCCGGGGACAGGAGCCAGAAGGGCATCAGCCGGTTCAGGGCAAAGGCCCGCCGCGACAGGTGGCGGCCCGACAAGGGGCGCCGGTTCACCTCTTCAGAGAGCTGCCGGCTGGGGGCTTGCTCCGCGTATTCTTGCTCGATCAGGGTATAGACGGTTTCGAACAGGAAGCGCCGTTCCTGCTGCAGGCGCTGCCATTGGTCAGGATCCTGGGCCAGCTCGGACAGATGGGTGGCGATCCGCATCATGCGGGCACTGTGGGCTTCATTCAGATAATGGTGGAAGCCCCGGTCGAAGCTGGTCTGAACGCCGAACATGATGATCAGGGTCAGCAGCAGCGCCAGGCCGCCGAGCAGAATGGCCAGTTTGGTACGGATGGAGAGTCGGATCATGGTGCGCATCTAAACCGAGGGTTTCACCCAGCATAGGTCGAAAATGTGGAAAGAATAAGGAAATGGCAGCAGCCGGCTTGGGATGAGTATTTACAGATGACTGGAAAGGCTGGCCAGATAGGCTGCTGCCTGGGAGATCTGATGCTGGCTGAACACTCGGATGCCATGCTGCTCCAGCAAGGCTGTGGTCACTCCCTGGCCGGGCAGGCGGGTTCCGGTAAAGCTGCCGTCATAGATCAGGCTGCTGCCACAGGAGGGGCTTCGGTCGGTGAGAACCGCAACCCGGATCTGCTGGGCCTGGCAAAGTGCCAGGGCCTGGCGGGCGCCGGACTGGAACTGGGCTGACAGGTCCCGGCCACTGTTATCCAGGACCTTGGCGCGATTCTGGAGTACCTCCTGGCCATCGCCGCCGGTGATTTCCGCCGGCAGGCGGGGGGTGGGCAAGCCGCCCGCCACTTCCGGGCAAAAGGGAATGGCGCGCCCCTCCTGCCACCATTGCTGCAAAATCCGGTCTTCGCTTTTCAGATCCTGACCGTCGTAACGCACAGGCGCTCCCAGCAAACAAGCGCTCACCAGTACCTTTTCCATCCTGCCCCCTATGGACCCTTTTACGCAACTATGCCCCTGTTTCGGGAGCCCTGCCAAGCCTTCATTTGCGGCCTGTGCCCGGCTTGCAAAAATAATTGAATTATGAGCAATTCCAATTATGCAGGTTTGAAAACCTGCTGCTATTCTTCAAGTGCAGAAATAATACTAACAAGCTGTTGTTATAAAGGCCGGTGGCGCTTTACGACACAGGTTGGGAGTCACTAGAAGCACCAGCACCTGGTGCGGAGTTGTTGTTTTCTCTGGGTGTGTCGTGGAAATCAATTTTATTCCCTCGCGTTATCGAAAGCCTTTGTTGGCCCTTACGACTGTTATTGTCTTCACTGTCGCCTACTGGTTGAAACCGGAATATAGCCAAGCCAAGTTTATTGTGGACAGGCCCGTTTTCAGCCAGGTACCGGAGGCGCCTCCTTATTTCGAAAGTGATTTTGTCTCCGTCACTTTGGACCAGTATGTGCACGCCGCCTCCATCACCCGTCTGCCCAGTGGTGAGTTTATGGCGGTCTGGTTTGGCGGCTCCCGGGAAGGCGCCCGGGACGTCAATATCTACAGCGCCCGTTTCGACCCGGAGCTGAAAGAGTGGGGCGCCAACCGGGTGCTGGTGGACCGGGCCTATACCGAACAATCCCTGAGCCGGATGGTGCGCAAGCTGGGCAATCCGGTTATCGGAACCGCACCGGACGGGCGGGTGTGGGTTTTCTACGTCTCCGTATCCGTAGGTGGCTGGGCCGGCAGCGCCATCAACTACATGGTGTCGGACGATGACGGCCGTAGCTGGTCCAAGCCGAAGCAACTGCGCACCACGCCTTTCTTCAATATTTCCACTTTGGTCCGGGGCCAGCCGGTATTTCACCAGGATGGCACTATCGGCCTGCCGGTGTACCACGAATTTATGGGCAAGTTTCCCGAATACTTGCGGATCGACCAGCAGGGCCAGGTGATTGACAAGACTCGGATGCACTACGGTCGGGACAGCTTGCAGCCGTCCATGGTAGTGCTGAGCGAGACGGAGGCGGTCAGTGTCCTGCGCTACGCCGGCGATGGCCCGCGTCGGGTGCTGGTGAGCCAGACGCAACAAACCGGTGAAGGCTGGTCCATGCCACGGGCCACGCCAGTGCCCAACCCCAACTCCGGGCTGACGGCAGTCCGCTATAACGACGACGAAATCCTGGTGGTGCTGAACGATCTGGAAAGCAACCGTTACCGGTTGAGCCTGTACCTGGCCAATCGGGACCTGAGCCAGTGGAAGCTGATCAAGGTGTTGGAGGAGTCGCCGGACCCGATGGGGCGGTGGATTCCCCGGGATCAGTATAAGGGCTTGATCAACAAACAATTCCTGGAAAGTGACGACGACTCCCACCAACACCTGGTACAGGACTTCCTGGCTCGGCTGGACAAGCGCATGTGCGAGACGGAGGGGTGCAACTTCATTTACGACTATCCCTACATCATTCGTGATGATGCTGACAATTTCCATCTGATCTATACCTGGAACAAGAGCATGATCAAGCACGTGGAATTCAATAAAAACTGGCTGGAGCAGTATCGATGAACCCATCCCTGTTGTGTGCGGCGTTTACCTTTGCGGCCTTTTTCTATTTGCTGCTGCCGCTCGGGCGGTTGGCGTTGGGCGGGCGGCTGGCGGTTTTTACCGCTCTGTTCGCCTTGAGTTTCGTACCCCATGACGGCCTGGCCCTGGCCGGTTACCTGCGGGGTGTCTTTGGTGGCGAGCTGGCCATTCCCACGCTGGTGCTCCTGGTCTGGGGCTGCCTGCGCCAAACCTTCGCCTGGACGGTGACGGAAGGAGTGCAGCGCATGGCGCCTCTGTGCTTCTTTGCGGTTTTGGGCCTGGTGCTGTATCCGGCTACGCTGGGTCTGAGCAGCCTGGATCCCTATCGCTTCGGATTTGAGCCGGGCCTGCTGTTGTTGGTCAGTGCTGCAGGAGCCTTGGCGTTTTGTTTCCTGGGCAACTGTGTGGCCAGTCTGACCCTGGTACTGACCGGCCTGGCATTTATGTTGGGTATCAAGAACTCCCAGAACTACTGGGACTACCTGATCGATCCACTGCTGTTTGTGTACAGCCTGGTGGTCGTGCTGCGTTGGCTTAGTGGCGAGGTTTGGGCCTGGTTCAGGGCGGCTCGGCGGCCGGTATTGGTTACAAGTGAGGCCTGAGAGGAACTAGCCGTTCCTGGATAGGTTCCGGCGGAAGTCTTTTCAGGGTCAAACAAAGGTTCAAAGTAAAAAGCTGCAGGGTAATACCTGCCGCTTTTTTTATGGCTGGACAGAAGCTGGTTCTGTCCGTGAACCCTGGCCCAAAAGGGGGACGGGCCCTTGGCCCGTCATCCATCACTGGACTTCGAGCTTGGCGGTATTGGTCGGCTCCGGTGCCCGGTTCTGGTAGAACTGGTAGTGGGAGCTTTCATAGATGGCCAGTGCCAGCTTGCTCAACTTCTCGAACAGTTCCGGGTGTTCCCCGGCCACATCCTTGAGGGGATCCTCACCATAGAGCTCATGGAGACTGGCCTGGCTGCCGTCATGGTTGATGCGCAGCATGTGGTCCTTGGTGACCATGCCGATGACGGGAAACACCCCTTCCACCAGCACGAAGAACTCCGCTTCCTCGCCTTCCGGCGCGGGCAGTTGGATATCCCGGCCCAGGGTGGTGTTCTGGTAGGGAATACCCAGCAGGCCAGCCACGGTCGGCATCAGATCCACCAGACTGGTGGCCGTCTCGAACTCGCGAGGCTCCAGGTAGCCCGGGGCGTAGATGATGCCCGGCACATGGTTGCTTTCCAGCTTCAGCAAATCGTGGCCCGGCATATGGGGCAGACTGGTGATGCGGTTGTTATGGTCGCCAAACAGCACAAAGATGGTGTTATCCAGATAACCGCCTTCTTTGGCCATTTCCATAAAGCGGCCGATGTTGTAATCCAGCAGGCGTACCGCGTTGAGCTGGGCGAGGCTGCGGAATCCCGCCGCTTTCACTTCCTCTTCCGGCAGCTCAATGGTCTGGAAATCGTCATTGTGCTTGGGAATGGTGAAGGGGCGATGGTTGCCGGCGGTTTGGATATAGGCGAAGAAGGGTTTGTCCTTGGGCTGCTGGCGCAGAATGGCGTCGGTTTCCTTGAACAGGTCCAAATCGGAAATACCCCAGACGTCGATCACGGGAGACTTCCAGGAGCCCTCTTCATAGAGGTGCACACCGTCGATGCTGCGGTTGATCAGGGCCCGCATGTTGGCCCAGCTGGCACTGCCGCCGATGAAGTAGAACTTCTCGTGCTCGGTAAACTGGTTGAGGATTAGGCGTTGGCGTGAAATCAGCGGGTTGCGGGTGGCGGACTCCTCCTTGGACACGTCCGGAATGCCGGTGATGCTGGCCCAGATGGTCTTGGCGGTGGCAACTACCGGCACATAGAAATTCTTGAACATCCAGCCTTCCTGGGCCAGGCGGTCCAGGTTGGGAGTCGTGGGCAGGGGGTTACCCCAGGCGCTGACCCGGCTGGCACCCAGGGATTCCAGCATGATGAACACCACGTTGGGGGTGCGCTCAAACTGCAGGCGGTGGGGTTGCTCGCCAATGAAGCGGTCGTAGTGGGGCTGTTCCGGGTCGGGGTTTTGGACGCCCAGATAGTCCACCATCAAAGGGTAGTACTCTTTCACCAGCTCCAGGTTGTAGTCCTCGCGGACCAGGCCGGTGGTGTCGTAGAGGAACAGGACCGGGTTCAGGCCCAGGGCGCCAACCGCCTGGTTGCCGGAGAAGAAGGCCTGGCTCCAGCGCAGCGGCACCGGGTTTTCAAAGTTGATGTTGCTGACCCGTCCCAGCAGGCCGAAGACCACCAGCAGGGTGATGGCAACACTGCCGATAATCCGGCTACTTAGTTTGATGGTGCCGGGTTCCCGCAGCAGGGTACTTTTGGGCAGGGCAAACAGCAGGCCGAGCACCAGGGCGCAGCCGGCCAGCCAGCCCAGGGTGATCCACACCACCGGGTAGCTTTCCCACAGCATTTGTTGGGAAATGGCGGCATCCTGCAGAAAACGGTAGACGGTGGCGTTGATACGAACGCCCAGGTAGTTGTAGTGGCCGAAGTCAATCACATAGATCAGGGTGACCACCAGCAAGGCCAGGATGAGATACAGCCCACCCAGCTTACGCACCCAGGGCGAAGTGGCCAGGTTGATGCGGGGCAGGTAGGCCAGCAGCACCAGGGGCAGGGTCAACAGCAGGGCCAGGCGGATATCGAAGCGGAAACCGATCAGCAGGGTCTGCCAGACGATATTGCGATCAAACTCCAGGGTGTCGCCCACTTCGGAGAAAAAGCCAAAGAACACCATTCGCAAGCCGGCGAACAGGGCCAGCAGGATGACAAAGGTGCCCGCCAGGTACTGGAGGCGACGGGATTTCCACCAAGACATAAACAGTTACTTCCTCTAACTAGCGAGATTGGGGTGATGGCGGGATCAATAGGAAAGGCCCAAGGACTCCTGCCAGCGGCGAAAGTATAGGTCGAAATTCGCCACTTGGAGAGGAGAAATCGCGGGAGACTGGGAATTTAGGGGCAATCCGTCTAACCGAGCCAGATTGCCCCCCAATTGGCTAGGCGATCAGGCGCTCCAGCCCCCGCTCTTCCAGATAGCGGGGATAGAGTTCATAGGCTGGCTTGAGGATGGGCAGCAGCTTCACCGCCTTGGGAACATTGCCTTTGGATTTGACCTGCCGCCGGGTGAGGGCCGTGATCAGGTTGACCTTGCCCTGCCAGAACTGGTGGGCGAAATCCGCCTTCATGGACATGATCACCTCGGGGGTGCCCTGGTAACTGTCGCCCAGGAAGATCTGTACATCATCACCACTGGCATCAATGGTGATCCGGGCCTCGGGTTCATCGTAGACAAATTGGACCACCAGCTTTGACTCCAGCAGTTTGTCACGCAGGAGCGGATCGGACTTGAGCGCCTGATAGAACTCCCCCAGCACACTGTAGAGCATGTTGGAGCTGTCGAAGACGTTCTTCAGGGCAGGCTTGTGGCTTTGCCCGCCGGCCTGGGCCAGGTCGCGTTCCTTGACCGGCAGCGGGGTGGGATTTTGTATGAACAGCTTGCTCACGATGTCCCGGACCGCTTCGATGCTGGGCTCCCGGGGATTGTAGAGCATGGAGCCGTCCACCATGGCGGTCTCGCAGACCTGCTCCAGTTTGGCCAGGTTGTCCTTGACCCCGGCCTGTTCCAGGTTCAGGGGCAACTGGGCCACGGCTCCCAGTTGGCGCAACAGTTCCCGGATCCGCAGGATTCCGGCGCGGGCGGTGGCCTGCTGCAGCCAGTTGTCGATAAAGCGGGTGGGCTGCAACAGGCGTGCGGCAAAGTCGGCGCGGGCCAGTTGCAGCATGGCCTGGGCGGTTTGCACCGGTTGCGGGTAGGCCACGCCCAGGGCGCGGGCGATATCTGCATAGCGCTCCGGCTTGGTGTCCAGGTTGTATTCCATCACTTCCGGCAGGACCAGGGCATTCCCCACACCGTGGGGAATATGGTAGACGCCGCCCAGGGCATGGGAGATGCCGTGCACCATGCCCACCATAGCCTGGGTAAAGGCAATGCCGGCCAGGCAACTGGCCACCAGCATGGCGCCGCGGGCCTCCAGGTCACTGGGGCGCAGGCAGGCCCGGACCAGGTATTGGTCGATTAGCTTGATGACGTGCAGGGCCAGGGCGTCGGACGCGGGCTGGCTGTCCTTGCTCACATAGCATTCGATCGCATGGGTCAGGGCATCCATGCCGGTGGCAGCCGTCAGGCTGGCGGGCATGGAGAGGGTCAGCTCCGGGTCCAGAATCGCCAGCTGGGGGAAGAACTGGGTTTCGGCAAAGGGCAGCTTGATGTCGTTGCGGGTATCGGTAATAACCGCCACCTTGGTCACCTCGGAGCCGGTGCCGGCGGTGGTGGGAATCAGGATCGAGGGGAGCAGCTCATCGTTGCCCAGCAAGTAGGCGCCCATGTGGTCTTCCACGCGCCCGCCCTTCACCGTCAGGATATTGGCCACCTTGGCGGTATCCATGACACTGCCGCCGCCCAGGCCGATGATCATGTCGCATTTTTTCTGGCGCGCCAGACGGGCGCAGGCTTCTACGGTTTCAATGGTGGAGTTGGGGGGCACCTGGTCGAAGGTGGCGACGATCTGGATAGCGGTCTCTCGAAAGCCGGCTTTGACACGGTCCGCTGTGCCAATCCGGTTCAGGATCTCGTCCGTGACCAGCAGGGCCTTGCGGCGGCCAAAGTTGGCGGTGACTTCCTGTAGGTTGCGGGTCAAGCCTATACCGTAGGCCACTCGGGTCGGCATGTAGAACTCAAAATATTCCGGCAGCATCTGTCGTCCCTCAGGTTGTTTTTGTTGAAGAGGCGCTTCCTGACCCGACTGCTGGACTGGCTAAGGCTCCTGCCTCGTCTTCAGTGTAGCCCGGACTGCCGCGGCCGGCTTCGCGGGCCCAGTAGAAACCAGGCAATAAATCCCAACAACGGCAGGAGAATGATCAGAACGATCCAGATAACTTTCTTGGTGTTGCTGCTATCACTGCCTGCCACGTTGACAATGGCCCAGATGTCTACGATCAGCAACAGCAATCCGAAGAAACCGCCTATTTCTACCCGCATAGCTGTACTCCCACCTGGTTTGTCTATTTTATAGAACAGGCGCCTCAGTGAGGGGACGGAAGTGGACCACGACCTGTTGGGCCTCATCCAGCAGGATCAGATCCAGGTCCTGGCGGATTGCCTGGCGAACCGTTTTCAGGCCGCGCAAGTAGCGTTGTTCGATTTGGTTGCGCTCCTCCTCGCAAAGCTTGCGGGTTGAGCCGATCCGGTCGATGCTGAAGGCATCCCCCTGAAGTTGGTAGTGGCCAAAGAATTGGTTGCAGCCCGCATAGCCATGGCTGCGGTTGTCATCGCTAAAGGCGATGGTTGGAGCGCGTCCAGGGACTGGCTGGCCATAGAGTTCTGATACCTCCCATTGGGTGCCGACCAGGAACTCCGGGGTGATGGCTGTGGCATCAGGCAAGGTGGACTGTTGGGCGCAAGCCGCCAGTCCCAAAAACGCCAGGGGCAGAGCAAGACGCAGGGTTCGACGCATGAAAAGTCTCCTTGTGAGAAAGCCTGGATCAGTCGTAGAGTAGTCTCAAGGGTTGCTGCCCCGTATCTGCGCTGCAGGCAGCAGGCCAAACAACATTATCACCAAAAAAGGATCATAGTTCTGGAAGATTTGATTACCCAATACGGATATTGGGCACTGCTGGTGGGCACGTTCCTGGAAGGCGAGGCCGTCTTGGTGCTGGCGGGATTTCTGGCCAACCGTGGATACCTGGAGCTTTACTGGGTGATTGTTGTGGCTTTCACGGGAACCTTTTTGGGCGACCAGTTCTTTTTTTATCTGGGACGAATCAAGGGGCAGGATTTTATCGCCCGGCGCCCCCATTGGCAGGTGCGGGCAGAGCGGGCCCGTTGGTTGTTGCAACGCCACCAGATCCCCTTGGTGCTGGGCTTTCGCTTTCTCTATGGGATTCGCAGTGTCACGCCCTTTGTGATCGGCAGCAGCGGCTTCAGTCCGCTGCGCTTTGCCATTCTGGATGGGATTGGCGGGCTGATCTGGGCCCATGTGGTGGGCGTGTTGGGCTATGTGTTCGGCAAGTCCGTCTCGGTGGTCATTGAAGAGATCCAAGACTACGAGATCTGGATCTTCACAGCCATTGCTGGGCTGGGGCTGCTGGCCTGGCTGGTGCATCACTGGCGTTCGGAGCGGCTGCGACGGCGTGCGCCCAAGTCGTGACAGCCCTTGGTGTTAAGAGCATTGCCCGGGCCGGCAGGGCTGTTTAATCGGCGACCAGGGTTTAACCTGCAGCTCAAGGGACGGTGTGGCCAACACCACAAGTTTTGACTGACAGAGGAACTCCATGAATTTCTATCGCCATTACCTGTTTCCCTACGTACTGGACTGGGCCATGCAACAGCCGGTGCTGAAGGCGCCCCGCCAACGGGTACTGGCCCGGGCCCAGGGGCGCGTACTGGAAATCGGCTTCGGAACCGGTGTGAACCTGGCCTACTATCCGGACCAGGTGCGGGAGCTGGAGACCCTGGATCCGGAAAGCCTGCTGGCGAAGCGGGTCAGCCGGCGGATCGCCCAGTCCGGGCGCAAGGTGCATTTCCATCAACTGGCGGGGGAGAGCTTGCCCTTTGCTGATAACAGCTTTGACACCCTGGTTTGCACCCTGACCCTGTGTAGCGTCCAGGATCCCCAACAGGTCTTGGGTGAAGTGTATCGGGTGCTGAAGCCGGGCGGACGGCTATTGCTGCTGGAGCATGGCGCCAGTCCGGATCCCAAGGTTCAGCGCTGGCAGCATCGTTTGAATGGGGTGCAGCAGGCCTGTGGCGGTGGTTGCCAACTGATCCGACCGACGAAAGAGCTGGTCGCTGCAAGTGGTCTTGTGTTCGAACAGGTGTCCCAGTATTACTTACCTAAAGTGCCCCGGTTTCTCGGCTTTATGACGGAGGGCTGCGCATGCAAGCCGCTGGGTTAGGGCACCTTATGACTGCAATGGGCTTGCATCTGTGAGGCAAGAACAATGACGTCAGTGACCCGCATCCTGTATTTGATTGGCGGTTGGCTCTGCGTAATCTTGGGCGCCATTGGCGTGTTCTTGCCCATTTTACCCACCACCCCCTTTCTGATTCTCGCCGCCTTCTGTTTTTCCCGCAGTTCCCGGCGAGTCCATCAGTGGCTGTTGTCGCAGCGACTGTTCGGCCCCTTGATTCGGGATTGGGAGGAACATGGGGTGATTCCGTTTCGGGCCAAGTGCCTGTCCACCACCATGATGCTGCTCCTGATTAGCTACCCGATGCTGTTCATGTCCATTCCGGTATTGGGCAAGAGCCTGATGGGGCTGAGCATTGTGTGTGTGTTGATCTATATCTGGACTCGCCCTTCCACTCCTCGCCCCTTGGTCGCCGCCCGCAAAGAGCTTTAAGGGGGGGGCCTTGCCAGTCAAGCGCCTACCCAAAGTGGTGCCTCTTGGGCGCCAAGTGGTACTAGTAGAGGTTGGTGGGGCTCTCGGGGGCAGACACTGAGGTCTGCCCCTGGGGTCAAGAAATGCATTGGTTGGGGTACTGGCGTTACCACTGCTGCACGATTGCCGTTGCGCTGGGAGGCCGGCCCCAGATGAGGCGTCGGACCTGATCGGTGAAAGCCTGGGGCGGCGTTAGCCGTCGAACCAGTACTCCTTGGCGTGCATCTCGATTTCACGGCGTTCGAAGTGGCGTTCAATGGCACGGCGTGCTGCCATTTTACGGCGTGCCGCCAGACGTTCGCGGGTTTTCTTGTCGAGGGGGGGAGTATCGTTCAGTTCAAGGAAGCCGGAAGCAACAGCGTTTGTATGATTATTATGATTCAGCATGATCGCTCTCCTGGTTGATCAGTCCGCCAGTCCATACGGGGCAGGTATCGCCGGCATGGGCCAGGGACAAAGTTGGCGATAGCAAGCCGGACATCGATTACAGCAGACGACAACTTCCCCTAGATGGGACGCCAGGAAACCGGCTTTGAAGGTGAAGGCTAATCGGCTCAGATGACGATTCTATGACTTCTGTCTGATATTTCTGTGAAGCAGGACAGAAAACCACCACTTTGAAGTTGAGCGTTGCGCCCGGATTTGGCAGTGGCCCGCCCTTAGATGGAACGAGAGGGTTGCTGTGACTTGGCCGCGTTTTGTTTGAGCTGTTCCCTCCGTTCAGGGTCCAGGCGCAAGAACACGCCAGTCGCCAGGATATCCAGAAGGATGAGGTGGTTGAGGCGGGAGACCATGGGGGTGAAGGTGTCCGTCTCTTCGCTCACCTTCACGGCCAGGGTAATGTCTGCCAGTTCCGCCATGGGCGTGGCGCCCGGACATAGGGCGATCAGTGTCGCACCAGAGGCTTTGACCGCCTTCAGGCTCTGGAGCAGGGCCTGGTTGCTTCCGCTGTTGGAAATGGCTACCACCGTATCCTGGGGGCTGAGGGTTGCCGCTGCCATCGCCTGCAGGTCAGGATCCTGATAGCTATGGGTGAGGGCGTGGAGGCGGAAGAACTTCTGCTGGGCATCCTGGGCCACAATTCCGGACGCACCGAAGCCGAAGAAGTCGATCCGCCGGCTTTGGGTCAGACGGTCGATGGCCCGCTCCAGGCTTGCCCAGTCCAGGCTGTGTTTGAGAAAGGTGAAGCTGTTGGTGGTGGCGTTCAGGATCTTGAGGGCCATGGCTTCGATGGTGTCGCCGCTTTTGACCGGGAAGGGCATCGAGCTACGTTCGGAGACCAGTTGCTGGGCGAGCTTCAGCTTGAAACCCTGGAAACTGTCGAAGCCGATGGCGCGGCAAAAACGGACGATGGTGGGCTCGCTGACGTTGGACTCCGTCGCCAGATCGACAATCCGCATGTGGATCACGTCCTGTGGGTTTGCAAGTACATACTCGGCAACCTTCTGCTCGGACTTGCGCAGCTCACTTTTGAACTGTTGGAGTTGGTGCAGGATGAGTACGTTGTTCACAGCCGGATACCTGTAAAGCCCTGGCTAGGTACTATAAATCAAGCAAGGAGACGGGCCTAGCCTGACCTGCCAAGCGGCCCATAAAGAGCCCCATAACCTATTAGGCCCTGGCCCTGCGGCGTCGGGAATGATGGGTGGGGGCTGCCCCTTGTAATTGTTGGCGCAGTAGAGCGCTCATCTCCTGGGTGGCCAGGGCGGGAGCCACAAAGAAGCCTTGCACGGCGTCGCAACCCTGGGCCTTCAGGAAATCCAGCTGTTGCTGGGACTCAATGCCTTCGGCGGTCACCTCCATTTCCAGGCTTTGACCCAGCATGATGATGGCATTGGTGATGGCGGCATCTTCGGTCTTTTTCACCAGGTCGCGGATGAAGATCCGGTCGAGCTTGATCGCATCAATCGGCAACTGCTTCAGATAGCTCAGCGAGGAGTAGCCGGTACCGAAGTCATCAATGGTGACCCGAATGCCCATGGCGCGCAGCTTGTGGAGAATGGAAAGCGAGCGGGACAGGTTTTCCATCAGGGCGCTCTCGGTCAGTTCCAGGTCCAGTTGGCGGGGATCCAGGCCGGTTTGCTCCAGGGCGGCGCAGATATCGGTAACCAGGCTGTTCTGGCGTAGCTGGTGGGCGGACAGGTTCACCGCTACCCGAATCCGGCCGAGTCCCTCATCCAGCCAGGCTCGGGCTTGGCGACAGGCGGTGTGGAGCACCTGGGCGCCCACCTCGGCAATCAACCCGCTCTCTTCGGCCAGCGGCACAAACTCGGCAGGAGGAATCAGGCCCCGGGTTGGGTGGTGCCAGCGCACCAGGGCTTCGACGCTTTCGATACGATTATTGGCCAGTTGCAGCTTGGGCTGATAGTAAACTTCCAGGGCATTGGACTGTAGCGCCTTGCGCAGCTCGGTTTCCAAGGTCAGTTGCTGCATGGACAGGGCTTTTAGGGAGCGGCTGTAGAACTGGTACTTATTGCCCCCCAGGTATTTGGCATGACGGACGGCGACGTTGGCCTGTTGCAGCACCGCGGGCATCTCTCGGGCGGTGCTGGGCAGCAGGGTAATGCCGATACTGGCGGTCATCAGGACTTCGTGGTGCTCAATAAATTGTGGCGCACTGAGGCTCTCCAGGATCTGTTCGGCCAGGCGGGCGACCTGGACCCGGTTGCCGATCTCCAGCAGTACGCAGAATTCGTCAGTGCCGAGTCGGGCCAGGGTATTGGCCTGGGGCAGGAGGCAGGTCAGGCGCTGGGCGGTCTGGAGCAGGAATGCATCGCCGATATCATGTCCCAGGCTTTCGTTGAGCTGGCGGAAACGGTCGATATTGATGTTGAGGACGGCGTATTCCGCTTTCCCTGTGCGGCTCTGGTGCAAGGCATCATGGAGGCGGCTGAGAAACAGGGTGCGATTGGCCAGCCCGGTAAGGCTGTCGTAGTTTTGCAGGTATTTGAGGCGTTCGTCGGCCAGTTTGAGTTCGGTGAGGTCGGACAGCAGCCCGGCATAATGGGTGATCTCACCGGCACTATTGCGGATGGCGTTGATATGGAGGTGGCCGGGAAACTGCTCGCCGTTTTTGCGCACATCCAGCCATTCCGTACGGAAGGCTCCGGTATGCGTCAGGAGGGTGCGGGCCTGCTCCAGGATCTCCTCCTTGTTGGGCATCTGGCTCACCTCCATTAAGGAGCGGCCAATAATTTCGTCCGGCTGGTAGCCGGTAATCTGGGTATAGGCGGGGTTCACCATGGCAAAGTGGAACTCCGTATCCAGCACGAAAACCCCTTCGGAGGTGTTGTCGAACACCGACTTGACCATGCGCAGCTGCTCTTCCGAACGCTTTTCGTGGCTGATATCCCGCCGGGTTCCCAGCATCCGGCGGATGCTGCCGTCCAGGTTGAACTGCACGGCCTTACCACAGTCCTCTACCCACATCCACTGGCCATCGGTGGTCCGTACCCGATACTGGACCTTATAGCGTTCCCGCTGGCCGCGCAGGTAGCCGGCCAGTTCCTCGCGGACCCGCTGGTAGTCGTCTTCATGCAAGCGCTGGCGCATGTTTTCCATAAACTCCTCGGAGGTCAGCTCCTTGGGCCCGAAAACCTCGTTGAAACTGGACTGGTAGACGTTGCCGGTGGCGAGATCCCAGTCCCACAGCGCCAATTGGCTGGCTTCAATCGCCTGGGACAGGCGGGTCTGGCTTTTGACCAGGGCCGCACTGATGCTCTTGCGCAGCTCGACTTGCTGGTTAAGTTGTTCGTTGGCTTCAGCGAGCATGCGGGTGCGATCCAGCACCTTTTGCTCCAGATCCCGCTGGTTTTCCTGAAGTTGCTGCTCGGCCAGTTCCCGTTGGTGGATTTCCTTTTCCAGCTGGCGATTCAGTTCCTCGGCCTGTTGGCGGGCCACCGACAGGTAGTGGACCAGGGCGCTGTACTCTAGCCGGTGCGCCAGAATCTTCCGGTTTTCCCGGTTTTCCCAGCGTCCGCTGAACAGCACTGCGGCGGTGGCCAGGACCAAGGGCAAGATTGCCCAGTGCAGTTCCGGGATCTGCAGGATCAGGAACTGGGAAGGGAGCAGCATGGTCAGGGGCAGGATCAGCATGGCACCAAGGGATTGGCGCAACAGGGGTAAGGCAAGCACCAGCAGGGCCATCAGGATCAGGCTGAGGCTCAGGGTACTGCGGGCTTCCAAGGGCAGCCAGAACAAGACAGTGCCCCAGTGCAGGCCAATGATGGCAAGGCCACCGAGAAACAACCCCCTGCGCACAGGGGACAGGCTGGGACGATGCTTTCGGAAGCGGTAGAGCAGCACACCCGGCAGTAAAGTGAATAGGCTCAGGGAGCAGAGCCAGGTCAGTAGCGGGGCTGGCGCCTGGGGCCAGAAAAAGATGCAGGCGACAATGGCCAGGATCTGCGAGAGTAGCAGCCATAAGGGGGTCTGGCGATAAAGAAGGTGGTACTGCTCGAGCAAGACCTCAGTGGTCTGTGGACGCGCCAACTTGAAGAAGAAGTCGAGTTCTGCCGAACTCGTATCAAGCGCCATCTGGTCTTGCAGGGTTTGGCTGAGCTGGTCCTTGCTAACTACTTGCATAATAACGACAGATACCTGGCTTCACTGCCTTGCCGGTGAGATAAGTTTGCCGCCTATTAAACCTGATGGGGGGGACTGTCTCAATGATTATTGTCCGTGGAGGCCTGTTTCGGGTTCAGTGGGGCCCCATTTTGGGTAGTGGCGCACAGTGCGAAACCCGGTATCGATATGCGGACTTTGGATGTTCCCAAGAGGTCCGCTCCGCTGGTCGGGCACCAGGCGGAGAGGGCTTTTTGTGCGCTGTTGCCGCTTTTGTGATTCAATAGTGGCCTTTGTTTGAGTCTGGAGATTCCTTCCCAATGGATGTATCAACCATCCTTGAGGGCCTGAACGATGCCCAGCGCGAGGCCGTCGCGGCACCTGCGTCCAATCTGTTGGTTCTGGCCGGCGCCGGCAGTGGTAAA
>Ga0209075_1000529_pt1 | contig 37518 bp, 35 predicted proteins | sample Stecom2011_FD_187523 | JGI IMG/M metagenome (GOLD analysis project Ga0209075, IMG submission 187523) | Agricultural soil microbial communities from Utah to study Nitrogen management - Steer compost 2011 (SPAdes) (version 2) | ecosystem: Environmental > Terrestrial > Soil > Agricultural land...
GGCGGTTTTGTTTGCTACGGTTAGTTATGCTCCTTTGATGACGATTCGACTATTGCTGATTGGTTACGTAAAGTTGTGGCACATAGCGGCGGTTATTTTGCTTTTGGATATCCTCCAGTTGGGCTTAAGCAACACAGGGGGGCATATTTCGCATATAGCAGGAGCATTTTTTGGCTATATGTTTATTTTTTTGTTGAAAAGAGGGACGGATTTGAGCACAGCGACGAACTTTGTTTTTTCTGTTTTTTCGAAAGATAAAAGCAAAAATAAATATACTCCTTTCAAAAAAGTTCACGTTAATAAGACAGCGAATGCGAATTCACGGACAACGCATAAAGCGAGCACTTCTAAAGATATCAATCAGAAAAGGATAGACGAGATTTTGGATAAAATCAGTCGTTCTGGGTATGATAGTCTGACGAAAGAGGAAAAAGAGTTTTTGTTTCAGCAAAAGTAGACTGATGAAAAAGCTGTCATGGTTTAATAAGGTTGTTTTCTTTTTTAATATTCTCCTGACGATTCTCACGGTGATGGGGTATGTATTGCCTTTTCTGGCTCCGAGGGTGTTTCCGCTTTTGGCTGTGCTTACTTTAGGGCTTCCGTTTCTATTGATGCTGAATATTTTCTTTTTCTTCTATTGGTTATTGCAGGTTAGAAAACAGCTTTTGCTATCGGGTTTAGTGTTATTAGTCGGAATTGGTTTTGTGAGCAAATGGTATCGTTTTTCTTCGGAGAATCTTCCTTTATCTGAAAGAGATTTTACGATTTTAAGCTATAATGTACGTTTGTTTAATAAGTATAAATGGATAGATAACGATTCGGTTTTGCCGAATATTAAGAAGTTTATTGAGGTTGAAGATCCAGACATACTTTGTATTCAAGAGTATTCAGATGTAGGGGAGACGTTTAATAAAGCATATCCGTATAAACATATATACTTTAAAAATAAAAAGCGAGACTTTGGGCAAGCTATTTACTCTAAGTTTCCCATATTACATGGAGGCGAGATTCTTTTTGAAGATTCTAGCAATAATGTGATTTATGCCGATATTAAAAAAGGGAATGACACCTTGAGAATTTATAGTATGCACTTGCAATCCATACAAATTACGAGGGATATTCAAGATATTGAGAACGAACTCAATCAGAAGAAATCAGAGCTTATTGTAAAGAAAATCGCTAAGGCATTTACCACTCAGCAGGAGCAGGCTAAAATTCTTCAGGAGCATAGGAATGAGTGTTTATATCCTGTAATTATATGTGGAGATATGAATAACAGCGCTTTTTCTTATGTATATCGGACAGTGAAGGGGAATCTGAACGATGCTTTTGAAAAGGCAGGAAGTGGATTTGGTAAGAGTTACAACTTCAAATACTATCCTGCCCGTATCGATTATATTTTTGCAGACAAGTCTTTACAAGTCAAAGAATTTAAGAATTTCACTTTGCAACAGGGTTCCGATCACTTTCCGATTAAAGCCAGATTTGCCTTCGAGAGAGATTGATATTTATATAACTCTAATCTTTTGATGAATTACGGCTCTAACGACATCAATTGCTACTGTGTTGTAGCGGTCGTTCGGGATAATGATATCGGCAAAGCTTTTTGTAGGCTCAATAAACTGTTCGTGCATTGGTTTTAGAGTTGTTTGGTATCGATTGAGCACTTCTTCCATATCTCTACCTCTTTCAGAAATATCTCGTTTTAATCTTCTGATAAGTCTTTCGTCAGAGTCAGCATGAACGAAGATTTTGATGTCAAACATATCTCGGAGTTCCGGATTTGCCAGAATCAGAATCCCTTCTACAATCATTACTTTTCGAGGATGAGTAAGTACTACATCTCCTGTGCGATTATGGGTAACGAAAGAATAAACAGGTTGTTCGATGGTTTTTCCTGCTTTTAAGTCTCTAAGATGAGAGGTAAGGAGTTCAAAATCAATAGCTCTGGGGTGGTCAAAATTGATTTTGGTTCGCTCTTCGTAGGTAAGGTTTGAATTGTCTCTGTAGTATGAATCTTGAGAAATAATACCGACTTCTGTCGAAGGTAATTCGTTCATAATTTGGTGAACAACAGTGGTTTTACCACTTCCTGTTCCTCCTGCAATCCCGATAATTAGCATAGAAATTTGTTTTTGCAAATATAGGAGTTTTAGTTATTTGCTACAATCTATACGGATTTACAGCAAAAATAATAACTTGTTTTTAACTTTCGTATTTCGTTTATTTGTGAAAACTAAACTCAGAGTAGGATACCTGAAAAATACGAGTTAAACTAAACAAAATGGATCAAGAAACAATCACAAAAGGTAAAAACATTGCCATTACAAGTTACATCCTTATCGTAGGAGTATTTATTGCTCTTTCAATGAACGGAGATGCTAAGAACAAATATGCTTCGTTTCATATCAGGCAATCTTTAGGATTGTCGCTTACTTTTTTAGCATTAAGCATTATTGCCCCTAATTTTAATAGTGTCAATGTTGAGCTTCCTTTGTGGATTTTCATTATGGTGCTTTGGTCGTATGGTTTTATTACGGCAGTAAAAGGGCAAGCTATTGCTGTTCCGCTATTAGGAAAATTCTTTCAGAAAATATTTAAAGACATTCAAAACTATTGATATAAAACCCCATGACACTCCATTATCTTATCAAAGAACCCACAGTTAAGCTCGACAAATATCCGCTTTTATTACTCTTGCACGGCTATGGTAGTAACGAAGAAGATTTGTTCTCTTTTGCTTCGGAATTACCAGAGGAGTATTATGTAATTTCGGCTCAAGCGCCATATTCGTTACAACCTTATGGATATGCTTGGTATGCTATCAATTTTGATGCAGATATGAATAAGTTTTCGGATAACAATCAGGCCATCCGGTCACGAGATTTGATTGTCGAATTCATTGATGAGTTAGTTCAGAAATATCCGATTGATGATAAAAAGGTTACTTTGATAGGCTTTAGTCAAGGTAGTATTTTGAGTTATGCGGTTGCGCTTTCGTATCCTGAAAAGGTGAGTAGGGTGGTAGCGCTTAGTGGTTATTTGAATGAAGATATTTTGAAAGAAGGATATGAGAAAAACGATTTTAGCCATTTGAATTTTTTCGTTTCTCACGGAACAGTTGACCAAGTCATTCCGGTTGAATGGGCTAGAAGAACCCCTGAATTTTTAAACCGTTTGCATATTAAGAATACCTATTTAGAGTATGCTGTAGGTCATGGGGTGGCTCCGAAAAACTTTTTTGATTTCCGTAATTGGTTGTTGAATAATTAGTTAAAGTTAGTGCTCTTACTATTCTGGTAATAAATAACATATAGCTTTGATATAGAATTTTTCTATATGTTAAATTTTAACCATTAAACCCGATTTTATATTATGAGAAAGTTTACACTTTCCGCTTTTGCATTGTCTGTGATTTTTGCCTGTAGCGGAGTCAAAAAAACATCGGAAGCAATTTCCGATAATTCGGATTCGGTTCCTGAAAAATACATCAGGACGATTACTCAAGATGAATTGAGAAATCACATTTTTACAATTGCTTCGGATGAGATGCAAGGTCGAGATACGGGAAGTGAAGGTCAGAAAAAAGCGGGGCGCTATCTGATTGAGCAATATCAAAAAATGGGACTTTCTTATCCTGTTCAAGCCGAAGGCTTTTATCAAAAGGTTCCGTCTTCTTTTATGAAGACGGCGTGGAGCCCTACGCTACCGGATTCGGAAAACATTTGGGTGTTTTTTGAGGGAGGGGAACTCAAAGATGAGGTGATTGTGATTTCGGCTCACTATGACCATGTAGGGATGAAGAACAACGAAGTGTACAATGGTGCGGATGATAATGCATCCGGAACTTCTGCTCTGTTAGAGATAGCGGATGCTTTTGTTCAGGCCAAACTAAATGGTCATACGCCTAAGCGTTCGATTTTGTTTCTTCACGTAACAGGTGAGGAGTATGGGCTTCATGGTTCGAGATATTATTCGGAAAATCCGATTTTGCCGTTAGAAAAAACCATTACGAATATCAATATTGATATGATAGGCAGGAGAGGGTATAATAAGGAAGATAACGATAATTATGTGTATGTAATCGGGTCAGATCGCTTGAGTACGGATTTGCATATTATTTCTGAGGCAGCGAACAAGAAATATGTTGGTTTAGAGCTTGATTATAAGTATAACGACTTGAATGACCCGAATCGTTTTTATTATCGTTCAGATCACTATAATTTTGCTAAAAAAGGTATTCCGGCTATCTTTTATTTTGACGGAGTACACGAAGATTATCACAGGGCGACCGATACTCCGGATAAGATAGATTTCCCATTATATGAGAAAAGAGTTCGTTTGGCTTTTGCTGTAGCATGGGAATTAGCGAATGCAGAAAAGCGACCGGTTGTTGACAGAGACGGAAAGTAGATTAAATAGAATAAAAAAAATAAGCTATCTCAACCAGATAGCTTATTTTTTTATTCTTAATATAATAGAAGTGAATTATTTCTTTTTCAAGAATTCATCAACTAATTCAGGAGACATAACACTTTCTACAAAAGTATAAGCACCTGTTTTTGGAGATCTAACCATTTTAATAGCTTTGGTTAATCTTTTTGAAGATGTTTGCAGGGTTGCTACCGTTTTCTTTGCCATGACTCTAAATTATTTAATTTCTTTGTGTACTGTCATTCTTTTCAAGATAGGATTGTATTTTTTGATTTCCAATCTATCCGGAGTATTCTTTTTATTTTTTGTAGTGATGTAACGAGAAGTTCCAGGAAGCCCAGATTCTTTGTGCTCGGTACATTCTAAAATCACCTGAATTCTATTGCCTTTCTTTGCCATTGTATTATAGTTTTAAAGCTGTTATGATTATAGAGCAAAACCGTTAGCTTTTGCTTCTTTCAGCACAGCACTGATTCCTTTTTTATTAATGGTTTTAATAGCTGATGTAGAAACTCTTAAAGTTATCCATCTGTCTTCTTCAGGAAGATAGAAACGCTTTCTAACCAAATTCACAGAGAATTTTCTTTTGGTTTTATTCATAGCGTGTGAAACATTGTTTCCTACCATTGCTTTTTTGCCTGTAAGTTCACAAACTCTTGACATTATCTTTAGTTTTATACGTTAATCCAAAAATCAGGGTGCAAAGATAAGAAAACATTTTTATCAGGCAAATTATTTCTATTTCTTTTTTCGAAAAATATTTTCGGTGACCCTCAAAGGGTTAAGATACGGTTAATAGCCAAATTTATTAATTGTGGTTTCATCCTAAAACCGTACTTTTGTACCTTAATTTAATATTGTTAAAAATGGAAAACGGAATTTATGCTAAATTCACCACTTCTAAAGGAGAAATTTTAGTACAACTTACTTATGATAAAACACCCGGAACTGTAGGGAATTTTGTTGGGTTAGCAGAAGGGAATCTCGAGAATTCTGCAAGACCTCAAGGGAAGCCTTTTTATGATGGGCTTAATTTTCATCGTGTAATTCCTGATTTTATGATTCAGGGAGGTTGTCCTCTAGGAACCGGGACCGGAGATCCGGGGTATAAATTTGATGATGAATTCCATCCGGATTTAAGACACGACAAACCGGGAGTTCTTTCTATGGCGAATGCCGGCAAAGGAACTAATGGTTCGCAATTTTTCATCACGCATGTAGCAACTCCGTGGTTGGATGACAATCATACCGTTTTCGGGCAAGTAGTTAAAGGGCAAGAAGTGGTTGATAGCATTGTTCAAGGAGATAAAATCGAAAAATTAGAAATTATAAGAGTAGGGGAAGAAGCCAAAAAATGGAATGCTGTTGAGGCTTTCAGAACTTTTGAAGGAGCTCGTGAAAAACGTTTGGCAGAACAAAAGCGTTTGGCACAAGAAAGGTTTGAACAGCTTACAAAAGGTTACGACAAAACGCCAAGCGGACTACACTATAAAATTCTTGAAAAAGGAAATGGAGTTAAAGCTCAAAAAGGAAAAAGAGTATCGGTTCACTATACAGGAGCCTTAGATAATGGGCAAGTTTTTGATTCTTCTTACAAAAGAAATCAACCTATCGATTTCGTTTTAGGAGTAGGTCAGGTCATCGAAGGTTGGGACGAAGGTATTGCTCTTTTAAGTGTTGGTGATAAAGCTCGTTTTGTGATTCCGTCTCATTTAGGGTATGGTTCAAGAGGAGCAGGAGGCGTAATTCCACCCAATGCTACTTTGGTTTTTGATGTGGAATTAAAGAACGTAAAATAAGAATTAAATTAGAATACAATGAATAAAGGAGTAACAGAAGGAATTGATTTTATAGCAGCTTCGGCTTCAAAAATCGGGGATGTAGATTTTGAGAATCTTACATTCGGGAGCGTTTTTACAGACCACATGTTGGTTTGTGACTATAAAGACGGAAAGTGGGAGAAGCCTGTTATACAACCCTATGCTCCTTTCAGTATAGAGCCTTCTGCAAAAGTTTTCCATTACGGACAAGCCATTTTCGAGGGGATGAAAGCCTACAAAACCGATTCGGATGAGATATGGCTTTTCCGTCCTGAAGAGAATTTTAAACGTTTCAACAAATCAGCCGTACGCTTGGCAATGCCGGAAGTACCTGAGTTTGTTTTTATGGAGGGATTAAAACAATTGATTGCTATCGAAAAAGATTGGGTAAAAAAAGGCAAAGGAAACGCCTTATACATTCGTCCTTTTATGATAGCTACCGGTAGCGGAGTGGTGGCAGCGCCCTCTCAACAATATCGATTTATGATTATACTTTCACCGGCTAAATCTTATTATTCAGGTGAAGTAAAAGTGATTATCGCGGACCATTACAGTAGAGCGGCCAACGGAGGAATCGGGGCAGCTAAAGCAGCAGGTAACTATGCAGCTCAGTTTTATCCGACCAAATTGGCTAACGAAAAAGGCTTCCAACAAATCATCTGGACAGACGATGCTACGCATACTAAGCTAGAGGAGGCAGGAACAATGAACGTATGGTTCAGGATCAACGATACGTTATATACAGCTCCGGCCGGTGAGAGAATTTTGGATGGAATCACTAGAAAAACACTTATTGATTTAGCAAGGCACTTAGGAATTAAAGTAGAAGTTCGTTCTGTTTTGGTTTCAGAATTGGTTGAAGCTCACAAAAACGGTACGCTACAAGAAATCTTTGGTTCAGGTACAGCAGCTGTGGTGAATCCGATTAGTGGTTTTTCGTATGACGATGTTTATTATGAACTTCCGAAAATCGAAAATCCGGTTTCGTTATTCTTAAAAGAAAAACTCACTGATATTCAGTATAAAAAAGCAGAAGATGTTTTTGGTTGGACACAAAAAGTGATGTAACCTTAATCTTATTTAAGTTTTTGACAGCCTTCCAATTTATTTTGAAAGGCTGTTTTTTATTCACTCAAAATTATATCTTTGTAAATTACAAAACCACTCAGATATTATGCATAAAGATTCAAAACGAAGAGAAGCCCTACTATATCACGCTAAACCCAAACCCGGTAAAATCGAAGTTATTCCTACAAAAAAATACGCCACTCAAAGAGATTTGGCACTGGCTTATTCTCCGGGAGTAGCGGAACCGTGTTTGGAAATCGAAAAAGATGTCAATAACGTATACCGATATACAGCCAAAGGAAATTTAGTAGCCGTAATCTCAAACGGAACAGCGGTTCTAGGTCTTGGAGATATTGGTCCTGAAGCCTCAAAACCTGTGATGGAGGGAAAAGGATTACTGTTTAAGATTTTTGCCGGAATAGATGTTTTTGATATTGAGGTAAATACGAAAAACGTAGAGGAATTTATTCAGACCGTAAAAAATATTGCTCCTACTTTTGGAGGGATTAATTTGGAAGACATCAAAGCTCCGGAATCGTTCGAAATCGAAAGACGATTGGTGGAAGAGCTAGATATTCCGGTAATGCACGATGATCAACACGGAACGGCGATTATTTCTGCCGCGGCACTACTCAATGCAGTGGAGTTAGCAGGAAAAGAGCTTGATAAAGTGAAAATCGTGGTTTCAGGGGCGGGTTCGGCTGCTATTGCATGTTCAAACTTATATGTAGCTTTCGGGGCTAAACCTGAGAATTTCTTAATGTTGAACAGCAAAGGAGTTTTGAAAAAAGGAGATGAAAGACTTTCTGAAAAGCAATTAGTGTATGCTACCGATAAACCTATTTCAACTTTAGAAGAAGCTATTAAAGGAGCTGATGTCTTTATTGGTCTTTCTTCGGGAGATATTTTAACTCCGGAAATGTTGCTTTCGATGGCAGACAACCCTATTGTTTTTGCTATGGCGAATCCGAAACCGGAAATTGATTACAATTTGGCTATAAAAACTCGTCAAGATGTGATTATGGCAACCGGGCGTTCGGACCATCCTAATCAGGTGAATAACGTTCTTGGTTTTCCGTATATCTTTAGAGGAGCTCTTGATGTACGAGCGACGAAAATTAACGAGAAAATGAAAATGGCTGCTGTACGGGCTTTAGCCGGATTGGCGAAAGAATCTGTGCCAGAGCAAGTAAATATTGCCTACGGAGAGAAGAAATTGGTGTTTGGTAGAGATTATATCATTCCGAAACCTTTTGACCCGAGGTTGATTACGGTGGTTTCACCTGCTGTAGCCAAAGCGGCTATGGAAACCGGAGTGGCTCGAAATCCGATTACTGATTGGGATCGATATGAAACCGAACTGTTGGAGCGTATCGGAAACGACAACAAAATGGTTCGTATGCTTACGAACAGAGCCAAGTCTGACCCGAAACGAATTATTTTTGCTGAGGCAGATAATTTAGATGTTCTTAAAGCCGCTCAAATTGTATGGGAGGAAGGTATAGGGCATCCGATTCTATTAGGAAACAAAGAAGTCATTTCTGCGATGAAAAAGGAAATTGGCTTTGATGAAGATGTGCCGGTGATTGATCCAAAGTCTCACGAAGAAGATGCCAGAAGAGAAAAATATGCTCAAGCATATTGGAAATCCCGTAGAAGAAAAGGAATCACGCTATATGAGGCTCAAAAATGGATGAGAGAGCGAAATTATTTCGCTGCCATGATGGTGAATGAAGGCGATGCGGATGCTTTGGTGACGGGGTATTCAAGGCCTTATCCAACCGTTGTGAAACCTATCATGCAATTGATTGAGAAGGCACAGGGAGTAACTCGTATTGCTACTACCAACCTCATGATGACCAAAAGAGGTCCGATGTTTTTTTCGGATACGGCCATCAATCCTAATCCTACAGCAGATGATTTAGCGAGAATTGCTTTGATGACGGCTAAGACGGTGCGTATGTTTGGTATGGAGCCTGTGATAGCGATGGTTTCGTTCTCGAACTTTGGGTCGTCGAATCAGCCAAGCACGAATAAAATCGGCGAAGCGGTTGAATTTTTACACAAAAATTATCCAGACTTGATTGTTGATGGAGAAATCCAGACCGATTTTGCGTTGAATCCGGATATGTTGAAATCGAAATTCCCATTCTCGAAGTTAGCCGGTAAAAAAGTCAATACACTTATTTTCCCGAATTTGGAGTCGGCAAACATTACTTATAAGCTCCTCAAAGAGCTTAATAAAAATGATTCTATTGGACCAATTATTCTGGGGCTTGATAAGCCTGTACATATCTTCCAATTAGGAGCTAGCGTAGAGGAGATGGTAAACATGGCTGCTGTGGCAGTTGTTGATGCTCAAGAAAAGAAAAAAAGAAAAAAATAGTATTTCGTTTTCAGTCGCAGTTTTCAAAATAACTGAAAACTGCGACTGAAAACTATTTCCTACTCGTGAAAACTATTTCCTACTCGTGAAAACTATTTCCTACTCGAAAGATATACTCCCAAAAGCACCACCAAAGCTCCCGCAAGTTGAGAGACATGAATACTTTCGTGGTCGAAGACTCCCCATACAAAAGCCACAACCGGAATCAGATAGGTCGAAGATGAGGCAAATACGGGCGAAGACATGATGATTAATCTGTAGAAGAGTAAACTCGCTAATCCTGTACTGCATATACCTAGTATGGCTGTGTAAATGATAGACATTTGTGTGGTTTCTAGGTGTACGGTGGCTCCTAGATTACTGTTTAGCAATACAATTATTGAGCAAGGCAACAAACATGTAAAACTCCCCATGCTGATTTGAATAGGAGTTAGGTCTGACAGGAATTTCTTAATCCAATTGATGTTTAAGGCATATAAAACACAGGCTAAGACTGCCAAAAGAGCATACCAATAATTCTGTTCGGCATGAACGATAGCTCCGCTCAGAATCAGCATTAAACTCCCTATAAAACCAATTGCCACCCCAAAATACTGGCGTTTTTGAGCCGAAATACCGAAAATCAGCACGCTTAAAAACAGAGTAAACAAAGGTGTTGTAGCGTTTAGAATTGAACTGATAGTCGAGTCAATTTGCGTTTGAGCATACGCAAACAAAAAGGCCGGGAAGAATATTCCGTACATTGACGAAGCAAAGAGGAATTTCCATTTGTTTTTGGGGATGGAAGGGATGTGTTTCCACCCGATGCAAAGCATTACAATCGATGCTACAAAGATTCTTACGGCCCCGAGTTGTATGGGTGTTAACCCCAAAAGACCTTTTTTTATCAAGATAAACGAACTTCCCCAAACGATAGCCAGTACGGCTAGGATGAGCCACTTGGATTGCTTCATACAGACAGTTGAAAATTTATGCAAAAATCACACTTTTTTGGTTATGAGCATTGATTTTTGCCGTATATTTGTTTGAATTAACTTTTTTCAAAATTTTATTGTCATGAGAACGTCAAAAACCTTGTTAGCTCTAGTTTTTTCAGGATTATTGTTAGTGAGTTGTAAGCACAATCAAGCAGAAGTTGCTGTTGAAAATACGACAGAAACAGAACAAATGGCAGAAAATATTCAAACCGCAAGTTTTTCTATCGAAGGGATGGAGTGTGAGTTTGGCTGTGCTAAAATGATTGAAAAAAAGCTAGCCGGGCTAGAAGGAATAAAATCAGCTACTGTGGATTTTGAAGCCAAAACCGCTACAGTAGAGTATAATGCCGTTACAAAGTCTCCGCAAGAAATTGCTCAATTTGTAGAGGGCTTGGCAGGGGGGCAAACTTATAAAGTTTCGGGAGTGAAGTCTTCAGCAGATCAGTCTTCGCTTTATCAGCAAGAACCAAAAAAAGCCAAAAAATCAAAAGAGCTTAAAAAAGATAAAAAACAAAAGGAAGAGAGCAAAGAGGGTACGACTATAGAACCTGCAGCCAAAAAAGGTTGTTGTGCCGGAAAATCTTGCTGTTCTAAAAAAGCTTAACCCCAAACCTATTATTTTGAATTTATGAAGAACTATTTTTTACCTCTATTGGCAGTATTGCTAATGGCTTCATGCAAAAAAGAAGCAGAACAACCAGAAACTGCAGTTGCAGATACTTCAACGGAACAAGTTGTAAATGAAGAAGCAGTAGAGCTTGTGGGCTACAAAATCGGAGATTTAGCAACTGATTTTTCGTTGAAAAATGTTGACGGAAAGATGGTTTCGCTGGCAGATTACAAAGAAGCAAAAGGTTTTATCGTGACTTTTACGTGTAATCACTGCCCGTATGCCGTAGCATATGAAGATAGAATTATTGCTTTAGATAAGAAATATAGAGAATTGGGGTATCCTGTTATTGCGATTAACCCAAACAATCCCGAAAAACAACCGGCAGATAGTTTTGAGAATATGATAACCAGAGCCAAAGAGAAAGGATTTACTTTTCCTTATCTGCTTGACGAAGGGCAGCATATTTATCCGCAATACGGAGCTACCAAAACGCCTCACATGTTTGTTTTACAAAAAACAGACGAAGGTAACGTAGTGAAATACATCGGGGCTATTGACGATAACTACGAAGATGCAGATGCGGTTACCAGAAAATACGTAGAAGAAGCTGTAGATGCTCTTTTAAAAGGTGAAAAAGTGCCGACACAAGTGACAAAAGCTATCGGATGTACGATTAAAGTTTAAGTAATAAATAATTAATAACAAATAACCAAATAAATAAACAATGACATCATTTTCAGAATTATTTGACAGTGGGTTTAAAGTAAGAAACAAAGGGCACTTCTCTGCTATTGTTCGTGTGGCACTGTCTGACGGAAATGTAACCGACAAAGAGAGAGAATTCTTAGAGAAATTAGCCAGACAACTTGAAATCACCGATGAAGAGTTTAAGGAAATCATGGCTGACCCAACCAAGTATCCTATTAACCCACCTTATTTGTATATCAACCGTCTGGAGCGTTTGTATGATTTAGGGAGAATGGTTCGTTTGGATAACAACTTGGGGGAAAAACAACCAGAAGTGCTTACGCGTTTTGCCATAGCTCTTGGTTTTACGCCATCAAACGTAAACTATATCGTGGATAAAGCCTTGAAGCTTATTGACCAAAAAGTAGATTTAGATACGTTTATTTATGAAATGCAACACATGAATAAATAGAAATTTAGTTGCTAAAGAATTAAACTCCCGAATTGAATTTCAGTTTGGGAGTTTTTTATTTATTACTCATAGCAGCTCTAAACAATCGCAATTCGTCCCAACTAAATTCGTTATCCGAAATTTCTCGAAGTTCGGTGATGCTTTTATCAGGATTTTGAGAGAAAAGTTCATATAATTCTGCTATTCTTGCTGCAGGAAGTACATCAGCTAAAGTAATAGCTCTTTGCTCAATGAGTTTGGCTAAATGTCCGTAAATGGTATTTGTAGTGAGTTTACGTTCCATAGCGATTTCTTCAACCGATAGCTTTTTGTTCCACAATTCCAGAGTGATATCTGTTGTGGGCTTTTTCGGAGGTTTTTGCTTTTTCGGTTTTTCGTAAAGGCGTTCGTCGAAATCATCTTCATCTTCGAAATTCAAACCATGTTTTTTGATGATTTCAGAAATTCTCACCAAATGATTGATGCGATATTCGTCCATCGTGTTTGATTTCAAAGTTTGCTTCGATAACTCTTTTCCTTCTGAAATGGCTTGAACCAGTATTTTTGTCTTTTTCAGATTCAAAACCGTTTTGATTTGTATTTCTTCAAGTTCGGAGATTTCCTCATAAAAACTTTTCATTCTTTTGAGGTGCTTTACTTTTTCACACGTATATAAAACTTCAAAAGTCAAATCGTCTAACTTCGGAAAAAAGTAGTCGTACGCCTTATTGAATCGCTCTTCAATAAACCCAAAATTATAGGAATCAGAATTGAAAATAGAATTGAGTTGAGCGATAAATTTATCAGAATGAACAAGGAGTTCTTCGATTTTAGCAAATTGTTCATCAGCCCATGGTTTGAAACCGGTTTTTCCACTTTTCGGAAGTTCTGAAGTATAACTTTGCAAGTGATTTTTCCACACGTTATGCATTGATTTCCACGAAAAGGCTTTTGTGATATAGTGATGAATGTATCGCTTGGTTTCTAGGCTCAACTCTTGTTGGAGGGTTTCTTTATCACACTTGTTTTTGGAATAATCCATTACGGAAGCATCGCTGGAAATACCATTGAGTTGAATGGGTTTGAGTAACACCAATCCGTCAAGGGAGCGCAATCGAGAAAGGGCGACGTATGCCTGCCCGGGCACAAAAATCTGCGATAGATCGAGTACTGCTTTGTCAAAGGTTAGTCCTTGGCTTTTGTGTACGGTAATAGCCCAAGCCAATTTTATAGGGTAATGAGTAAATGTACCGAGTACTTCATCGTGAATTTCTTTGGTGTTTTCGTCGACTGTATAACGAATGTTTTCCCATTCGTATTTTTCTACCTCGATGTATTTCTTTTCTTGTGGAAAGTGTACGATAATTTCATCTTCTGTAAGGGAATGAATTACGCCCATTTTTCCGTTGAAATAGCGTTTTTCGAGACTTAAGTCGTTTTTTATAAAGATAATTTGAGCCCCGACTTTGAGTTCTAATTCTTCTTCAAGAGGATAAATTTTGTGAGGGAAGTCTCCGACTATCTCGGCTCTATATTTGAAAGACTTCCCTTTTAACTCCTCCAAAGCCTGATTATTGATGTTATCGGCTTTTGCATTGTGAGTCGTTAGGGTAATATAGCCTTGGTTTTTCTTGATGTCGAAATCTGGTTTGACATATTGATTCAAGAGTTGGATGTTTTGATTTGTAATTTTGTTATGTCGGAGGTTGTTCAAGATCTCAATAAAGCGCCGGTCGGTTTGGCGATAGATTTTTTCGAGTTCTATGTACAACAACGGATTCTTCTGGATGACATGCGAATGAAAGAAAAATATACCTTGATAGTAGTTTTGCAACAGGTTCCATTCTTCTTGACGAACGACGGGAGGAAGTTGTAGCAGGTCTCCGATGAATAGTACTTGTACTCCTCCAAAAGGTTCATCGTTTTTACGAACGGTTTGCAACATAAAGTCCATCGCATCCAACACATCAGCCCGGAGCATACTCACTTCGTCAACAATCAAAAGTTCTAGGCTGCGAATAACATCTTGTTTGATCTTGTTCATCTTAAAGTGTTTTCGCAATGTGTTTCGATTTTCAAAACGAAAGTTTTCTCCGATTTGTGGAGGTTCTTCGAAAGTGGGCAGGAATCCCGCGAATGGGAGTTGAAAGAGTGAATGAATGGTCACGCCGCCAGCATTTAGAGCCGCAATTCCGGTAGGAGCCACCACTACAGTGTTTTTGTGTGTGGTTTCGAGTATTTCTTTCAGCAAAGTGGTTTTTCCGGTCCCGGCCTTTCCTGTAAGGAATAGATTTCGGTTGGTTTGGTTGATAAAATTTACGGTGTATTGCGCTAATTCAGAGACCTCCATTATGGTAATAATCTGGTTTTCAAATATAGCCATTCGGGGGTAATTAAACAATTTTATTCTTCAGGAATATCACTCTATTTCCGGAAATATCTCGTATTTACTGCCTTTACTAAAAATGTATTTTTAACCGTGATTTTTTATATCTTTGAAGGATTAATTTTGAGGGATTATGTCTATTCGAGTAAGCGAAATAACAAAGCGATACGGTACACAAACAGCTTTAAACAAAATATCATTTTCGGTTGAAAAAGGAGAGGTAGTAGGTTTTTTAGGACCAAACGGAGCCGGAAAATCTACATTAATGAAAATTTTGACCACTTACATCAGTAGCGACGAAGGTAGCGCTTGGGTAGGAGGTAGTGATGTGATAAAGAATCCGGAAGAGGTACGTAAAGTTGTGGGTTATTTACCGGAACACAATCCGCTGTATTTGGATTTGTATGTTCGAGAGTATTTGGCTTTTAGTGCATCGGTTTTCAACGTAAAGAAATCACGTGTTGAAGAAGTTATCGAACTGACAGGTCTCACTGCTGAAGCTCAGAAAAAAATCGGACAACTCTCCAAAGGTTACCGTCAAAGAGTAGGTTTGGCCAATGCGCTTTTGCACAATCCTGAAGTATTGATTCTTGACGAACCTACCACAGGTCTTGATCCCAATCAGCTTATTGAAATTAGAGAACTCATCCGAAATATAGGTAAAGATAAAACGGTATTCTTATCGACACACATCATGCAAGAAGTAGAGGCGGTTTGTGATCGAGTAATTATTATCAACAAAGGGAATATAGTGGCTGATGCCAAACTGAACGAACTCAAAGACAGCGAGCATCAAATCATCGAAGTAGAATTTGACTTGAGAGTTGAAGAAGAATTGCTGAAAACACTTCCGGATTTGGTGTCGTGTGTCAATACCTTTGATTTTGTTTGGGAGCTTACGTTTTCTGCTCAAAAAGACATGCGATCTGTGGTGTTTGACTTTGCTCAGGACAACGGACTCAAAACCCTTCGACTCAGTCAGAAGAACAAAAATCTAGAAAGCATCTTCCGGCAACTAACCAGCCAGTCGTAAAGTTCAAAGTCTTCGTAATTCGTAATTAAAAACTGGCTTTAAAACTAATATGTACGATGGAATTAGAAAGCTTGATTTCTTGTCCGTCGATGCTTCCGTTGGCATAGACGATGTTGAAAAGTCCGCCATTGGTGTAAAGGCCAAGTCCAAGACCCAGACCAAGCAATTGGTTGTTGAACTTGGAAGCTTTGTCTTGAAAGTAGCCAAAATCGGTAATAGAATGGACATAAAGCGATGGAGCCAAAACATAGCGATATTCAGCCATAAGTCCTGTAAAGAAATTGGCTTGAAGGCTGTTTTCCGTAAAACCTCGAATAGAGTTTATCCCTCCAAAGCGGTATAATTCGCTAATCAGATACGAATCACTATCTAAATAAAAACCTTGCAACTTCAGGTGAATGATGTTTTTGGTAGTCAGATAAAAATTGTTGAAGGCCTCTGTGCTCACAAAAAACTGCTCGTTTTTTTCAAAGTTTGAGGAGCGACTTCCGATTCCTGATTTTATGCTTGCTCGGATCTTTTCAGGAAATAGGAAGTCTGTTCGGTTAGGGTAAAAATACTCCAAACTCAAAGTGTAGAACTTGTTTTCGAAATCATTCAAAGGCAAAGAATTCGCATTCTGAATGTCATTTGATTCCGTAGAGGAATATCCCAAATATACTCGTGTGTTATAGTTGAAATAATATCCTAACTCAATATTAGTTCGCGTGTTCTGAAAAGTGCTGTCTTGTTTGAAGATGTTCAAGCTACCCCGAAAGGCAAAAGGGGTTTCGAACAAGTAAGGCAATTCGGTCATAAAGTCGAAGGTTTGCTGTTCCTGACCATCGCTTTTCCAGTAGAGCTTGAACTGTTCGCCCGAATTCAATAGGTTATTGAGCACCAAATCGGCATAGCCCATAAAAATCATTTTGTCGTTTTCATCTGTCGAAAACCCTACAAAACCATCGAAGTTGTTAGCTTTAGCTTTTTCGAGGTATAGGAAAACTTTCGTAGAATCTTTCGTAAACAAGATTTCGGGCGCTTTGATTTGATTTACGAAAACGAATTTCTGTACATCGTCATAGAGTTCGCTCAGAATTTGTTTGTTGAATACTTTTTTGCGATACCGCTTTTTGAGTTGTCTTTTGTGTCCTTTTGGGAATAGTTCGTATCCTAAAACTAAAATGTCGTCTAGATATCGAGCCGCCATGATATTTTCTGTCAGATCTGCTATGAGGATGTTATTATGTGTCGAAAAATTTGTAAGCTTTACATCAGAGGTTGAAAATCCACGAACTTCCAATTGATATAAAAGTTGATTCATAAAGTTTTCAGCTTCAGAAAAAGGCAGTACGACAGTGTCTTTTTCGACTAAATGGTTTTCTCTTAAGAACTTTGCTTTTAGTGTATTGATGTGAATAAAATCAATTTTTTTGCCTAAATCCAATTCAAAGACAAAGGTTGAATCGTTAGCTTTTTGTTGATGGAGGAGTTTGCTTGAAAGGTACCCGATTTTAGTCAATTTTTCAAAGAATGTGTTTACTTGGTCAACTACGGCTTTTGGGTTGATATGAATGGCTTTATAAGAAAGGGAATCAATAATTTTTTGCTCTTTTTGTGAACTAGAAGTGATTTTCAAATAGAAATCCTGAGCTTGTGCAGCACCTATACAACAAAAAAACAGACAAAGAATTACTATTCGGGTAAACATGGGGTAAAAGTAAGAAATTTTGGATAACAGCAGAGACTGAGTTTTATAGAACGACAAACTTTAAAACCTTATACTTTATACTTTAATCGAAAAAGAATACATTTGCTTCTCATAAACAAAATGTATGTCTAAGAACGTTTTTTTTACGCTTTGTATTGCTTTAGTGGTTTTGAGTTGTGCCCGAAGAGGATACATCACGGGTGGAGAGGTCGATATGGAACCGCCTAAAGTTTTGAAAACCACTCCAGAGAACTTTTCTACAGCGTTTAACGCCAAAGAGATTGTCATCAATTTTGATGAATACGTAAAACTGAAAGATGTCAACAAACAGCTGATTGTTTCTCCTCCGCTTAAGTACAGGCCGGAAATTACTCCTTATACCGCTTCAAAATACATTAAAATTAGGCTTAGAGATACCTTGTTGCCTAACACGACGTATAGTTTCAATTTTGGGCAAAGCATTGAAGACAACAACGAGGGCAACAAACTTCGAGGGTATAAATACGTGTTTTCGACCGGAAGTTATATTGACTCTCTTACTCTTTCGGGCTCGGTGAAAGACGCTTTGGATAAAGATACCCAAAGTTATATTTCGGTGATGTTATATGAGATGCACGAGCAGTTCAACGACTCGATTATTTATAAAGAAAATCCTCGTTATGTCACGACTACGATGGATAGCGCTACCACTTTTACGTTCGAGAATTTGAAAGAAGGAAAGTATCTGTTGATAGCTCTAAAAGATCAAAACAATAACTTCCGTTTTGACCCTAGAGATGATAAAATCGGTTATCACAGCGAGGTGGTCAGTATCCCGACCAATGAAAAAATTAAACTCGAACTCTTTAAAGAAATACTTGATTTTAAGGCTGTCAGAGCTTTTGAAACCTCAAAAAATAAAATCGTTTTGGCTTATGAAGGTAATCCGGAAAAAGCGGAGGTCGAGCTTTATAACGGAAGCGAAAAATTACAGACGCGAATTACCAAAATGCCGGATCGAGATTCCCTTCAGGTTTGGTATCAACCCGTTGAGGCCGATTCGCTTATGCTCATGGTAAAGAGCGACACGCTAGAAAAGTCATTTAGTGTAAAACTCCGTGAGAAAAAAGTAGATACCCTTATGATTTCGGCTAAAATTCCGAGAACGTTTGGCTTTAGAGACACGGCTACTTTGGAATTCTTAACTCCGATAGAGCGAATCGACAGTTCCAAGGTTAAAATCTACAAAGATTCGGTTGAGGTTGAGAGCCAAATAAAGTATGATTCTTTCAAACAGCGTTTAGAACTAGCTTTTCAGACCGAAGAAAAACAGAAATATACGTTTTTGATGTTGCCTGAGGCCGTGACGGATTTTTTTGGTAAGTCGAACGATAGCTTAAAGGTTGATTTTGCTACGAAAGAGTATTCGGAATATGGAAATCTAAAGATAGTGCTTCAAAACGTAAAGGAATTTCCGGTTATCGTTCAACTTACGGATAACAAAGGAAAAGTAGTGGCAGAACACTATACTGAAGAAGAAAATGAAGTGGAGTTTATGTATCTGAATCCTGCTATTTACACGATTCGAATTGTTTATGACAGCAATAAAAATGGCATTTGGGATACGGGGAATTATTTGAAGAAAATTCAGCCCGAAAGGGTGGTTTATTATCCGGAACCCATTGATGTCAGGGCAAATTGGGATATCGAGCAGACTTTTATCCTGAAAGAATAACCAACGATAACTTAACCAAAACTATATGAACTCATTATTTCGTAAGAAATCAGTAGCCGATATATTGGCTAGTGCCGAGACTCACAGCTTGGTAAAAAAGCTGGGAGTGAAAGACTTGACCGGATTCGGAATTGCAGCTATTATCGGCGCTGGAATTTTTTCCACTATCGGGAGGGCGAGTTACGAAGGTGGTCCTGCCGTAGTGTTCCTTTTCATTTTTACGGCTTTGGCTTGTGCTTTTACCGCTTTTGCTTATGCTGAATTTGCGTCATTGGTGCCAGTTTCCGGAAGTGCATATACTTATAGTTATGTCGCTTTTGGAGAGCTTTTCGCATGGATAATTGGTTGGGCGCTCATCATGGAATATGCCATTGGGAATATAGTAGTGGCCATTTCGTGGAGCGATTATTTTACGAATTTACTCAATCACATTCCCGGAGTCCACATACCCGAATGGATGACCATGGATTATTTTACAGCCAAAGAAGGATTCGCTGTTATTCAAAATCAATTAAATAACGGAGCTACACTCGAAGCTCTGGCAACCTCTGAATATAGTAGTGAAATCCCGAAATATTGGGCATATGCCAATGCTCCGAATATTGGTTTCCCGCTTGTGGTGGACGTTTTTGCTTTATTGATTACGTTCTTAATTACCGCTTTGGTGTATAGAGGCATCAACGAAAGCCGCAAGGCCAGCAACATTATGGTGTTGTTAAAGGTGGCTGTGGTTTTGTTGGTCATTGTAATTGGAGCTTTTTATGTGAATACTGACAATTGGAGCCCTTTTGCGCCTAACGGAATAGGAGGGGTTTTAGCCGGAATCAGTTCGGTGTTTTTTGCTTACATCGGTTTTGATGCCATTTCGACTACAGCCGAAGAATGTAAGAATCCACAACGAGATTTACCTCGAGGAATATTTTTAGCCATTATTATCTGTACGGTTCTTTACGTAGCCATCGCTTTGGTGATTACAGGTTTAGTGCATTATTCAGAGCTGAATGTGGGTGATCCATTAGCTTACGTTTTCACGAAAGTGCAAGACCTGCAATGGCTGTCGGGAGTGATTGCGATTAGTGCTGTTATTGCTATGGCAAGTGTGTTTGTGGTTTTTCAACTTGGGCAACCAAGAATCTGGATGACTATGAGCCGTGACGGACTTTTACCAAGGAAATTCTCGAGAATTCATCCGAAGTTTAAAACGCCGTCTTATGCTACGGTTGTGACAGGTTTGGTGGTTGCTACTCCGATATTTTTTACAGATTTAGAAATGGTTGTAGATGCTTGTAGTATAGGGACTTTATTTGCCTTTGTTTTAGTATGTGCAGGAGTTCTAAAACTCGAAAGTAACAAAAACGGACCCAGAGGGAAGTTTAAAGTGCCTTATATCAACTCCGCTTATGTAATGCCGGTGGTGTTTGCCTTTGTATGCTTTGTGTTGTTTTATTATTTTAAAACCGAAACGATTAATTTCTTTACGAATGCTCCGCAACTCAATGCTGATGGAGTAATGGAAACCGGATGGGAGTTGTTTCGTCACAAAATCCCGATGTGGATTTTCATTGTGATTTTTGTAGGGATGACCGTTGTATCCATCGTCAAAAAAATGACTTTTATTCCGCTTGCCGGAATGTTGTGTTGTTTTTATATGATGGCAGAGCTCGGACTCAAAAACTGGATATTCTTTTTAATATGGCTGGCAGTAGGTTTGGTGATTTATTTCGGTTACGGATATAGAAACAGCAAATTGGCTCAAAGCATTACATCCTAAAATTATTTCGATTAACTTTGTCCCAATCAACTAATATTTAGAAATATGAAACGTATACTTTTTGCTTTATCTATTGTATTGACTTTGGTAGGATGCCGTCCGGACTCTGATGATGACAATACAGGAATCAATACGAATATCGAATTTATGCCTGTGGAATTATATGAGTCTGATGCTCAAGGAATTCCTTTTACAGCACTTCGAATAGCAACAACCAATAACTATCCGTGTAGTAATTATAACCTTGTGACAACTCAACAGAGTGTAAACGGAGAACTTACGGTTCGTTTTAAGAGAATTGATGCTCCAACGAATTGTGTTACGACTCCGGGTCCTGCGCAAATCTTTGTAGCCATGCCGACAAATACAACGAAAATCATTTTTAAAAACGGCCAGATTATAGATACTTATCATGTTGCAATCACAGCGCAAAAAGTCATTATTACTCCGGAGGTCACAAACTTCACGGAGTCGTTGCATACCACAACATTCCGTTATCCTCAAAACACGTTTGCTTATGTTTGTGGAACGTCGTCTGAAGATGTGGCTATCTATAACGAATTCTTGAACATACTACAGTCAAATCCTGCCTTTACGGAATATATATTTGAGGGCGATGGTCGAATTCCGTATGCCGAAACTTCGTCAGGACATGATGTGAACCATCCGTCAAAATATTTTAAATACAATAACACTTCTGATTTTAATACAGCAGGGCAGTTGTTAGAGAATTTTACTACGCAACACATTACTCCAAACAGCGGAACCGGGATCTGGCTTCAAAGCTGGGACAACAGAAATTATATGAGTTGGGAGTTTCAGTAAAAACAAAATTCTAAAATAACTATATTAAATCCCTTACAAAAGAAGGGATTTTTTGTTTTTTAGAAAGTTAGGTTAATTTGTTTATATTTACAGTTTTAACTTAAAAATATGGCAGAATACATCATTCAAACTAAGGGTTTAGACTTTCATTTTTCGAAGTCTAAAAAAGCGATTGACAACTTGTCGTTGAACGTCCCGAAAGGAAGTATTTATGGATTTTTAGGCCCGAACGGAGCCGGAAAATCAACTACTATGCGACTACTTACCGGAATCATTCCCGATGATTCGGATTCGATAGAAATCTTTGGAGAATCCTTACAGAAACAACTTCCGGAAATATTTAATAGATTAGGTTGTTTGGTCGAAAGTCCTGCTTTATATCTGCATTTGTCAGGTTACAATAACCTAAAATATATTGCTAAAATCCGAAAAGTTGATGAATCCCGAATCGACGAAATGCTCAAAGTGGTTGATTTATACAACGACCGTAACCGAAAAGTAAAGCAATATTCCTTAGGGATGAAGCAAAGGCTTGCCATTGCAATGGCACTACTTAGCAGTCCTGAAATTTTACTTTTGGACGAACCTGTAAACGGACTTGACCCTAACGGAATTATCGAAATCAGAAAATTACTTATGCGAATCAATCAGGAACTCGGAACTACGATTTTTGTGTCGAGCCATCTGCTTTCTGAAATTGAAAAAATGTGTACTCACGTTGGGATTATTTCAAAAGGAAAACTTCGATTTGAAGGAACCATGAGAGAGCTTTCTCAGAATTTCGGACAATGTAAAATAATAATTAGTCTTAAGAATTCGAAAGAGATTTTAGAGAAGATTCCAACGGAGTACAATGCGGTAGAAATCGAAAACGAGTCAAAAATTTCGTTGATATTATCAGATAAAGAAATGATTCCTGATTTTACGAAAAAACTCATTGATTTCGGAGCCGAAATTTATGAAATCAAAATTCAGGATGGTCTGGAAGAATGGTTTATGTCTCTCACTCAATAATCTTTTGCTATGTCTATACTAAAAAATTATACCACAGCACTCCGCTCAGAATTTATCAAAAAGAAAGGAACCGGAACTTATTGGCTTTGTTTTTCGTTCGGGGTTCTTATTCCGCTTATCTATTTCATCAGTATGTTTATTTTATGGGAAGATAAGGAAGTTGTAGCTATTCCATACAACTTATATGAAAAGAATATCGGAGAGATGATGTCTCCCTTTTTAGGTTTCTTTTTTCCGTTGCTCATTATTATCATAGCTGCAAAAATTACTCAAATTGATCACAAAAACGGAGGTTGGCAACTGATGGAAACCCAACCGCTATCTAAGTTTTCGATTTATGTGTCTAAACTTAGCGTTTTGCTTATCGGGAATTTAATTGCGATTCTTTCGTTTTTGGGCGCTTCGGTTATAGTTGTTTGGTTACTTTCTATGATAAAAGATATTCCGGAAGGTGTTATTACGAGTATCCCGTTTGGCTATTTGGGGCAACTCATCATCAGGATGTTTATAGCCGGATTGTTCTTGAGTATAGTTCAATTTGTGATTTCAGTAGTTTTTAGAAGTTTTATTCTCCCGATTCTTATCGGATTTTTTGTCATGTTGGGCTCCTTAATTCTAGAAGGATTACAGATATATCGCATGTGGAATCCTTTTACGATTCTTAATCATACAGCCGCATACCCTAAAGGAAGTCAATTGGATTACTTTTTACTGTATACCGAAAAAATATCTATGGTTGGTTTCTTCATGATAGCTATTATCGGATTTATTTGGTATCAGAACAAAACCTTTAAGCGAACTTTTACGAAACCGAAAAACCTCAGTAAAGTTTTGGGAATAGCTCTTGTAGGAGTATTAGGGATTAGCTTTTTGAATAGCCCAAATACTTATGACAAGCATAATCGAACAGTAATAGCAGGAAATATAGAATCAGACGAAAGTGTTCAAAAGGCTTATGTGATAGACAAGTTTATCAACGATACTATAGCTGAAATTGATATTCAGGATAATAAATTCCATACGATAATTAAAAATGAAGTTCCTTTAGAACAATATTATGTCATTTTTAAAGCTTCTAACCAATTTTATACGGAATTGTATTTAGGTACGAGTGATAGTATCAATATGGATATACAGTACTATAAAAACAATAGCAATTTTAGAACGACTAGAGGAACTCGTTTAGCAGAAAATCAATATACTCCTGGTGGTATGTTTGGAGGTTGGTCGTATGCAGGTTATTTGATTTATGATAATTCCTATTTAAACCGTCCGGAGAAAGTGATAAATGAAATTTATAAAGAATGGAAAGAAAAGCTTAGCAATTCTGACAAATATAGAACACCGGATAATTATGCTCCTCAAGCTGATTTTATAGAAAGAAATAAAAAGGTGCTTACTTTGGAATATCTCAATATGTGGAATACTTTCGAAGAGAAGTTGAAAGTAGTAAACCCGGAAATTGTCAAAAATACGCCTAAAAAAATTCAAGAAATCAAAGATTATATTTCTCTTGAAGATAATAGTTTGATAACTAACGAAAATTATTTTAAGCATATAATGTATGAATATACCAAACAGGATACAACCGATACAGATCAAATAACTAAAAGGCTTAGTGCAATTTCGAAGTTAGAAAACAAGGAGTTTAAAGATAGATTGTTATTCAGTTCTTTGAAGTCTTCTTTAAAGTCCGCTTCTGATTCTGAGGAAAGACAAGAACTCATCAGAACCTATGGAGAACAAATCAGTAACCCGAAACTGAAGATGCTAGCATATAGCCATTTTACCACTCAAGAGAAACTAGCCAAAGGTAATCCGGCTCAGGATTTTGTAGCTCAGAACCTTGATGGAGAGGAGGTTCGCCTTTCTGATTTTAAAGGAAAATATGTAGTGATCGATGTTTGGGCAACCTGGTGTGGGCCTTGTAAGGTAGAGTCGCCTCATTTTGAGCGAATCGCCATTAAAAACAAAAACAATCCAGATGTCGTTTTTATAGCTTTAAGTATAGATAAAAAGAAAGATGATTGGTATTTACAGGCTAAAACTAAATCAGAATCAGTTGTGCAACTTCATCTATCAGGAGAAGAGGAGAGGGCTTTTAGTAAAGCGTATGATGTAGAGTTTATCCCGAGGTTTATTTTTATTGATAAAGAAGGTAATTTTGTCAATTCAAGCATGATAAGACCGAGCCAGAATTATTTCGAAACCATCATTAACGAAGAATTAAAAAAACAAGAATAACAGTTCAATGAAATAGCTTTTTTGGGTCGAAATACTATTAAAATAATATTGTCAGTGCAACGGATTTGACGTAACTTTGCCATCCAAAATTTTATTCTTATGGTTTATAAATTCCGAGTGATACTCGATACAGAAGAAGATATTTTCAGAGACATTGCCATTTTGGACACGGATACTCTGGAGGATTTGCATAACACCATCAGCAATGCTTTTGGTTTTGACGGAAGCGAAATGGCATCGTTCTACACTTGTGACGACAAATGGAATCAAGAAGACGAAATTCCCCTTTTCGACACAGGAGAAGAGGCTGGTGTACAAAAAACCATGCAAGACTTTGTGCTGAAAGATATCCTACACAAAGAGCAAACAAAAATCATCTATGTGTATGATTTCTTGAACATGTTTACATTCTTCGTAGAACTAGCAGCTATCGAGGAAGAACAAGTAGGAGAGAGCTACCCGAGCTTGTTGTTTGCACACGGCGAAATTTCTGGTATCGACCAAAAAGACTTTATGGCAGACTTTGACGAAGAAGAAGATTTGTACTCCGATTTCGAAGACGATTTCGACGAAGACGACTTAGACATGTTTGGAGATGACGAGTTCGGAAGCTATGATGACTTTTCAGACGATAATTGGAATTAATTTTTATAAGTTCCTGAGAAGCTTAGTTCCTGAGGAACTTAGACATTAAAAAGATGAAAACCTACAGAGATTTACTGATTTGGCAAAAATCAATGCAATTGGTTACGGATACTTATTTGATAACAAATACTTTCCCAAAAGAAGAAGTTTTCGGACTCACTTCTCAAATTAAAAGAAGTATTATATCAGTAGCTTGTAATATTGCAGAAGGCTTTGGAAGAAAATCAGGTAAAGAGTTCGTAAGGTTTTTAAACATCTCAATAGGTTCTTTATTTGAATATCAAACTCAAATAGAAATTGCGAGAAACATAAAATTCATCTCTGAAGAGGATTTCAATCAACTTTATGAAAAAAGCAGAGAAATAGAAATAATGATAGTATCTTTCTCTAACAAAATTAACCATTAAATTTTTCTGTTTTGTTTTGAGCTATTTAGCTAAGCTACTAAGTAACTCAGGCACTCAGCTACTAAAAAACAAAAAATGATAAACCTATTCAATCTCAATATTGACAACCTATCTATCCACCGTGTGGGTAACAAGCATAAAGGAGAACCTGTGTTTTTATCAGAGAACCCTTACAGAATTACTGACGAGCTAAGTCCGCTATTGAAAGAGTTTTTCTTTAAACCTTTTAGAGAAAAGGAGGAAAACTATTTTCAATTTGCTCACGAAGTAGATTTGGAATACAACGAGATGTATAACTTGGTAAACGAAATGTTTATCAACCCGAGCAATGCTCACGAAGTTTCGAAAAAAATCACACAGCATCTATACGAACAATCCAACCATCCTCATATCAAAAGCGGGGAGGTGTATATCGCTTATTTAACCAATGTTTCGATAGACAACAACATGGTGGATGCTATCGGAATTTTCAAAAGTGAGTTAAAACACGACTTCTTGCAGTTTGAAGAAAAAGGAACCAATCTAGACCTGATTCTTCAACAAGGAATCAACTTGAATAAGTTGGATAAAGGTTGCCTTATATTCAACTATAAAAAAGAAGAAGGATATAAGATTTTGAGTATCGATAACAACCGCTATGATGCGAAATATTGGTTGGAGCATTTTTTGAATGTAGATGCTTTTCAAGACGAGAACTTCATGACGAAAAAGTACTTGAAATTCGTTCAAGACTTTGCCAAAGACGTAGTGCTTCCGGCCGAAGATAAAAAAGAAGAAGTGATGTTTATGAACCGCTCGGTAAACTATTTTGCGAAAAATGACGAGTTCGAAGAAACAAGCTTCTTAAACGAAGTGTTAGACAATCCGGATTTGATTCCTGAATTCAAAAATTATAAAGTAGACAAAGGGAGCAAGTATTCTATTGAAGATGTAACCACTTTTCCGATTGCAAACAATGCCGTTTCTGACGTTCGTAAGAAGATGAAAAACGTAATTCAATTAGATACGAATATTCAGATAAAACTGGATTTCATCAATCCGGAAAGTGCTGAAAAATTCGTGGAAAAAGGTTGGGACGAAGAAAAACAAATGTATTACTATTTGGTTTATTTTAATAAAGAACAGAAAAGTTAGTAGGCAGTCACAGCTGTCAGTAATCAGTATATAAATCCCATTTTGATAATTCAAAATGGGATTTATCGTATTTCTACAGTATTTTTATCGCTTAATTTCAATAGTATGCAAATCCGAAAAGCCCGGCCACAAGATGCTTCTTCCATCGCTGTTTTACTTTTACTGGCGATGGAAGATATTGTCTATGAATTTATAGGAGAAAAATCATACAGTAAGGCTATCGAGTTTTTAAAGGCTATGGTAACTCAAAGGCAAAATCAATATTCGTATGAGAATTGTTGGGTAGCAGAAACCAAAGAAGGAATTATAGCTGTTGCTTGTTTGTATGATGGAAGTCGATTACAAGAACTGCGAAAACCTGTTGCTCATTACATCAAAGAGCATTTTGCTCAAGAGTTTAATCCGGAAGATGAAACGCAAGCAGGTGAGGTGTATATCGATTGTGTGGGTGTACATCCGAATCAACAAGGCAAAGGAATCGGTTCGAAAATCTTTGCTTTTTTGATTGACCAATATGTAATTAAACAAAAACAAATATTAGGATTGTTAGTCGATTATGACAATCCGAAAGCTGAAAAATTATATCTGAAACTAGGTTTTGAAATAATCGGAGAAAAGACATTAGTCGGAAAAAGATTAAAACACTTACAGTATCGACCCTAAAGAAAAAATCCCTTTAAACTCTGCTTTAAAGGGATTTTCTTGGTTTATTTCTGTTCTCTTAGTTTTTGACTGTTGGCTACTTTGCCAATCGTGAGTCCTTGAACGATAATCGAGAACACCACTACGAAATAAGTTATTGAAACGATAAATTCCTTCTCTGTACTATTGGCAATCGAAAGGGCCAGAGCAATGGAAACTCCACCTCGGATTCCTCCCCAAACAAGAACTTTTAGGGTATGAGGCGTAAATTTATTCTTGAAAGGAATGATTTTTGTTGGCAACCAAATAGAAATTGCTCGGGCTATTAGAACCACTACAATCGCAATGATACCCGGCAGCCAATAATCCGGTAAATCCGGGATTAACAAGAGTTCAAATCCGATGAAAAGGAATAATATAGCGTTCATGATTTCGTCGATAAGCTCCCAAAATTTGTTCAAATAGTCTTTGGTTACCGAGGTCATGGTGAATTTTTCGTTGAAGTTACCCATAAATAATCCGGCAGCTACCATGGTCAGCGGGCTCGAGAAATGGAAGTAACGAGCAATCAAATACCCTCCCATGACTACAGACAAGGTCGTAAGTACCGAAAGTTTGTAATCATCAATGTTTCGCATTGCTCTAGAGGCCGTATATCCTAAAAGCGTACCCAAGGCTATACCTCCTCCGGCTTCTTCAAACAGTAATAGTGTGATGTGTCTGAAAGATAAATCCACATCTGCTCCTTGAGCCAGCGATAATATTATAGCGAAAACCACAACGGCTACACCATCGTTAAACAGAGATTCTCCGGCTATCTTGGTCTCTAGTGATTTCGATACATTGGCCTTTTTCAAAATACCCAAAACAGCAATAGGATCTGTAGGCGAAATAAGAGCTCCAAAGAGCAAACAATACAATAGCGATAAATCAATACCAACTAATGGAAATATCAGGTAGAGGCCATATCCTACGACAAAGGTAGAAATAATTACGCCCAAGGTCGAGTAAATCATAACCGGACCTTTTTGCTCTTTTAAGTCGTTGATATTAACGTGAATCCCTCCGGCAAAGAGCAGGAAGTTCAACATGGCTCCCATCAGAACTTCAGTAAAATCAAAGTCTCGAATGAGTTGTGAAAAATGTTGTAGGGTGTCTGGAAAAAGACTGTTTCCGCAAATTACCATAAAAACCGAAACAACCATGGCAATAATCATGATACCGATAGTAGCAGGAAGTTTCAAAAAACGATAATTGAGGTACATAAAAAACGATGCAATCACAATGAGCATCGAAAACGAATAGTATAATTCCATATTGTAATTTTTTGCAAGCAAATTTATCTTTTTTTGCTCAAAAATCTGTTATCAGAACTTAGAAATTCAAGAGTAGTCTATGTTTTTTGTGCCAGAGAAAGGAATGTTTTTTTGATTTTTTATTTTTCGAACTTCCTAGCTAAAACAATATCTTTGCACTTACAATTTTTAAGCCTGTAGCCATGAAAGATTTTTTGAAATATCAAGCTCAAACTTCAAAATTTCCTCTCGGAATAGAAGTGTCGCATGCCAAGGGTTCATATATCTATGATACCAGCGGAGGTAAACATTTGGACTTTGTAGCAGGAGTGTCTGCTTGCACTTTAGGGCATTGTCACCCAAGGGTGGTTGAGGCAATCCAAAAACAAACCGAAACCTATATGCATGTGATGGTGTATGGAGAGTATGCCCAAAGTCCGGCTGTGGAGTTTTGTAAGCTATTGGCAGAAAATCTTCCGTTTCCGCTTAAAAAGACATATTTGGTAAACTCCGGAACCGAGGCTACAGAAGGTTCTATTAAACTGGCTCGTAGAGTAACCGGACGTTCTGAAATCGTTTCGATGAACAATGCCTATCACGGCAACACCATGGGCTCTATGAGCGTGATGAACTATAAAGAGCGAAAAGCGCCGTTTTTGCCACTCATTCCTGATGTGAAATTCATCGATTTTAATGATGAAAGCCAGCTAAATCAAATTACAGAAAGAACGGCAGCAGTGATTCTAGAGAGTATTCAAGGCGGAGCCGGATTTATTGAGCCTAAAAATGACTACTTCAAAAAAGTTCGTCAACGTTGTAACGAAGTAGGAGCTTTAATGATTGTTGACGAAATCCAACCCGGATTCGGGAGGACCGGAAAACTATTCGGATTCCAAAACTACGGAGCTGTTCCTGATATTATCACTATCGGAAAAGGAATGGCTAGCGGACTTCCTTGTGGAGGTTTCGTCGCTTCAGAAGAAATGATGGATACCCTTTCCGATAATCCGAAAATGGCTCACATCACCACCTTTGGTGGGAATCCTGTTGTGGCAGCCGCTTCATTGGCTACTTTAAAAGAAGTGTTGGAGTCAGACCTGATGCCTCAAACACTCGAGAAAGAAAAACTATTCAGAGAATTGCTCGTACATCCGCTTATTAAAGAAGTTCGCGGAAAAGGTTTAATGCTGGCTTTAATGACTGAAACCGAAGAGATTACCAACCAAGTTATTTTGCGTTGTAAAGACAGAGGTCTTATTCTGTTCTGGTTATTGTTTGAGAAAAAAGCCGTTCGAATTACTCCGCCAATCAACATATCTAAAGACGAGATTAGAGAAGGATGTCAGATTATCCTTGAAGTTTTGGATGAAATAAGTAAAGAATAAGTAAAGGGATCAACTCTTTAAACCAAATGCTTCTCGAAAATCTTGCGAGCTTTTTTTGAAGTAACTTCTTTTTTATACATGTCTTTGTGCTCTATGTAAAACACTGGAGCACTTTTACATTTTCCTTGACACTTCATCTTCTGAAGCGCAATACACAACCCCGATTCTTCTATCAGTTCTTTCAGGCAGTCTTTTGCTTCTTGGTTATATTTGCAACACTTTTTACCATCGCAAAAATAAACCACCTTATCTTTTTCTTTGTGTGCCATGGATGAATAATCGTCTGAAAACGAGTGCAAAGATAAACTATAATTTTTATTTATTCCAGATAAGAAAAAATAAATAATAGGTACAGGCAATTTCTCACGAAAAAGGTATCTTTGTAAGAAATCAGTATCACGTATGAAAATCATCATTTCTCCAGCCAAGTCTTTAGATTTTGAATCGCCAGTACCAACTGCTGAATTTTCAGAGAATGCGTTTTTAAAAAAGTCAGAAACCATCCAAAAAACGCTCAAAAAGAAAAAACCAAAAGAGCTTTCGGAGCTTATGGGAATTTCTGACAAATTAGCTCAACTCAACTATATTCGCAATCAAGAGTGGAGCTTACCATTCACACCCGAAAATGCCAGACAAGCCGTTTTTGCCTTCAACGGAGACGTGTATTTAGGCTTAGATGCCTATACCATTGCGCCGGAAAAATTACCCGTATTGCAAGAAAAACTCAGAATTCTTTCGGGTCTGTACGGAATTTTAAAACCTTTAGACCTGATTCAGCCATATCGTCTGGAAATGGGAACCAACTTACAGGTTGGGAAAGCGAAAAACCTGTATGAGTTTTGGAAGAAAACGCTTACGGATGCTCTTAACAAAGAACTTTCTAAGGATGAATTGGTTGTCAATCTGGCAAGTAAAGAATATGCAGATGCCTTAGAATTTAATGCCCTAAAAGGCAAAGTCATCGTTCCGGAATTCAAAGATTACAAAGACGGACAACTCAAGATGATTAGCTTTTTTGCCAAAAAGGCAAGAGGACTCATGACTCGTTATATCATTGACAACAATTGTGAAACGATAGAGGATTTAAAAGGATTTAATGCAGAAAACTATCGCTTTGACGAAAATCTTTCAAAAGGAAATAAATTAGTATTTACAAGATAATCTATCTAACTTTCAGGATTCGATAAATCGTTAATCCCTAAAAACTGTAAAAGATGAATTTTTTGGCTCATATCTATCTATCCGGGGATGACGATTTAATCCGAATCGGGAACTTTATGGCCGATGGAATCAGAGGGAAAAGCTACGAGGATTATCCGGAAAAGCTCAAAATCGGAATTCTCTTACACCGATTTATAGATTCCTTTACGGATGCTCACCCCATTGTGAGAGAAAGCACCAAACGCCTCCATTCCAAATATCACCATTATTCCGGTGTGGCCGTAGATATGTTTTATGACCATTTCTTGGCAAAAAACTGGTCAAAGTATTCCGATGAACCACTGGAGGAGTTTGTACAGAAATTTTATACGTCCTTACAAGACAACTATGACTTGTTGAGCGATAAAACCAAGCATCTGTTGCCATATATGATAGAATATAATTGGCTCTGGAATTATCAGTTTTTGGATGGTTTAGAGGATATTTTAAAACAAATGGACCATCGAACCCTATATAAATCAAAGTTGAGCTATAGCATACAGGATCTAAAACAAAACTACGACGCTTTCGAAGCTGAGTTTTTTCCCTTTTTTGAAGAACTCAGAACAGCTACAGCCCAAAAGCTGGAAGAACTCCTCCGGGGTACTTAAAAGTTCACTTTTTTCACCATTTCTTTTCCTTCTTGAGTGATAATTTTTACGATTACAACTCCGTTTACTGCGAGTTTCGTAACTTCATGTTTATTGCCTTGGGCTTCAGAAGTATAAATAGTTCTGCCCAATAGGTCAAACAACGCTATTTTTTGAAGTTCAAACCCTACTGTTTCGATGTGTAGGCTGCTCCCTTGTTGGAAAGCTATCCAGTTATTTTCGAAATCGAAAGCAGGCGAGCTCAATGCAGGTTGGTAAACCACTTCAAAACGGGAGTCGAAAACACCTACTTGACTAGTAAACGTATAAGGATTTTCTTTCAGGTTGTGAGTTGTATTAGTAAAGTTGTCCTTCAAATAAATTCCTTGATTTTCGCCTTCAAAAAGTCCATCAAAATTACTGAGTGTAATGGTGAAAGTTCCTGCCTCTACTGCTCTAAAGCCTATAGCGACACTGTCTGTCATATCAAAAGGAGTCGGACGTCCCTGGATGACAAAAGGTTCTCCCGAATCTTCAATAATGCTGTAAATAGCATTTCCTTCATAACCAAACATCACTCCATCAATCTGATTATCTACGCCATAAGTTGCTCCATCCATATATCCGATAAGGATTTGGTTAAGAGCTGTTTCTTCGATAGATAAATTCAACCAATAACGATGAATGTCAATTTCCATTTGTCTGAAAAACATTCCTAAAGAAGAGGAGCGCATAGCATTCGTAAAGCTAATACTAGAGATGTCGGCAGCTACCGAAGCTATAAACCCTTGTCCTGTGGCAATTTGTCCGTTAGGGATGTTGCTGCTTCCTGTAGCGGCTGCTCCTCCCAACATCGTATAACTAGCCCAATTGTTAGGTTGCCCATCATAAGAGTTGTTTTGCGGAGCATTTGTATTGGTCCAAAAATATAGTGCCTGTAACCCCGAACTAATTAAAGCATCAGCACTAATAGCACTCGGGTACGGATTTCCTAATCCGTTATAGGCGTTTCCAGTAACACTTACCGGGAAGTTTCCATTGTTTGGAATCCCTGTAAAAACACCTTCATAAATTTCCGGGGTGTTTCCGTTTTCGTTAACTACCCAATTGTTCGGAGAGCGGAACAAATATCCTTCTCCAGGCAAGAAGATGCTCTCTTCAGGGTTGTAATAACTGTTCGAAAGAGCATTGTATTTATAAATTCGATTCGGAAGTGTCTCCGGAGAAAAAGTTTGTAACCCTTGATTCGCGACAGGCGAGCTCCATAAAGTATAATCCAAGCGGAACATCGGATTGCTGTTTTGTCGAACAGTAATACTTCCGACATTAGCCACATTTTCGGTTTGAATTAGGTTTCCTCCGCTTTCTACCACGAAATCAGTCGCGAGGGCTTGATTGGAAATTTTTCCGTTCACCGTAACCGATTTACTTTCAGGAATGATGATGCTTCCACTAGGGAACACATGTAAGGTTTTAGCAGAAAAGCTATTGCTCACTACCAAATCCCCTATAATGACAGTACTTTTGTTGCTATCGGGCAGCATGTCATTCATCCACTGGTTTTGTGCTGTCCAGATGGCGTGATAGTTCACATTATTGGTGTGATAAATGATTTCAAAGCGATAGTCAAAAGTCCCTACTTCTGTAGTAAATTCATAAGCGCTTTGCTTGATGTTGTGATACGTTTGAGTAAAGTTATCTTTGATGTATATATCTTGATCTTCTGTTAAGAACAATCCGTCAAAATTGCTGAGCGAAATTGCAAAAGTCCCCGCATTTAAAGCTCTAAATCCCAGTGGAACCACGTCGTTTGGATTAAAAGGCAAAGCCCTCCCTTGAATAACAAATTTCCCCGGATCATCTTCAATCAAACTGTAAAGGGCATTCCCTTCATAACCGAACATAATCGCATCAATTCCGGTATCTTTACTCATAGTGGCATTCTCGATATATCCCACCAAAATCTGATTGAATACAACTTGAGAATTTGAAAGGTTAATCCACATGCGGTGTCTTTCGATAAGGGATTCAGTGCTTTTCCCGAGAGCTGAGAAATAGCAAAAACTAAGTATAAAAAATAGTTTTAACTTCATAGGGTGATTTTTGTTGGTACAAATATAAATATTTATTCGAAATGTTGTTAATTTCGGAGAGATGGTATTAAAATGTTTAATACGATTGTATTTGATAGGCTTATTAGTACATCAAAAATTAATTACATTTGCCACTGATGAAGGCAATCCTAAAGAACATACTCGGCTTTATACTTTATTTTCTGGTTTGGGTAAAGCAAAGCGTTACGCCAAGACAGTTTTTGATTTTGGCTAGTGTGCTTGTAGGAATTTTTGCCGGCTTGGCCGTAGTAGCATTAAAAGGCTTCGCCCACTGGGTGTTTTTGTTTTCGCAATACATTGACCGAATCCTGAAACTCCCATTCAGTAACAGTATTTTGCCTGTTATCGGAATTTTCCTTACGGTTTTTGTTGTACAACGATTTTTAGGGGGGCAAATCGAGAAAGGCCTTTCGCAAATTATGTTTGCAGTAGCTCGAAAAAAGAGCATCCTCCCCAAAAGGCAAATGTATGTTCAGATTCTCACCAATTCCCTAACCGTAGGGTTTGGGGGGAGTGCTGGAGTAGAGTCTCCTGTAGCCATTACCGGAGCGGCTTTTGGCTCCAATCTGGCACAATATTTCAATCTGAGTTATAAAGAGCGAACCCTTCTTTTGGCTTGCGGAGTGGCTGCCGCCACGGCTGCCGCCTTTAATGCCCCTATTGCCGGAGTGCTGTTTGCCATAGAAGTGATTTTGGCCGATATGAGCATCACGGCCTTTATCCCGATTATGATTTCGGCAGCTACGGGCGCTATCGTTTCCTCTTTGTTTTTGAGCAAAGATGTAATCCTGAACTTTACCGGGAACCAAAGCTTTGAGTTTCATGAAATCATTTTCTATGTGATTCTCGGGCTTATCACCGGTTGGTTTTCGGTCTATTACTCTCGGAACTACCAAAGAATTACAGAATATTTCAACCGAATTAAAGGAGCTTACAAAAAAGCTGTTTACGGGGCGGTGTTTTTGGCACTATTGATTTTTGTGGTGCCAACGCTTTTCGGACAAGGATATGAGAGTATTAAGGTGCTTTCAGGAGACAACCCTAGCGAACTACTGGACGAAACACTGTTTGCCGGATACAAAGACAGCACTTGGGCTTTACTGCTGTTTGTCGGGTTAAGCGCTTTTTTTAAGGTTTTTGCAGTAGGTTTTACTTTGAATAGTGGTGGAAATGGAGGTAACTTTGCACCTTCGCTCTTTGCGGGCTCTTATCTAGGATTTTTGTTTGCCCATCTGGTCAATTGGTTAGATGTTATCAGAGTGCCCGTAGCGAGTTTTACATTAGTCGGAATGGCAGGAGTTTTCAGCAGTTTGTTTCATGCACCCCTTACGGCGATTTTCCTCATTGGCGAAATTACCGGAGGTTATTCGCTGATGGTTCCGCTATTGGTGGTGTCGTCAGTGAGTTTTGCCGTAGCTAAGCAGCATGAAACTTATTCGATGGACCTGAAAAAGCTGGCGAAAAAAGGAGATGTGTTTACTAGTAATAAAGACAGAAACATACTCTCGGCCATTTCGCTCGACGAAGTGTTGATAACAGACTATAAAACCCTGAGCCCTGATGACGGATTGGAAAAAGTCGTAGACTATATTTCGAGATACAAACAAGACTATTTCCCGGTTTTGGATGCAGAAAACAAATTGGTCGGCGTAGTGGAATTCGACCATATAAGAGATGTGGTTTTCAATGCTTTCCGAGTTAAGTATACCAAAGTATCCGAAATTATGGAAAAGCCTGACACGGTTATACATTTCGAGAATACGTTGTATATCATGCTGGAAAAGCTCGAACAATCTCAAAAAGAGCTCTTGCCGATTATCAAAGATGGTAAATATTACGGGTTTGTTTCGAAAATAGCCATTCTTAAAAAATATAGAGAACGACTCAAATCTATGAGAGTAGAATAATTAGTAATAAAATAAAGGATTCAACGGTTCAACAAAACAACGACTCAACATATAAAATATGAGAAACAAATTCTATAACTATATCCAACAACTTCAAGACACGATTTGTTCCGGTTTAGAGCAAACCGACGGAAAGGCAGTTTTCAAGCAAGATTTATGGGAGCGCAAAGAAGGCGGTGGGGGGAGAACCCGTGTGATTGAAAACGGAAATGTGTTCGAAAAAGGAGGCGTAAACATCTCGGCCGTTCATGGAAAGTTGCCGCAAACTATGCAAAACTATTTTGGCGTAAAAGAAGCAGATTTTTTCGCCTGTGGTCTTAGTTTGGTGTTACATCCAAAGAATCCGTTTGTGCCGACCGTACATGCCAATTGGAGGTATTTTGAAATGTATGATGCCGCCGGTAACGTAATGCAAAGTTGGTTTGGTGGAGGTCAGGACCTGACCCCGTATTACCTTTTCGAAGAAGATGCAAAGCACTTTCACTCTGTTTGTAAAGAAGCTTGTGACAAGCACAACCCGGAATTTTACCCGAAATACAAAAAGCAATGTGATGACTATTTTTGGAATGCTCACCGTGGTGAGGCCAGAGGAATAGGAGGGTTGTTCTTCGATTACTTAAAACCCAACGACAATCAAACCGCTGAAGATTGGTATAACTTCGTAACCGAAGTGGGCAATAGCTTCTTGAAAGCGTACCTTCCCATTGTTGAAAAGCGCAAAAATATGTCTTATACATCTGCCAATCGAGATTGGCAAGAAATCCGTCGTGGGAGATACGTAGAGTTTAACCTGATTCACGACAAAGGTACACTCTTCGGACTAAAGACCAACGGCCGTATTGAAAGCATTTTGATGAGCTTGCCTCCTCATGTGCAGTGGGTGTATGACCACAAACCCGAACCTGGAAGCGAAGAAGAAAAATTAGTACATGTCCTAGAACATCCGAGAGAATGGTGCTGAACGGATATTTTAGAATCTTAAAGTCCACCTACAGAAAAGTGAAAACAAAATCGAACTATGGTGTTTGTGTTTTAAAGCATAAGCACCATAGTTTTTTTAGGGTACAGGTATCGCATTTCCGGTGT
>Ga0209075_1000530_pt1 | contig 37511 bp, 32 predicted proteins | sample Stecom2011_FD_187523 | JGI IMG/M metagenome (GOLD analysis project Ga0209075, IMG submission 187523) | Agricultural soil microbial communities from Utah to study Nitrogen management - Steer compost 2011 (SPAdes) (version 2) | ecosystem: Environmental > Terrestrial > Soil > Agricultural land...
TTTAGAAAATCAAATTAAAAGTGAAATTAAGGGCTTAGAGGATGAGCTTATAGCAGAAAACGCATTTGATAAAAACGAAGGGCTAGTTGAAAGAGAGGAAATTCTTGAAAATGCACATAAAGGATTTAATGAACAAATCAATTCATTACTTGCTAACTTTCATTCAGGTCAAAACAACTACGAAGAATTAATCTATGCTCAGGAAGTTCATCTTTCAAAAATCAATGAAGCCTTATCAGTAACTGATGACTTAACTACTAACGAAAGAAAAGTTCTAACAGAAGAGAAAGAAAAGACTAGCGGTTTTATAGCAGAATTAAATGCTGCGAAAGAGAATGAAAAAGAAAATATAAACACTTCGTATAATCAAGTGATAAAAGAAACTTTACTTTCTCAAGCAGAAACTGATTTGTTAAATATAGAACCTGATTCTAAAGTCGAAGCTGATCAGCAAATACAGGTTTTAGATAAGTTAATTAAACAAATTAACACCAAAATAAGAGCTTCAAATAACGACATTGAAATTCGATCTTTAAATCAAGTCAAGAAAGAAATAGAGGAGAAAAGAAGAAAAGTCAGCTTTGATTTTAGAGATGTTACACAGGTTTCAATTGAATCCGAGGCTGTTGATATGGAAAAGATTCAAGAAGACCTATCAGTTGAACTTTCAGAAGAACAAACTACTGAATTTCAAGCGTTATATGAAAAGAAGAATGCTTTATTGGAAGCAGAAAAAGAAGATCCAACACTTATAAATAATAGGAGTCACCAAAAGAAAGTATTAAAATCTGAGACTGCTATTTTAAACAAAGAAAGTGAAATTATAGAGCAATCAATTACTAAGCAGAACAGCACTTTATCAGAAGGTCTTGAAGAAATTAGTAATACTGACAATCCTTCTCAATCTATTCTTTTAGCACAACAGAACAAAATAGAGGTTGAACAACTCATTCAAAAATCGGAGAAAGAAAAAGATCCACAGACAAAACGAGACTTATTAAAAGCAGCACAAGAGAAACAAAATGAAGCAATTAAAAAAGTTCAGGACGAACAAAAAAACAAAGAAATAGAAAGGGTTGTCAAAGAAGTAATCGGTGCAAATAATTTTGAAAATATTAATACCGAGAACACTTTAGAAACAGAGGAGGATCTCAAGAAAGAACAAGTTAAAATTGGGACTCAGTTGTTAAGAATCAAAGATCAAATCAATGAAATCAATGCTCTGACTCCAAGTGCTAAGAAGAAAGAAAAAACAAAGCTAGAACAACAGAAAAGTAACCTCTCTCAAATTCAGCAAGGATTAGAAAATAAGTTCAAGCAAAATGAATCTAAGCTGGTACAGATTTCACAACAAAAAATAGAAGATGCGAACAAAGGTATTGCTGAAAATGCAATTGAAAACAACCTTACCTATATTGAGGAGGTTGAGATAGCACAATCAGAAGAATATAAAGAATTATTAAAGAACAACAATAAGTTAAACCAATTACAATTCGAATTAAAAGTAAAAGAAGAGCAATTAATTGAGGAGCAAAATGAATTAAAACAAATTACTGCAACTACAAGTGCAGAAACAGAGTTTTCAGTAGGTGAAAAAGATGCTATTGCTCAACAATTGAAACAAATAGATAAAACTACTGGAGAAATAAAAACACTAAGACAAGAAATATATGTTCAACAGCAAGATATACAATCAAAACTAGCAAAAGAGAATCAGAGAAAAGATAAGATTGAAAATATGATTGCAAGAGATGTAGCGCCAATAAAAGAAGCACCTACCCTTCCTACCCTAACAACAGGATTAGTATTAACTGAGCTTACAAAGAATAATTATTCAGATGAAAATCCTATTCCTTTAGAAATAGAGTCTCCTAAGGGATTAGTTTTCCGCGTTCAGATTGGAGCCTTTAGCAAACCAGTTCCGAATAATACCTTTACAGAATTCTCTCCTATTACTGGAGATGTAGTTCGTCCAGGACTTATTCGTTATGTTGCAGGATTCTTTAACAACCGAAATGATGCAACAGAAGCCAGAAACAAAATAAGAACTATGGGATATAGTGACGCATTTGTAGTTGCTTATTGCGATGGGGAAAGAATTCCTGTTTACAGAGCAGTTGAATTAATGAATTCTGGTGCTTGTGTTCCAACAATAGAGTCTTCTGAAAGCGCTATATTAACTGCTAGTGAAGCAGCTCAAAGCGGTGGAACTTCTTTCAAAAAAGAACTCGATGAATTTGCTTACAATAAAGCCCCTGGAGCCGCTGAAGCCGATGTTTCAGAATCTAAAATGGGACTATATTACACTGTACAAGTAGGTGTTTACAACAAACCCGTAAGTGCGGCTCAATTATTCAACATTTCTCCTCTGATTACAAAAAGATTAAAAAACGGGCAGATTCGTTATTCTTCAGGAATATTTAACTCAGTTATAGAAGCTAAACCAAAACAATTAGAAGCCATTAACAAAGGAGTTAGCGATGCATTTATAACCGCATATTACCAAGGAGAAAGGATTTCTGTAGGTCAAGCTCAAAAGCTATTAGAAGAAAAAGGCGAAGGAATTTTAGAGTTGAAAAATCCAACTGTTTCAAAGCGAAATGTAATAGTAAACAAACCTTCCACTCCAGTAATAAAAGAAGTTGAAAGAAAATACTTAGAACATCAAAGTACTCAAGTAATCTTAGTTTCAAAAGTAAATTATGATTCTTACCCTACTCAAGTTATTAACCGTTATAATGAAAATGGAGATTTATTCTACTATGACTCAATAACACAAAACATTAAGAGTTTCGTTTATTCTGAATCAGCAAAAACCCCAAGTTTTAATGACGAATTTGAGACGGTAAGCTTATATAACTATACTTATACAATAAAGGATGAAGAGGCTGTTAAACGTTCGGAAGCACTTATTAATGCTGAGAAAGGTTCTATAATCTTAACGGTTAGGATAACAACTCAAGATCTTAATTCTGATTTAGTAGAAACAATATTAAACGCACCATTTAATAAGCACATGACAACAACTGCTAGCAACATAACTGTAAAATTTTATACGCTAGACACACCTACTAACGATAGAATAGTAAATCAGCTACAAGTCATTTTAGCAAAATTAGGAGCTACAAATATTTCTAAAAATAAACAGGTTATAGAAAGTAAATAGTTTACACTAAATTATCTTTCAAAATCCAGTCTTATCTCAGATTTCTTAATTATTTTGGAGCTCCAAATAAAAACGTAAAACATGAATAAATCACTTCTATTAATTATTTTCAGCATAATATTCATGTTCACTACTGTTACCGGACAGGAACATGTTATGACCAGTGGAAAAGACTCTTTAGTGGTTTCTAATGAAGAAATTCCGCAAGAGGTACTCAAGCAAATGCAAACACACAACTTTGGAAGTGATAGCAAAATATTCAGTGAAGCTCCATATGGTGCAATTATTTTCAATGATGATGACCGAAGAGTGCTACAAAAAGCTGATGTTATTCAAGTAGTTTTTAACGAAGATACCTTACTTGTTAATTCAATCGGAAACATTTTTTATAAAAACCCAGGTCCTGAGGAAATCATTAGCATAAAATTAACACCATTATTAAATGGAGAGGCTATTGTTTTCCAAGGTCATAGAGGAATTACAAAAGTTAGCTTTTTAGCTCATGCCCCTAAGAATGCTTTAATAACTGATGATAGAATAGTATTCGGGATACTAACTGTTATTCTGGCATTAATTTTCTTCACATCAGGATTAGAAAGAAAGAGTTGGAAGAGATTATACACTGTAATTCCTGCTTTATTTCTATGTTACATGATTCCTGCGGCTCTAACCTCCTTCAATATAATAGATCCTGAGGCAACAAATTTATATTACATGGCCAGTCGATACTTACTACCAGGCTCTTTGATTTTATTAATTCTTTCAGCAGACATAAAAAGTTTACTTGGCTTAGGTTCAAAAAGTTTAATTATGTTTTTCACTGGAACAATAGGAATAATTCTAGGTGGAGTATTTTCTGTTTGGATTTTCACTTTTATCTCACCAGAAACAGTTGGTGGAGTTGGAAATGAAGCAACCTGGAGAGGTTTAGCAACAATTGCAGGTAGTTGGATTGGTGGAGGAGCTAATCAAACAGCGATGTTAGAGACCTACAACTATAAGGAAACATTATTTGGTGGAATGATTCTAATCGATATTGTTGTAGCAAACATATGGATGGCAGTTATTCTGTTTGGAATAAGTAAAAAAGCTAAGATTGATAAATGGTTAAATGCAGATAGTAGTGCTATTGATGAATTAGTTGTTAAGGTAGAAGACTTTCAAAGTTCAGTTGAGCGTAAAACAACCTTAACTGATTTTATGGTAATTACAGGCCTCGTTTTTGGAGGGGTAGCAATTGCACATTTTGTTGGTGAGTTTCTTTCAGCTTATTTCTTAGAAACATATGGTAAAGGAAGTACCTTTGCTAGTCAATTCTTCTGGATGGTTGTTATTTCAACTATTTATGGTTTTATTTTAAGTTTTACACGTGCTAAAAACTATGAAGGCGCTGGGGCTTCAAAAATAGGCTCTGTATTTCTTTATATTTTAGTTGCTACAATTGGAATGAAAGTAGATATTACTCAAATATTTGAAAAGCCTTTACTCATTTTTGTAGGATTAATATGGATGGCCTTTCATGCAGTTCTCTTGATTGTCGTAGCTAAATTAATACGTGCACCTTTCTTCTTCTTAGCTGTAGGAAGTCAAGCCAACGTTGGTGGTGCTGCCTCTGCTCCCATTGTTGCCAATGCTTTTCACCCCGCACTCACAACAGTCGGTGTACTAATGGCCGTTGTTGGTTATTTTATTGGAACTTTCGGGGCTTTTATGGCTGCAGAACTAATGAGGATGGTTGCTCCAATGTAAAACACTATGCTTAAAATTGCATTTAATCAAAGTTACGTTCATTCTTTACCTAAGGGACATCGCTTTCCTATGGAAAAATATGAACTCCTTCCCAAACAATTATTATTAGAAGGTACAGTTAATGAAGACGCTTTCTTTGACCCTGGTGTAATTGACAAAGATTTGGTTTTAGCAGTTCATGATAAAGACTACTACAATAATCTTGTTGGATTAAAGTTAGACCGAAAGGCGCAGCGAAAAACGGGATTTGAACATAATGAACAGTTAATAATTAGAGAGCAAATTATTATTGAAGGTACTAGAGAATGTACTGAATACGCAATAGAAAATGGTATTTCAATGAATATTGCGGGAGGAACACATCACGCATTTACTAATAGAGGTGAAGGATTTTGTATGCTGAATGATCAAGCAATAGCTGCACAATGGCTGTTAGACAAAAAGAAAGCTAATAAAATCTTAATTATTGACTTAGATGTTCATCAAGGAAATGGGACTGCTGAGATTTTTAAAAACAACTCAAATGTTTTTACTTTCAGCATGCATGGATCTAACAACTATCCCTTAAAAAAAGAAAAATCTGACCTAGATGTGAATCTACCTGATGGAATCAAAGATTCTGAGTATATTTACTTATTAGAGAAGTCTTTGGATGACATACTTAAAGTTTTTACCCCAGATTTTTTGTTTTATCAGTCAGGAATTGATATAATAGAGACAGACAAGCTTGGGAGACTCGGCGTAAGCATTCAAGGATGCAAAAAAAGAGACGAAATAGTACTTCAGATGGCTTATGACCTAAACTTACCGATTGTTGTAAGTATGGGAGGAGGATATTCTGAGGAAATTAAATATATAATTGAAGCACATGCAAATACATTCAGGACCGCACAACACATCTTCTTTTAAAAGTGGACTTTGGTGGAAAATAGTAATTAGCGCATTGGTTTTCCTGGGGTTAGGAACACTTAGTGGACTTTGTTCAATGAATGGATATGAGTCATGGTATAATGATTTGAATAAACCTTTCTTTAATCCACCCGCTTGGATTTTTGGACCAACCTGGACAATTTTATATATCTTAATGGGAGGATCATTTGCTATTATTTGGCAGATTGTAGCCATTGGCCGCTACCCTATCATTGTTAAGTTTGCGAAAAGAGGAGTTGTAATATTTCTCATTCATTTCCTATTTAATTTAGCATGGACGCCTATATTTTTTGGATTACAGATGCCAGGCCTAGCTTTAGTAATAATATTTATACTCTTGGCGTTCATTATTATTCTAATTCGACACTTTTTTAGATTAGATCGCTTATCTGCATTCTTACTGATTCCATACTTATTATGGGTTTCATTTGCTACTGCTTTAAATTTAGCAATTGTAGTTCTGAATTAAAAGATGATAAAGGTATATAGACTAAACCTCTCTCTCTTTTTTCTCACCATACTTGGTGTATCTGTTCTATTTTCGTGTACACTAACTTCGCAACAAGAGACACGACTCAATGCGGATTTGAATAATTTAATAATTGTTCGCAACGAAGGAGATGCTTTATCTTTTATGGACTATACTCATCCTACAATTGTCAAACATCACAAACAAAAAGGAAATACTCCATTCAAGAAGAGATTTCAAGAGGTACCTAAGAAACTTGAACAAATTGATAAGTTCGCTGAAATAACATTCTGGAATAAAGGATATGTTAAAAGTACAATTTCAAAAGACACTATGATACAAGCCAAAATTCAAATTACTTTAATTAAAGATAATGTTGAGTTAGACAGTTCTTTATTTTACTTTGGAATTACATCAAAAAATATATCTAATTGGACCTTCGTTTCAGAATCTGACTACTTTACTATTTTCCCTAAGAATCTAAGGTTGTTTTCGGAATAAGCTTCAACAAAAAAGAGGCTCAGCAATGCCGAACCTCTTTAAAAATATAAGTATTTAGAACAATCTATTCTTCAGTGGAATAATAATCTCTCAGTAATATCTTTCTAAAAATAAGCGTAATAAAAATAGCATAAGTCAATGCCATCACCATCAAACCTAATAAAGAAAACACAAATAAAGTACGTGCTGATAAAGCACTTTCAGTATCAGACTTTATATCTCTGGTGATTTCCTCTTTACTCATCACTCTAAATTCTGGATTATGAAGACGTAAAGTATCGATATATGCTTCACTTTCCATCTCAGAATAAATAATATCCATCCTTTCAGTTACTCTGTTTTCAATAAAGGAAGGATTAATTGTGTCATAGTAAAAATACATGAATACAGAAACAATCAATACATACGGAGCGCCAGCAGACAAAGCTCTTTTAATATCAGACAAAGGTGTTCCAACCCCAAATCCTTCTGACTTCTTTTCGGCATATAGTCCAAAACTAATAGCTAGTAGTAAGAATAAATTATTAATTAACCCAGGTTTTACAACATCTTCTTGAAAAACATTTAAGCTTAACAATACTAATTTCAAAGCTATCCAAGCACCTGAAAACAAAAGAGCAAACTTTATTGCTGGTCTCATATTCTATGTGTTATGCATTGAAACTAAAAACTCTTCGTTGCTCTTTGTATCTTTCATATGACTTTTCATAAACTCCATTGCTTCAATAGGATTCATATCAGCAATTACTTTACGCAATAACCAAACACGTTGAAGTGTTTCTTTATCCATTAATAAGTCCTCACGACGTGTTCCTGAAGTAAGAATATCAATTGCTGGATAAATACGACGGTTCGCAATTTTTCTATCTAATTGTAGCTCCATGTTCCCCGTTCCTTTGAACTCCTCGAAGATTACCTCGTCCATTTTAGAACCTGTATCTGTTAATGCAGTTGCTATAATCGAAAGTGAACCTCCATTTTCAATTTTACGAGCAGCACCAAAGAAACGTTTTGGTTTTTGCAATGCATTAGCGTCAACTCCTCCAGATAATACTTTTCCTGAAGCTGGTGAAACAGTATTGTAAGCACGTGCTAAACGTGTAATAGAATCCAATAAAATACAAACATCATGACCACACTCCACCATTCTTTTGGCTTTTTCAAGTACCATATTGGCTACTTTTACGTGTTGATCTGCCGGCTCGTCAAACGTTGAAGCAATTACTTCAGCATTTACACTTCTTGCCATATCTGTTACTTCCTCAGGGCGCTCATCAATTAACAAAATAATTAAATAAGTCTCTGGGTGATTTGCTGCAATAGCATTTGCAACATCCTTTAGCAAAACAGTTTTACCTGTTTTTGGCTGTGCTACAATCATTCCACGTTGACCCTTACCAATCGGCGCAAACAAATCCATGATTCTTGTAGACATTGTCTCATCTCGGTGTCCGGTTAATTTAAACTTTTCATCTGGAAATAATGGTGTTAAATATTGAAAAGGTACACGATCACGAATAAATGCCGGATCACGTCCGTTAATAGAATCTACTTTTACCAATGGAAAGTACTTTTCACCTTCTTTTGGAGGGCGAATTGTACCATATACAGTATCACCTGTTTTAAGTCCAAATAATTTAATTTGACTATGACTTACATAAATATCATCTGGAGACGATAAATAGTTATAATCAGATGAGCGTAAAAAACCAAATCCATCAGGCATTACCTCTAAAACACCTTCAGCAGCAACAATTCCAGATAGATCATATTTTTTCTCTCTGATTTTTTGTTGTTCTATTTTTCGGTTTTGATTTGGATTATTGTTGTTGTTTTGATTTGAATTTTGTTTATCATGTTTAGGAACCCTAGACTGTTGCTCTCCTCTAGAATCATTTGATTTGCCTTTTCTTTCATCACCGCCTGCCTTAACAAAACCTTTTCTTTCCTGATTTCTGTTATCTTGAGGTTTCTTATCATGTTCCTTATGGCGAGGAGATTTATTCTTTTCAACCTTTAGATCACTCGTCGCAGTTCGAGTTGGTGCTTTAATATCATTATCTTTAGAAGAAGAAAAAAGATCTTTCTCATTTGAAGTTGATTTACTTAGCTTCGCTTCTTTTTTTTCTTCTTTTATAGAATCTTTAGCATCCGTTTTATCGTTTTTTTTCCGTGGTGTAGTTTTTTTAACTTCTTTTGGAGTAATTGCTATACTTTCGTCAGCACTTTTATTAATCTTTGGATCAACAGCTTTTGTATCGCTTCCATTTGTAATTAAGTCAATCAATTCACCTTTTCGGTATGATTCAACTTTGTTTATACCTATTGCTTTTGCAATAATGCGTAATTCAGGAAGCTTCTTCCCGGCTAATTCTTCTTTTTTCATTTATATGAAATAATATTATAAGAGATAACTATAAAGGTTGTAATATATTCTATAGAGAGTACCGCAGAGTTGCGATGTCACAATAATACTAATATTCTTTCTTAAATCGCAAGAAAAAGAAAAAAAGATTATTTTTTTTTTGAATAACGATGGATAAAAGTAAAGGAATCGTACAAATCAAAGCATAAAAAAACCGCAACCGATTACTAATGAATCAATTGCGGCTTTATAAGTACTCGGGACGGGACTTGAACCCGTACGAACCAAGGTTCATTGGATTTTAAGTCCAACGTGTCTACCAATTCCACCACCCGAGCAGGAAGGTATCTTTATTATACGACTTATCGAATAAACAATAATTATCGAGCGGGAGACGGGATTCGAACCCGCGACCCCAACCTTGGCAAGGTTGTGCTCTACCAACTGAGCTACTCTCGCTTATATCGAGATAACTTTCTATTATTAATAGAAAGTTAGCATCGCTTATAATGATTTTATCTTGTCAATTTTACTTAAAGAATCGTTATTCTTTTGCGGGGACAAATATAAGTGTTTTTTATTTTAAAACGCTACCTAAACATGAATTAATTTGTAAAAGTTTAAAAACTATTACCAACTCATAGATAATTAACGTTTTGCAGATAAAGATAAAAGTAAAATAAATAAACTCTCCAGGTTATCTATGAGAGTTCTGCTACTTTCCTCCCACCATCTTTTTTATTTCATTCAATTTAAATAAAGCCTCTACTGGAGTTAATGTGTCGATATCTAAACTCGCAACCTCATCACGTATATTCACTAGGATAGGATCATCCAATTGAAAAAAGCTCAATTGCATATCCGCTGAATTTCCAGCTTCTTTTACTTTTTCTCTGTCAGAGCCACGATTTGAAGCTTCAAGTTCTTTCAACATCTTAGTAGCGCGTTCTATAACAGGATTTGGCATTCCGGCAAGCTTGGCTACATGAATCCCGAAACTGTGCTCGCTACCGCCTTCGATGAGCTTTCGCAAGAACAATATCTTCGTACCCACTTCCTTTACTGAAACGGTGTAGTTCTTTATCCGTGGAAACTTATTCGTCATCTCATTCAACTCGTGATAATGCGTAGCGAATAAGGTTTTACATTGTGCTTTTGGATGTTGGTGAATATATTCAGCGATTGCCCAGGCTATGGAAATACCGTCATATGTACTCGTTCCACGTCCGATTTCATCCAAGAGTACTAAACTTCGTGGAGAAAGATTATTCAGAATACTTGCCGTTTCATTCATCTCAACCATGAAAGTAGATTCTCCTGAAGAAATGTTATCGGAAGCTCCTACACGTGTAAATACTTTATCAACCAAGCCTAATTTTGCTGACTTTGCTGGAACAAAGCATCCCATTTGCGCCATCAGAGAAATCAAAGCTGTTTGACGAAGAATCGCACTTTTCCCTGACATGTTTGGTCCAGTAATCATTATGATTTGCTGGGTTTCATTGTCTAAGTATACATCATTTGGAACGTAGTCTTCCCCTACTCCAAGTTGATTCTCAATTACAGGGTGTCTACCGTCATTAATATCGATTGCGTATCCTTCATTAAGTTCTGGACGATTATAATTGTTCGCTTTAGAAACTTTTGCAAAAGAGGAGAAACAATCTAGCTGTCCTATTAGAAAAGCATTGAATTGAATCGGCATAATATAATCAGCCATTGACAAAACAAGTTCTAAAAACAGTTTCCGCTCAATAAAGTCAATTTTATCTTCCGCACCCAGTATCTTTTCCTCATAAACCTTTAGTTCTTCGGTGATATATCGTTCAGCATTCACCAAAGTTTGTTTACGAATCCATTCTTCAGGAACCTTATCTTTATGTGTATTTCGAACTTCTAAATAGTATCCGAATACATTATTAAAAGCAACTTTTAGACTTGGAATTCCTGTACGTTCCGCTTCTCTTTTTTGCAATTCCTCTAAAAATGTTTTTCCTGAATTGGATAGTTTACGCAATTCATCTAACTCAGCATTAAATCCATCAGCAATTACTTTTCCTTTTCCTATTTGAATTGCAGGATCATCATCAAGTTGTTCTGTTATTAAAGCAGTCAGTTGCTCACACGGATTCATGCGATCAGCTATACTTAATAATGCCTTAGACTTTGTGCTTTTGATTAGTTTTTGAATCGGCTCAAGCTCTAATAAGGTGTTCTTTAATTGACTTACTTCTTTTGGATTTACCTTCCCAACTGCAATCTTAGAAGCTAATCGCTCTAAGTCATAAATATTACTTAAACGTTGACTTAATTCGAAAGCCACTTCATCATTATCAATTAAAGCATTTACAGCATCCAACCTTGATTCAATAACCTTCAATTCTTTCAATGGCAAAACCATCCATCGTTTCATCATTCGACCTCCCATTGGAGTAATCGTCTTGTCTAAAACAGATAATAAAGTTGCTCCATTTTCGTGAGGAGAATTAATCAACTCTAAGTTTCTCGTCGTAAAACGATCCAACCACACATATTTATCCTCTTCAATTCGACTGATCTTAGAAATATGCCCCAATTCCTTATGTTGCGCTTCAGAAATATATTGCAGAATCGAACCAGCTGCAATAATTCCTTCGGTAAGTTCTTCTACTCCGAATCCTTTAAGGTTCTTGGTTTGAAAATGCTTATTTAATGATTCACGTCCAAAATCCTCTGTAAAAACCCAATCTTCCTGACGAAATGTATAAAATCTATCTCCAAATAAATCCTTAAACTTTTGACCTTGCTGACGAGAATACAATACTTCGCTTGGTTCAAAACCTTGCATCAGCTTGTCAATGTACTCTGAGTTTCCTTGGGCAATTAAGAATTCACCTGTTGAAATATCTAAGAATGCAACACCATGCTCTTTCTTTCCAAGAAAAACGGAAGCTAAAAAGTTGTTCTTATTGTGTTCTAAAACTTGATCATTTAAAGCAACCCCTGGTGTTACAACCTCAGTAACTCCTCTTTTAACAATGGTTTTCGTCATTTTGGGGTCTTCTAGCTGGTCACAAATGGCAACACGTTCTCCAGCACGAACCAATTTCGGTAAGTAAGTCTGCAAAGAATGATGCGGAAATCCTGCCAATTCAATGTGAGCAGCAACTCCATTCTTTCTTTTCGTTAAAACAATTCCAAGAATTCGAGAGGCTTTAATTGCATCTTCTCCAAAGGTTTCGTAAAAATCTCCAACACGAAACAACAGCATCGCAGTCGGATGTTTAGACTTGATCTGATTGTATTGTTTCATCAATGGTGTTTCTGCTGATTTTTTTTCTTTATTTGTTTTCGCCAAAATGAAATTGTTTGTGTTAATTTGCAATCGGTAAACATACAGTTTTCGTTGGAAAGTCCAATGTTTAAAGGGTTCCAGTTATCAATACTTATGAACAGAAAGTTAAAACTTTGGGAGTTGAATCGCCCGACAGTAGAGGAGTTTAAAGAAAAAGAGAAGTTTCCTCTGGTGGTCGTCCTCGACAATATAAGAAGCTTGGCCAATGTCGGAACGTTTTTCCGTACAGCTGATGCTTTTAATGTATCTAAAATTATCCTTGGGGGAATTACAGCTCAGCCACCTCATCGAGAAATTCAAAAGACTGCGTTGGGTGCTACAGAATCAATTGAATGGGAACACCATGAGAATTTGGTTGACTTATTGAAACAGTATCAAGCAGACGGATATGTCGTTTATGCGGTGGAGCAAGCTGAAAGGACGCAAATGCTCCATAAAGTCAAGGTGAAAACAGAAGAAAAGCATGTTTTGGTCTTTGGGAATGAAGTAGATGGGGTTCAACAAGAAATCATTGATATTGCAGATGTAGTATTGGAAATTCCGCAATTTGGAACGAAGCACAGTTTGAATGTTAGTGTTTGCGCTGGGGTTGTGCTTTGGGAGTTTGTGAGAAAGTTTGGGGCTTAACCACAAAGTTCACAGAGGTTTTCACGGAGATGCACAGAGAAAAAAGAATAAAAAAACAAGTATTACATCTTTGTGTCCTTTGTGACTTCTCAGTGTGCTTTGTGGTTAAATCCCGGATATCTCAGCTTAAAATCCTCCAACTTTTTCACTCTATCAACTTCAAATTGCTTAGCTGCTTTTGATTCTGGATGCAAAAATCGATGTTGAAACAACATTCTTAATTTATCATATTCCTGACAAACCTTCATCGTTTCTTCTGTAAAATAAGTTGCTTTGAATCGACTCCAAATTTCATCTATCGCTATTGAATTCGGATGAACTCCATCTTTCGTATAAAATGCATAATCTCTCATTTCATCTATCATCAATTCGTAAGCAGGAAAATAACCGACATTTGAGAACTTGTCCTTTAATTCATGAATTGCAGATAATAAAATCGCTTTACCTCTAGAGTTCTCAAGCAATCCATCTTTTGTATGTCGAACTGGACTAACTGTAAAAACAATCTTTACACTACTTTCAGATTGTAGTTTTTCTATGACTTTTGTCCATTTTATTACGATTTCTTCTATTGACAATAAGCGCTTTTCAAAATCATTTTTTGCAGCTTTATGACAATTTCCTACTATATGATCAATAGACTTTTTTGTATAAACCCAAGCAGTTCCAAACGTAACGAATAATACTTTAGCAGTTAACAAAGATTCTATATACGCATTTCGTAATTCAACCAACTTTATTTTGAGTTCTTCTTGATTATACGCAAAACAAGTGCTGTTAGCTAACCAAGAAAGAGCTACTCCATCTCTATCGAATACAGAATCCTTAAGCTGCTTATCACTTATTAAAAGTGAATCTGCTAATGAAATTGGGTTAAAAACGACTCCAAATGGATTCGTATGAATGTTAAATCCAGATTGAATCATTCTTTGAGATAAATGTTCTGAAAAACAACTCCCCAAGAACAAATAATTTGACTGATAATCAACAAGATGATTTTGAGGGATTTCAACTCTTGTTTTGAACATTTTTTAGTCCTTATTGTTTAATGTTTCCTCTAAAACTCTGCTCCAGCCTTTCCACCTTCCGTAATCCCCAATGGTTTCATTGTGCCAAAGGGCTACAAGGTTTCCACCAAAGGTTTTAACTTCAGTTTTAAGCTTGTTGACTGTTTTTACAGCTTCATCGATGGTCAATTCCATATATTCATTCAACGTTCCGTCCATATATGAAATTGGATGTAGTCTTAACGTAGAAACTTTGTTTTCCCTCAAATTAAACCACATAAAAGGACGCGCTACTCCTGCTCTAAAACCAAGCTGATCGGCATAGCCTAATGAGTAGTCATCAGTAAACCCTACTTTTTCTAAGTCTGTAAAAGTAATAGGCAACTTCACTTTCAAAAAATGTTGGCGTGTATGGGTTACCTCTCTGCCTAAAATCTCTTCAATGCGTAACTTCTCTTCTCTTAGACTTGTTTTTGACTGATTAGAACGATAGCTTGGGTGTAAACCTACATTAGCAAAATCATTTACTTCAAAAATTAACCTGCGGTGATGAAGATTATTATAATCAACATTCCTATCGAAGGTTCCATACTCTCCAAGTAACCAAAATACTTTCACATCAAATCCTCTCTTAGCTATTGCTTCGATTTTATCATATGTATCATACGGGTCCTTTATACGATCGGACAGAACTTCTCTTCTTTCCTTTAGACGGATTCGATCGTTTTTAACAATATCTTTTGCGATACTCATGTATTTCCTCCACCCCTTCTTTAAACGATAAGCATATACATTATCAATATCGAAAGTAGGTATAACGTTAAAAGGAATCTTCTGAGCACTTAAAGAACAACCATTTTCTTTTTCAATAAAAGCAATCAATTTCTCCGACCAACGCTCAACAATAAGTTGATCTAGCCATTTCATCTTATACAATAGCGAGAGCGATCCAATATTTCTATCATGTTGATCTGTTTCTTCTTGTAAATAATCATCATACAACGAAATAACATAGAAAATACTTGCTAGAATATCTGGAACACCGTTAAAACTTAATATCTCTTCAGAATTCCATTCTACTTTTTGAACAATGTGTTTTAAAACATCTTCTTCAAACAATATTGTTGAAGGATAAATAGACGCATCTTTTTCAAGAGTTGGGTTTTCAGAATATACCAACTTAGGCAAAGGAGCCTCTTTAAAGCTTTGTTCATCATTAATCAAACGGTATTCAATTTGCCTATCGTCAAAAATAACTGACAAAGCATATGTTAAACGTTTTGATATTTGATCTGCGTAAATTGTGAGCATAATAATATGCTAATCTACCTATTTTTTGAAATACGTATAGGGTTTAGATCAAAATAATTCTATTTTTATGGCACATTTATTGAAACAGCGTTTGTCAAACACACTACAATATGAAGAATCTACTTTTTATTACACTTATTTGTTTAATTACGGTGAGCTGTAAAACTTCATTCAGAATTTCAGTTCAAGAGCCTGCAACCGTAAACCTGCCTAATGATGCCACTAGTTTTGGTGTTATAAACACTGTAAATAAAGACAATAGTCCTGAACAACAAATTGCAGGAGTAATATTAGGAACATCTCAAATCAATGGAAATGTAGAGGCAGCTAATCGCGCTGTAGAAGGCGCTTTACGTGCATTTGAACGTTCTAATTCTCTTCAAGGAAAAAGCATTCCACAAGTAAAAAGCATTTATAATTCTGACCGTTCTGTAAACTGGAAATTATTAGATTCAATAGCAGCAATAGAAGATATTGATGGATTTATTGAGCTTTCAAAAATGGAGACAATATCTCCAGTTGGAGGAACTGTACTAGCCAATGCAACAGGTCAGACCAATCTTCGTTTAGATGGATCAATGTATGTAAACACATATATAGTAAAAGACCGAGTGTCAATTGCTCAATACAAAGTTTTTCACAGTTACAACATCCCAACAAGTGGCTCTACTTCTATTATTAACATTTTGAATGATGCTCAACGCAAAACTGAATATTTTAAAGCTTTAGGATTTCAACTAGGGCATAAAGCTGCTGCTTTGCTTTATCCGAATTGGATTTGGGTAAATAGAACTTATTACTCTAAGGGAAGTAAAATCATCAAAAGAGCAAAACCAATGATTCAAAAAGGAAACTGGGATATTGCTGAAGAACAATTATTAATGGAGTTAAGTCCTAAAAATGAAAAAGTCAAAAGACGTGTCTTGTATAATCTAGCTTTAGTAAAAGAAGGTCAAGGCTACATAACCAAAGCTATTGAATATGCTAAACAATCTGCACTTTTAGGGGATAAAATGGCGAATGAATATTTGAGAGTCTTAGAACGAAGAAGAGTGCAGTTGGGATTGTAGAACAAGAGATTTCACTACCATAAAATCGTTGATTTTAATGTTGTTGGGAAAGACAATGGATTAGTTCGGCAAAGAGGAAAAGAATTGTCATTCCGCAAAGCGTAGCGATGAGAAATCTCTTTTTTTAACAAACAATCATAATAACCCTACACATACTTCCTTTGATATGAGATATATTGAAAATTTCTTTAGCACCACTTCAAAATCTCACCTGCTATAAACTCCGCGGCTTTTCCATCGCCATACAAACTCGGATATTCTGCGTCTTTTTTGTCAAGCATTGCTCTTACTCCATTTACAATTCGATTTGTGTCCGCGTCAACAATAACTGCAACTCCTTGCTCTACGATTTCAACCCATTCTGTTTCTGGACGAAGAATAACACATGGTTTTTTAAAGAAATAAGCTTCTTTTTGCAATCCACCACTGTCTGTAATGATGAGCTGGCAATTCTTTTCTAGCGCAATGATTGTCAAAAAAGAAACTGGGGGAATAATTTTAAATTGTTCACATTCTTTAATTTTCTGATGAAATTCCTCTGAAAGATGTTCTTCCATACTTTTCTGTGTACGCGGATGTAACGGCAAGACAATTAAATGATCTGGATAAAGTTCTGTAATTTCTAAAAATGCTTCAAAAATTGCTTTTAGTTTTTTAGGATTATCTGTATTTGCCCCTCGGTGAACAGTAGCCAAAAAATAGGGTTTGTGGTGTAAATCTAGTTCTTGGTGGGTCGTTAAATTCTTGTCTGCTATTTCTGAAAAGTAGAGACTATTGTCATACATAATATCTCCGCTGTGGTAGACTTTAGGATTGTCTGCATTGAATGGACCAACATTATCTAACTTGAATCCTTCGTCTTTTAAATGCTTTACCCCTGTTTCAGTCGGCGAAAAAAGCAATGTCGAAACATGGTCACACATTATTCGATTGATTTCCTCAGGCATAGTCTTATTGAAACTTCTTAACCCTGCTTCAATATGTACAATTGGAATTCCCATTTTGGACCCTGTAATTGCTCCTGCTAAAGTTGAATTCGTATCGCCATAAACAACAATTGCACTTGGCTTTTCTTTGATAAATAATTCTTCCAGCCCTTTAATCATATCAGCTGTTTGAGCACCGTGCAGTCCTGATCCAATATTCAGATTATAATCAGGTTTTGACAAACCTAATTCAGTGAAAAACACCTCCGACATTTGCTCGTCATAATGCTGACCAGTATGGACTAAAACCTCTGTCAGCCGATCTGCATATTTCGTTTTGATTGCCCGAGACAAAGCTGCGGATTTTATAATCTGCGGACGTGCGCCAATAATGGTGATGATTTTTTTCATGAATGTAATTTGTTAGGCGAAAATAATCATTTTGTAGGAATCCCTCTACAAAAGAGTAAATGAAAAGAATTCCTCTAAATCTATTTAAGAATGTCTCTAAATACCACTTAGATGGTATCAATTAACCAATATATTTTTGGCATTTTTGCACTGCAATGGGGAATAAGAAGAAAATAGCATTAGTAGGGAACCCGAATTCGGGGAAAACATCTCTATTTAATCAGTTGACAGGATTAAATCAAAAAGTAGGGAATTACCCTGGAGTAACTGTTGATAAGCGTTCAGGGACTATTAAACTTCCAAACCAAGAAGTTTGTGAATTGATTGACTTACCAGGAACATACAGCTTGTCTTCAAAAAATGACGATGAAAAAGTGGTTCAGGATATTCTTTTAAATCCAAAATCGGCTGCTTTTCCAGATTTGATTATAATTGTTATTGATGGAACCAATCTTGCGCGTAACTTATTCCTAGCTTCTCAAGTTATTGAAATTGGAATACCTGCTATAATGGCCATTAACATGGTTGATATTGTTGAAAAAGCAGGAGATCAATTGAAAATTAGAGAAATTTCAGATTATTTTGATGTCCCTACAACTGCTATTTCAGCTCGTAAAAACAAAGGAATAAAAGAGTTATTAGAATTAGCAACAACAGAGATAACTCCCTCCACAAAATCTCTTTTCAAGAAAAAAAAATACGATAATTTACTGGTAGATGCTAAGCACTTGTTTGAATCGACCACACCATACATGTTGTTCAAGCAAATCAACAACGCACAATCCTTACTCGATGAAAAAAGATTGAATGAATTGGATGAAATCATTCAAAAGAACAATTTTGAACCGCTAAAAGAAGAAATTCTAGAAATCAGCGACCGAGTTTCGACAATAAATAATGCCAGCACATCGTTTTACATTAAAAAGTCAAAAGAAAAACAAAAAACTGCAACAGACAAAATTGATAAGTATGTGACCCATCCATTATGGGGATTCATTATCTTTCTATCAGTTTTCTTCGTGCTTTTCCAAGCCATTTTTACATTCGCAGAGTATCCCATGGACTTCATCAATGATGGAATCGTAGATTTAGGTATTTGGGTGGGTAATCTCCTCCCCGACTCATGGTTTGCTGACTTCGTCGCTGATGGAATTTTTGCGGGATTAGCTGGAGTTTTGGTCTTCGTACCTCAAATTATGATTCTCTTTGGTTTAATTGCTATTCTTGAAGATACAGGATATCTGTCCCGAGTAAGTTTTATGACAGACGGATTATTAAAACGCTTTGGAATGAATGGTAAATCTGTTATTCCAATTGTTGGAGGGTTCGCCTGTTCGATTCCAGCAATCATGGCAGCTCGTTCGATTGAAAATAAAAGAGAACGCTTCATTACTATTTTTATTATTCCTTTAATGGCGTGTTCTGCACGTCTACCTGTTTATGTATTCTTAGTTTCCTTTATTGCACCCAATGAATTTATATGGGGCTTTATTAGCGTACAAGGTTTATACATGATGGGACTCTATTTGCTCGGATTTGCTGTTGCTTTAATAGTAGCCATGGTTATCAATGTTTTCTCTAAAAGTGATAGTGATAGTAGCTTTATTTTAGAATTACCTAATTACAAAATACCAAGTTTAAGGAATGCCGTAAACGCTTCAATTAACAAAGGAAAAATTTTCGTAGTACAAGCTGGTAAAGTCATTTTGATTGCTTCTATTATTTTATGGGTATTGTCTTACTTCGGTCCTGGAGATCGTTTCGAACAAATAGAAGATAAATACACCACATTAATTGCTGAGAATGAAGTTTACGCTGATTCATTATATACACAGATGAGTAGCGAAAAATTAGAAAACTCTTATTTAGGAATAATGGGAAAAACCATTGAACCTGTCATTCAACCATTAGGTTTTGACTGGAAAATTGGAATTGCAATTGTAGCATCATTTGCGGCACGTGAAGTCTTCGTTGGAACAATGTCAACCATATACAGTGTTGAAGGCGGAGAAGAAAACGAAAAGGGACTCCGAGCAATTAAATTCTCATACGCTACAGCATTCTCTTTGTTGATTTTCTATGTTTTCGCACTTCAATGTATGAGTACTATTGCTATTGTAAAACAAGAAACAGGAAGTTGGGCTGTTGCTGGAATTCAGTTTACTGTATTTACAGGAATTGCATACTTGGCTTCTTTACTGGTGTATACGTTGTTAGGATAGAAATAAAGCTTGCGCTTTACAGTAGAGAGTGTGAGTAGGGAGTATTGAGAAGTCAAAACAGGTGACTGAGACTCTCCAAATCACTGCTGTTTCTTTTTCAAAAAGTCAAGTTTTATAATTCAGTTTTGACATGCTTATTTCTGATTTAAAAATTCAGTTCGAGATATACGAGCTTTTAGAATTTAGGATTGGTCTGACTTTACATCATTCATTAAAGAGGACTAATTAAAACAAGATCATCTGTTCTTTCGCTTTCAAAAAACATCATAAAAAAACTGGAGCTTTTCAGTTCCAGTTTCTATTTAGTTTAAATGAATCAATAACGATTCTTGTTTCGATTTTTTGACTTCAACACCTTTTGAGTAGTTAAGAATGAATTGAAGTACAGATTTTGATGGCTCTTTTTTATCCTCCACAATCCCTGGAGCTGTTTTTGAGTAACTATTTGCCATAAGCATTTATATTTTAGTTCAATATATAAACGCTATATGTTTTAGTTTATTTCAAATGTTGAAAAATTAATTACATTAACATTCCTCCGCACACATTCAACGTCTGACCTGTAATGTATGCTGACATTTCAGAACCTAAGAATACTACCGCATTGGCAACATCTTCTGGAGCCCCCCCACGTTTTAAAGGAATGCTATTTCTCCACTCATTTACAACTTTTTCATCTAACACATCTGTCATTTCAGTCTCGATGAATCCTGGAGCAATTGCATTACAACGGATACTGCGTGAACCTAACTCTTGAGCAATAGATTTCGTGAATCCAATCATACCTGCTTTTGAAGCTGCATAATTTGACTGACCAGCATTTCCAGAAACTCCAACTACCGAAGACATGTTAATGATTGATCCTTTTCTTGCTTTCAACATTGGACGCTGAACAGCTTTTGTTAAGTTAAATGCAGATTTCAAGTTAGTATTGATTACCTCATCCCACATCTCTTCTGTCATACGCATCAACAAGTTATCGCGTGTAATCCCAGCGTTATTAACAAGAACATCGATTGTTCCAAACTCCGCTACCACATCGTCCACTAAAGTCTGTGCAGCATCAAAATCCGCTGCATTCGATTTGAATCCTTTCACTACCCCACCATCTTTAGTTAGCTCAGCAATTAATGCATTCGCTTTCTCTTCTGAGGATAAATATGTAAAAGCTACTTTTGCTCCTTCTGCTACGCATCTTTCTGCGATTGCCTTTCCGATACCTCTTGAGGCACCTGTAATCAAAACTACTTTATCTTCTAATAACTTCATTGCTGTATTTTTCAATTTCTAACAAATATAATACTCCAAAAATATTGAACTGACTTTTAAGTCAAATTATTTCTCTGCTTATCAACTAAGAACCTATTTTTTAAAGGCTCGTCAAAAACTCCATAGTATCTACACTGTCGGCATAATCATCTAAAGCAGGAGTTTGTGCAGTTCCAAAAGGGATATAATCCTTCCCTATAATGGCTTGAATCTTCTCTTCATGTTCTTTAAGGTATGATTTAGCTTCTTCTTCCGACTCATAAAAGTGATAATGCAAAACAGCAACTGGTGCAAATAGTTCCTTAATTTCTCTAGTTAAAACGAAGCCGTTTTCAATAATCTTCTCTTGATTCATTAAGAATATCGCTTTATAATAATCGTAATTATTACAGTATTTATGATGATTAATAACTTCTCCATAATCTACAATTGCACCAAAAATATTATCTAAATCATAACCTTTTGGTAAAAGCAAATGCGAAACATTACGGCAACCTAATCCAAAATATGTAAAAATATCTTTTCCTAGTTCTTTTAGTTCTTCTGGCGATTCATTTCCATTAATTACCGCCACAGATGTTCTGTTTTTACGAATCACTCTCGGTAGATGTCCAAAGTACTTTTCAAAATAGCGTGCTGTATTATCGCTTCCAGTAGCAATTACTGCTTCCGCATCATTTAACCTATCAACGATATTAATTTGCTCTGTCAGTTCAGGTTGGAGTGCTACGACAATCTCTAATAGCAATGGGATAAGAACTTGGTCATCGCGTGACAATTTTATATGTGCCTTATTTCCAGAAACAATCGTTGCTAAGATATCATGAAACCCAACCAAAGGTATATTACCCGCAAGAATTAACCCTACAGATTTAGGTCTTTTAACAATTGGATACTTCTCCAACCAAGCAGATAAATTCTCTTCAGATAAACTTTCTCCAATACTCAATAAGCTTTCTCTTATGGATTCTTCAGAGAACCAACCATTATGTGCTTTAGCACCTAGAATAGCAGTTTGCATTCTTTCATAAAACTCTCCTGCTACAAATGGGTTAAAAGCTGCTTTCTCTGCTTTAATTCCCCATTTCTTCATACTATCTCCTAAAACTGAAAAAGTTTTGATTGTTCTTGACCTATCCATCTGAATTTACTAAATAATTTAACTCTAATAAAACAAAAGACCTTGCTAAAGGTTTCTTATATTTGCAAATGTATTGAAGTAACGCTTAAAAAGTAGTAAAATGGCAATAATAATTACGGACGAATGCATCAATTGCGGCGCATGTGAGCCTGAATGTCCAAATAACGCGATATACGAAGGAGGTGCCGAATGGTCTTGGGCTGACGGAACCACTTTGAAAGGAATGATTACCACGCTTAAAGGAGAAGAAATTGATGCAGAACAGGAGAATGAACCTGTGGATATGGATATTTATTACATTGTAACTGATAAATGTACAGAATGTGAAGGGTTTCATGACGAACCTCAATGTGCTGCTGTTTGTCCAGTTGACTGTTGTGTAGATGATCCAGACTTTCCAGAAACAGAAGAAGAATTACTCAAGAAAAAGGATTTTATGCACCTTTAAATTGAATGAAGACATAAAACAAAAAAGTCAGTTTTAGTGATGAAACTGACTTTTTTGTTTTACTAATACTTGATTTACTTCCCTCCAATTATTTCACATTTTGTTCAACTCTCTTCTTATAAATCAATAGAAAAGCTTATTTTCGTTGTAGTAGCTCAAAACTTATTTTGTGGAAAGATTTATCAACATCCTAGTCATCGACAACAACTCTGTAAATATCAATGGGTTAAAAGCGATGCTTTTAGGTGGAGGAAATAATCTTATAATCTGTAAAGATGAAGAGTCAGCCATACCCATTCTTGAAAAAAGAAAAGTAGGTATCATTTTAATCAATATTCAGAGTGAATCCGTTAATGGTTTTGAGTTTTTACAAAGACTAAAGTCTAATCCCTTTTCTAGAGACGCTTACAAAATTGTTATTAGTGACAGTTCTTCAAGTGGAGCACGTTTGGTTAAAGGCTTTAAAGAAGGAGCTGTAGATTATATCACAAGTCCATTTAACCCAAACTTAGTCAAGGCCAAAATCGAAGTTTTTAAAACTTTATACTTTAAAGATCTTAGAATAAATCAGCTGTTAGAAAATATTTTTCCGATGACAATCTTAAAAGATCTGAATACCATTGGAAAGTTTTCACCTAAGAAAGTTGATGAGGGAGTAGTATTATTTACAGATTTCGTTGCTTTTACTAAGTCATCTAAACAGCTGAAGCCAATGGAACTTTTGAAAGAGCTTGAAGGCTATTTTAATAAGTTTGATGAAATCATAGAGCGTTATGATTTAGAAAAAATTAAAACAATAGGTGACGCATATATGGCTTTAGCTGGAGTAACAGAAAAAAATGGAAAACCAGCAGTTCGTGCAACGTTAGCAGCAATTGAGATTCGAGATTATATTATTAGCAGAAAGCAATTAGCAGCAGCAACAAATACAAAATCGTGGGACATTCGTATAGGTATCCACTCAGGTCCTTTAGTTGCGGGTATTATTGGATCTAAGAAAATCAGTTTTGATGTATGGGGAGACACCGTAAATATTGCCGCAAGAGCAGAACAAAATTCGGTTAAAAATAATATTACAGTAACTGCAGATGTAACCAAACATATTCTCCCTTATTTTGACATTATTCACCGTGGAGAAATTCAATTAAAATACGGTAGTTTTGTAGATATGTATTTTGTTAGTCAATTAAAAAATGAATTTTCTTTGTTTAAAGAGGGAAAGCTTCCAAATAGTGCTTTACGCATTGAGTGTAATCTTCCACCCATGGATTATGAATTCATGCGAAGGTATATGATTAACAAACTGAAATCATCTTTGCCGGATGAATTAGATTATCACAATATCAAGCATACACTAAATGTTGAACGTGCTGCGATTAGAATTGCGAATTTAGAAGGTGTTATCGATGAAGACTTAATCCTCCTTAAAACAGCAGTCCTTTTTCATGATGCTGGATTTATTTTGTGCTACGAAAACAATGAAGATTTCGGAATCCAAATGGCTAAATCAGAACTTCCTAAATTCGGTTACAATGAACAGCAAATAGAGATAATCTGTGATATAATTTTGGCCACGAAGAGAGAGAATCAACCCAAAACATTATTAGAAATGATTATGTGTGATGCTGATCATGATTACTTAGGAAGAGCAGATTATCATATTGTTGCAAAAACACTAAGAAATGAATTGGAAAATTTTGGAAAAGACATGTCTAATCTTGAGTGGATTGACTACCAACTACATTACCTTGAAAAGGTACATCGTTTTTATACGCAAACAGCACAAAATATTAGAGACCGAAGTAAAGCAATGCGAATTTTGGAGCTAAAAAAAATAAAAGAAGAACTATAGTTGATCTTCTTTAAATTTCTCTACTACATCTTTATACAATTCTTCATACTCTGGAAGTATTTTCTCTAAACTAAACTGTCTTGCTTGCTCTTGTGCCTGAACTTTAAACTGATTCAATGTTTTATCATCTTTTAGAATCTTAATTCCGTTTTCAGCCATTTCTTTGATATTTCCCACATCAGATAGGTAACCAGAATATCCGTGTTTATTGACTTCAGGAATTCCTCCAGTATTAGAAGAAACCACAGGTACACCAACCGCCATAGCTTCTAATGCAGCTAAACCAAAACTCTCTGTTTGAGAGGGTAATAAAAACAGGTCTGCCAAAGACATTAGATTAGCCGTATCACGAATTTTCCCTACCATCATCACACGATCACAAGTCTTTAACTCTCGACATAACACTTCAACATTATATCTTTCTGGACCATCTCCTATTAACAATAATCGAGATTTTACATTTTTATTTATTTCATGAAAAACACGAATAACATCTTCAACACGTTTTACTTTTCTAAAATTAGAGACATGACAAACAATTCGCTCATCATCTTTAGCATATTTCCTTCTTCTTTCTAATTCAATGTCTAAAGGATCTTCTGAAAAGTTATTTATAAAATTTGGAATGACTTTAATTTCGCGTTCTGTATCAAAGTGTCTGTAGGTATCTTGCTTTAGACTTTCTGAAACTGCTGTAACTGCATTTGACTGATTTAAACAAAACGTAATTACAGGTTCGAAAGACTTATCTCTTCCCACAAGTGTTATATCAGTTCCGTGAAGCGTAGTTATAAATGGAATATTAACTCCTCTACTTTTTAAAATTTGCTGTGTCATAAACGCAGCTGAAGCATGGGGTATTGCATAATGAACATGTAATAAATCAAGCTTTTCATGTTCTACAACATCAACCATTTTACTGGCTAATTCAGTTTCATAGGGCTGGTATTCAAAAAGAGGATAGTTAGTTACTACTACCTCATGATAGAAAATATTGTCTCTAAAAGACCCTAATCGAACAGGCTGTGAGTAGGTAATAAAGTGTATTTGATGCCCTTTCATGGCTAAAGCCTTTCCTAACTCAGTGGCAACAACACCACTTCCTCCATATGTTGGGTAGAGAACAATTCCTATTTTCATGATTCTTTTTTATTTTACTGAAAAAACATATTAGCCTAAAAGTATTCAGAAAAAACAAAGCACTTGCATTCTTGTTCAATCAAACTTAACTTTTTATCTAAATCATTTTAACGCTTCGTATATAACCCTCTGTATCTCAGTCCGAATATCCATTTTAACTATTTTCCAGTTTTCAGCATTAGGATAAACTCTATTAGAGAGAAAAACATAATTAATATTGTCTTTTGGGTCTGACCAGGCTAATGTCCCTGTAAATCCAGAATGTCCAAACGATGCTTTAGAAACCGCTTCTGCTGTTGGTCCACCTGTACCAGAAACAACAGGTTTATCAAATCCAGCTCCACGTCGATTTCGTGGACAAAACTGACAAGCTGTATATTCAGCAATTACTTCTGGAGACAAATATTGTTTTCCTCCATAATTCCCTCCATTTAATAACATCTGCATAAATCCAGCTAAATCAGCGGCATTTGAAAACAAACCAGCATGGCCTCCAACTCCATTCGTCATTGCCGCACCCATGTCATGAACGTGACCATGAACCAATTGATGACGATAATAAGTGTCTTTTTCGGTTGGTGCAATTTGACTTAACTCAAACCTGTCCAATGGGTGATATCCAAGTGTTGTTAAGCCCATCGGAGCATAGAATTGCTCACTCACAAACTTATCTAAAGACATTTCTGATGTTTTTTCAATAATTCTTTTCGTAAAAAAGTATCCTAAATCAGAATACTTATACGTTTTAGCCTTTAAAGGTTTTGAAAGAATAACTTTAAATATATCATCTTCATAATCATTCCGAATAAATAAATCATTGGCTACGATTGATGTCATATTAGCAAAAGGAGCTGTAGAATATAATGATGTATCAGGTCGACCATTAACTAAAGTTTGCGTGTAAAAAGGAACCCAAGGAATCAATCCTGCTTGATGTGTCATAACATCTCTCATTTTCAAGTTACCGTAAGCAGTTCCTCTTGTTAGCTCTCCTAAATAATCACCAATTGTACTGTCCAATGAAAATTCTTTATGATCTTGTAAATACATCAATCCAGCAGTAGAAGCTAGTATTTTCGTGATAGAAGCTAAATCATAAATAGTTTTGTTGTCAACTGCTATTTCATTATCATAAGTTTGGTAACCAAATGCTCGTTGATAGATTACTTTCCCATCTTTAGCAACAACTACTTGACAACCAGGAAAAGCCTTCTCTTTAATCCCATTCATTGCGATAGAGTCAATACGTCTAAAAGCAGAATCAGAAACTCCCAACTCCATTGGCACGGTAAACTTCAAACGAGAAGCAGGTGGAGTTTTAATTCCAAAACCTTGTTGGTAATCGGCACTCAGCGTAATCGGTAGTACAGAAGAAGCTTGAAACCCTCCAAAAATCAATTGTGCAGCTCTATTTTGTCCAGATTCCGTATTTTGAAATGCTAGAATTACGGCATCTGCATTCTCAAAAGGGAGTCGATCTTTTACTGCGTAAGGGTTTCCGAAAATACTGACGTAAACATTTGATTCTTCAGGCAATTGTGGGAGTAATTCACGCCATCCATCAGGATAACTAAAGTCATTTCTCGGCAAAACCGAAGGAGCAATTAAATTGATGTAAATATTATCATAATTCTTAAATGCAAACTTGTGAATTGCCCATGCATCTTTAGCTGTTTTAGCATTTGCAGTATCTGCTTGTATGTATAAACTTGCAGCTTTATTAAATGCCGATCCATCCCCTCCAATATTTAAAATAAAATTTCGTCCTGAGGCATCTTTTACTGGAATTACACTATTATTTTTAATTACCGTAAGGGCCTTTTCATAAATGTTCAATTTTGCGAACTCTATTTTCTCTGATGAAAGCTTTGGTTTTTTATCATTAGGATGAACAATCGCATAAAATTTAGCGCGTAAAATACGCATCGCTTTTTCGTCAACTTCTTCAAGAGAGATTTCTCCTTTTTCAACTGCAAGACGAATTACTTCAATAGATTCTTTAACCTTTGAAGGATATAATAAAATGTCATTCCCTGCTAAATAGGCTCTTTTAACTATATCCACATCTCCATATCGCTTGGTCAAAGCCTGCATATTTAAAGCATCGCTGATTACTAAACCTTCAAACTTTAATTCTCCTCGTAGAATTGTTTTAATAGTTCTAGAAGATAAGCTTGAAGGCAGTCCTGTTGCATCTAACGCCGGAACATTCAAGTGCCCCATCATTATCGCTGAAGCACCAGCTAAACGTCCTTGACGATAGGGCAACCAATCAATTCTGCTCATTTCTGTTTTAGATTTATTTACTGTTGGCAAATCAATGTGTGAATCTACATCCGTATCACCATGTCCTGGAAAATGCTTCATACATGTCAAGACATTGAAATCTTGCATTCCTTTTATCATTTCACTTGCATGTCTAGCAACAAGTAATGGATCTTCACCAAAAGACCTGAAACCTATCACTGGATTTTGTGGATTTGTGTTTACATCAACAACAGGAGAAAAGTTTAGGTGAATCCCTAAGTCATTCATCTCTGCTCCCATTGCTTGAGCAATTAAATTCGTGCTTTCAAGTTGATTGGCAGCCCCCATTGTTAACTGAAATGGAAAACGTTCCTGATCACTAATTCGCATACTGCTTCCCCATTCTCCATCAATACCAACCAACAAGGGTAAAGTACTTTGATCTTGCAAACGGTTAATTGCTGACTTCGTTTCTTCAGTTGTCCCCTGAAAAGTAATAATTCCACCAACTTTATGAACCCGAACAAGTGAGTCAATCACTTTTAAATGAGCTTCTCCTTTTCTAGGGGTAACTTCAACCATAAAGCTTTGTGCAATTTTTTCTTCTAGGGTTAACGTCTCTAATTTCTCCAGTGCCCATTGAGAAGAAAGTCTCATATACGCTGGTAGTCCAAGAGATTCTACAGGAGAATTCTGAGGATGACTTGCTTTATGTGTCGACCAACTTACGAGTCCACTTGAAAAGACAAATAACAATGAAAAAACTACAGCTATTCTCATGAATTTATAAATACATTGGGGTTAAAAACGTTTTAAATCAATTATACCTCTGCAAACACTCTGCCGAAATGTCACAATCTATTCACTTGGAATAAATATTGAGAACAAATATAATCAAAGCTTAAACTTCATGTTGTATAAGTTACAAAAATGAGTGTTGAAGATGCTAAAATGATTTTATAACTTTAAAATTTGATGTATCTTTATAGTTTGATATTAAAATAAGATTTAAGTATGTTGGAGCGAATTAGGTTCATGAAAGTGAACACAAATAAAAGATTTGATTATACACCTCGTTATTATGACGCACGAAAAGAACGCATAAGAATGATGCAAAGATCTTATAGTGAGAACGAGAACGTAAGTATTACTGATCAACAAGCACACTTGCGTGACAAAATGCAAAGTGCTTGGCAATATGAAAAATCCTATACGAAACAGTCTAGATCTGCTAATATTCGCTTGATTATTATTTTAATTGCTCTACTTTTGGCAACTTATTTCATCTTAGACTCTGTTGATATGTTTGCAGCAGAAGTAATTGATTTAGACAAAGGGATAAATACACAAATTAGGAATTAGAGAATGTCAGAAGTAATTCGTTTACTCCCAGATAATATTGCTAACCAAATCGCTGCAGGAGAAGTCATTCAACGGCCCGCTTCTGTGGTTAAGGAATTAATTGAGAACGCTGTCGATGCTGGAGCAAATAAAATTGAACTTCACATTAAAGATGCAGGAAAAACTTCTATTCAAATAATTGATGACGGAAAAGGGATGTCCGAAATGGATGCCCGAATGTCATTTGAGCGTCATGCTACAAGTAAAATAAGTTCAGCTGCTGATTTATTCAGTTTAACAACCAAAGGATTTCGTGGAGAAGCACTTGCTTCTATAGCCGCAATTGCTCATGTTGAAATGGAAACCGTTGAACAAGGTGAACAAGTAGGGACAAAAATTGAAATTGCGGGAAGTAAAATTACCTCTCAAGAGCCAAGTTCCAAAGTTAGAGGTACATCTATTTCTGTTAAAAACTTATTTTTCAACGTGCCTGCAAGGCGTAATTTCTTAAAGTCAGACAATGTTGAAACCAAGCATATAGTTGAAGAGTTCAATCGAATAGCTTTAACTCACCCAGAAGTAAGTTTTATATTTTCGCACAATGGAAATGTAATTCACAATCTTGAGAGCGCAGGCTTACGCAAACGAATCGTAGATTTGTTTGGACGTAATTTCAACAATAAATTAGTTCCTATTGAAGAGGAAACTGACTTAGTCAAAATCACTGGATTTATTGTTAAACCTGAGTTTTCTAAGAAAACACGAGGAGAACAGTATTTCTTTGTAAACAACCGATTTTTTAAAGATACTTACTTTCACCATGCAGTTGTTTCAGGCTATGACAATTTAATTGCGCCCAAACACTTTCCTTCCTATTTTATATACTTAGAAGTTCCTTCAGAAACACTGGATGTAAACGTACACCCAACAAAAACAGAAGTTAAGTTTGAGGACGGTAGAAGCATATATAGCATTTTAAGAAGTACAATAAAATTAGCATTAGGGAAATACAATATTGCTCCAAGTTTAGATTTCGATCATGAGCCGCAATTTGATTTATCAATAGAACAACAAAACAGTCCTATTCGTCAGCCTCAAGTTCAAGTTGACCCAACATTTAACCCTTTCAAGACTTCGTCTGACTCTAGTTCATCTGGTTTTAGTGGTAGGGAAAGCTCTGGTAGCACTGGTAGTTCAAATAGTTTTAAATCTATTCGTCCTAACAAAGAAGAATGGGAGGATTTTTATAAAATATCCGAAGATGTTGAAGACGAAGCGGAAGTTTCTCCAAAGGAAATTCAATATGAGGAACCTTTAAAATCAAGTACAAATAAAATTCAGCTTCACCGTAATTTACTTTTGGTACAAGTTAAATCGGGTGCATTATTGGTTCATATCAACCGTGCAAACGAACGTATACTTTATGATGATTTAATGGAGCACTTTATGTTGTCTCCAATAGCTGGACAACAACTTATGTTTCCATATGAGTATAACTTCCAAGCTACTCAAAAATTAGAATGGGAAAATAATGCTACACATCTAAAACGCTTAGGATTTGACTGGAACTGGCAAAACAACACCATAGTTTTATCCAGCGTTCCTTCCATGCTAGAAGTTGAGTATGTAACTCAATGTTTAGATGTAATTATTGAGAAAATAACACATCAAGACCTTGACAAAGGAGAATTAGTCCACGAATTAATTTTATCTCTATCAGCAGCAGCAACAAATCATAAAAATAAAACACTTGCTGATGAAGAAATGAACTACTTGATTGATCGTTTGTTTCAAAGTGAGCAACATCAATATTCTCCAAGTGGGAAAAAAATTATGAACACAATTTCAATTGAAGAATTGTACAATTATCTATCATGAATAATATTTTAGGAAACATGCCCCCGGTGGTAAAGAACATTCTAATACTGAATGTCATCATGTACATCATCACCATGTTGGGAGAAGCACAAGGTATTCCAATGACCTATCTTTTGGGTGGTTATGTATTTAACTCACCTTACTTCGAACCTTTTCAAATGGTTTCCCACTTTTTCATGCATGGTGGATTCTTTCACATATTGTTTAACATGTTTGCATTGGTAATATTTGGTTCTGCTTTAGAACAAGTGTGGGGACCTAAGCGTTTCTTTATCTTTTATATAGTTACCGCTTTAGGTGCTTTTTTCTTACACCAAATTGTGGGCTACTTAGAGGTTAAAAACATTGAAGACCAATTAATCGCTGCAGGATATGACCTTTATAGTCTACAAGAAAAAATCACAGAACTACGTTCAGGAAGAATCAATACTTTTAACATAATGCCAAACACGAATGGCTTAGTTCAGGATTATATTGCGGGTATCTCTACACCAGTTGTTGGTGCGTCTGGAGCTGTATACGGTGTTTTAGTGGGATTTGGATACCTATTCCCAAACACTCGTTTAATGCTACTCTTCCCACCTATTCCTATCAAAGCAAAATACTTGGTAACAATCATGGTTGGAATAGCTTTGTACAACTCTTTTCAATCCAGTTCAGGAGACAATATTGCTCACTTAGCCCATTTAGGTGGCGCTATAGTTGGTTTCATATTGGTATTTATTTGGCAAAGAGACAAACGTAAATTTTATTAGACTATGAACCGTACGTTTAGTGATGAACTGAAATATCAGTGGAAATATGGAGGTATGCACATCAAATTGATGGGTATTAACCTTGCTGTCTTTATTTTAATCAATGTACTTCTAGTTTTCGGCTCACTTTCAGTTACCAACGGAAGTCCCAACCCGATGATGGATATTGTTTACAGCATTTTCACATTGCGAGGAGATGTGTACGGTTTTTTAACACATCCTTGGGGAATTATCACCAGTATTTTTGCGCATTTTGACTTTATGCACTTCGCATTCAACATGCTCTTTTTCTATTTTATTTCCCGATTTTTTCTGATGTACTTCTCTAATCAGAGAATGCTTTACACCTATATTTTAGGAGGATTAATGGGAGGAATTTTTCAAATCCTTGCATACTCTACATTTCCAGCTTTACAAGGAACCCAAACCTTTGTAGTAGGAGCATCGGGAGCAGTTAACGCTGTGTTTATGGCAGCGGCCTTTTATCGTCCTATGGCTGAAGTTCATCTTTTTGGAATGATAAAAGTCAAGATGATATACATTGCAGGTATTTATATTCTAATGGACTTACTGCAAATGGGTGGATCTAGTAATGTAGCTCACTTTGCACATTTAGGAGGAGCTGCTTTTGGTATTCTATCGATTTACAATATTAACTCTAAAAAGAATGTGATCAACTTCACCCGTGTTACCATAGAGAACTTAAAAGCTAGCTTCAATGGTAAGCCTAAAATGAAGGCTCACAAGGGTGGAAAGACTTCAACGAGAACAGCTACTCAAAAACAAACAGATGAAGAGTACAATCTTAATAAAAAGAAAAAACAAGCTGAAATAGATGCGATTCTTGATAAAATATCTAAATCAGGATATGACAGTCTAACCAAGAGAGAAAAGCAAATCTTATTTGATCAAAGTAAATAAAGGATTATCTAATGTTTTTCACCATAATAAAAGGTTTAATACGCTTATTCACATTTGCTTTTTCATTAGGACTACTAATAAGCTACTTAAGCCCATTAATTTCTCCTGAAAGCATTTGGGTTTTACAACTGTTTGGGTTGGCTTACCCGATATTTCTTACTGGTACCCTTGTATTTTCTTTACTCAACTTTGCATTTCGAAGAAAATTCATCTTCCCTTTAATCGTTCTATTATCTGGAGGTTTTATACATATTAAATACTTCGGAATAGATTTTAAAACTTCAAAAAACGAACTACATACTGAAACAAACAATGAACTTAAGGTTATGTCTTTTAACGTAAGGCTATTTGATGTTTACCGTTTAATCAAACCTGAAGTCAAAGACAGTAAAGCTGAGTTTTCCGAGTTTTTCAAACAGAATACATCAGATATACTTTGTCTACAAGAGTACGCAGAAGACAAATCTAATTCCTCACTTATTTCTCCTTCAGATATCAAAAAGATTGGAGGATTTACACACCACGTGACTAGAATGACACTCGAAGCTAGAAGAATGACAATGGGACAGTCTATCTTTTCTAAATACCCAATCATTAACTCTGGAACGATAGGAGATTCTTCAGTGAGTATTCCTAGCTTATTTGCAGATATTGTGAAGGGAAAGGATACATTAAGGATATATAACTTTCACTTAGAAAGCATACGTTTTCAAAAGGATGAATACTCCCTTTTTGACAATACTATAATAAGTGATAAAGACTACTCTCAGCGCATAACCGGTTTACTTAGAAAGTTGAAAGAAGCTTATCCTTTAAGAGTTCAACAAGCACAGCAACTCATTAATCACGCAAATAAATCTCCCTATTCTACGTTTGTAATCGGCGACTTAAATGACCCTCCTACATCATACACATATTCATTGCTTACTCAACATTTTAAGGATGCTTTTTATACTGCTAATTTTGGAATGACAAGGACGTATGCTGGGAAAGTTCCAGCTGGAAGGATAGATTATATATTTTACAACAAAAAATGGTCGCCAGTTAGTTTCAAAACCCATAATGAAAAAGCTCTCTCGGATCATTATGCAATTTCTAGTACTTTTAAGATTATGAAAAGTACTTTAGAATAAAGAAATTATATAGCCGATATATAGACCTAAAAGGATTACTCCACTCAATCTACCGACTCTTTTCTTGAATACCATCATAGGAAGAAGAAGGAGTGCAATTCCAATCATCCATAGTAAATCCCATGACAAAACGTTCGCTTCAATACCAATCGGCTTAACGATTGATGTCAATCCAAGTACAGCCGTAATGTTAAAAATATTACTACCTACAAGATTACCTACAGAGATATCGGTTTCTCTTTTATATGCAGCTACAACACTTGTTGCTAACTCAGGAACAGAAGTTCCAAAAGCCACAATTGTAATTCCAATTACGTGATTCGACAGTCCCACTTCTAATGCTAATGATTTTGCACCAAGTATCAGCCAAGTTGAACCAAAGTACAATCCTACCAATCCAATAAGTAGGTACATGAGGTTTTTCCAAATCGATATTTTTGCGGTTAGATCTTCAATTCCCGGAATTTCTTCAACAGCTAAACTTTCACTTTTACGCGATTTCATTATAATAAAAGTGATAAAAGCTAAAAGAAGTAGAAACAAAATCAAACCTTCCCAACGTTGGATATTCAAATCAAAAGCAAATACATAAAATAAGATTGAAGCCAACATCATCATGGGCCAATCATAGCGAATTGTATTTCGTGCTACGGGCATTGGAAAAATAAGAACAGTTACTCCAAGCACTAAAGCAAGGTTAGCAATATTCGAACCGACAACATTTCCAATTGCAATTTCTGGTAAACCTTCACTTGCAGATTGTAAAGAAACTAATAATTCAGGAGTTGAAGTACCAAAGGACACTACTGTCATTCCTATAACAAGTCTAGATAATTTTGCTTTTACTGAAATTCCTACAGCTCCTTTAACCAAGAACTCCCCACCTGCTATCAGCAGTATTAATCCAATGATGATTAAGCCTATATCAATGAACATTAGCTATCCTTTTGTTGGTCAAGTTTAATATTATCGTCTTCTTTTTTACTATCTGAAGTTTCAATTGTTTCTTGAGATGGAATAGACTTAGTAGTATTTTCGGTATCCCCATCAATACTTTTCCCTACTTCGACTGCAGACTGCTTTAGGTCCTTAGTAAATTCTTTTATAGGAGATTCTATTGTATTTTTAGCTTCATGAAGTGCTCTATTGATATTTACATCACGTTTCATATCCGTAGTTGTTTTACGGATTTCATCTTGAACATCTTGACTTGCATCTTTAATCTGACGAATTCCTTTTCCTAATCCTCTAGCCATACCAGGAATGCTCTTTGCCCCAAAAAAGATGAGTACAAAAAGCAAAATAATGACTATTTCAGAACCTGCAATACTATTAATGAATAATAACATAAGGCAAAGATACGAGAAATTGAGAATTGTAAGAATATAAACAGTAAAAAAGCATCCTGTTATTTAAAATTAACAATTTGACAAAATAAGCCCTATAAAACTAGAATGCAATTCCTAATGAATAAGTAATGTTTTCTGTCCCTTTGTCAAAACGAGGAAGTTCTTCAATAGCTTTTATCAATGCTTTTTGATGATCAGGATGAAGTTGTCCATAAACCTTATAGTCTTTTAACTTTCCTCTAGCATTAATTTCAAGATCAAGCATCACACTTTTATCATATTGGTTGTCTTTCTCTTGAATTTTTATAGGGCGCAGTTTTCCAACAAAGTAATTCTGTAAAGCTCTATCACCACCAGGATATTTAGGAACATCATCAATTGAGTAAGAACTATTATTTCCAGGTTTTTGTCCAAAACCTTGTAATGGATTTCCTTTATTATCCCTTTTTGAGGAACTAGAGAAATCATTAGGATTTGTTTTAGCTAAAATTTGTACTTGCTGAACAGAAAGAACTACTGTTTTACTAGATGACTTTGATTCAGCTGCAAAAGTACGTGTATTGTCTTCTGTTTGTTTGAATTGTTTTTCAGAATTTTCAAGCTTTTCAAATGCATTAAGAACTGTACTGCCAAATTGATTTTCTTTATTTTGTTGGACAGATGTCATTACCTCATGATCTATTGCTTTTTTATTTTCAGGTTTTGTACTTTCCTCTATCACTTCAGAGTAATCCTTTGAACTCCCTTTTATAGGTGTTTTTTGCTCATCATCATCCAACTTAGAACCAAATAATACAGCGTTTTCTTTAGAGAAATTATTCTTTGAATCATTCTCATATTCAGAAGAGTTATTCATATTCAAAGCTGTTTGCACATATAACGCATCTGCTTTTAATGATTGATATAGGTATGTAAACCCTATAAGTAAAGTAATTGAACTTAAACCAATCCAGACTCCATATTTTGACCAAAATCCAGCTTTAGCGTAATAAGTTTTAGCGATTGATTCACTTGTCCTTTTAGAAATAGATTTTACAGCAGCTTGGTTAATTGCAGAAGCATTTTCAACAACAGCTCTCACCATTGCATTACTATGAATCAACTGCTCAATCCATTTTGAATCAACAGCAGACAAATCACCTTTTTTATAGGCTACCAAGGTTTCAAACGATGGTAATTCATGATATTTCATTGACTGACTTGACATTTCGTTTTTCTAATTCTATTTTTAATTTCCTTTTTCCATTTTGTAAGTGACTTTTCACTTCTTTCTCAGAGATAGCAAACTCATCTGAAATTTCTTTATAACTCTTGTCATTCAAGTAAAAAGCTTCAACGCATTGCGCTTGTATGGGTTTTAATGACTCTAGAACTTCTTTCACCAATTTGACTATTCCTTCCTCCTTATTATCAAAAAGAAAGTCAAACAACCCTTCACCATCTTCTTGGTCATGATAACCTTCAATAAGCTCGTCACCTTGTCTTGCTCTTCTGCTTCGTTTCAGTTTCAATAGGTGATTTCTAACTACTGAATAATACCAGCCTCCAAAATTCTTCACCTCTGCAACTTTCAAGTCCTTATATAAGAGTTCAAAACATTCCATTACAGCATCTTCTGCATCAATTTCATTTTTCAAATAATTTAAGGCTAAGGAAACAGTCATTTCATTGTATCGCTCAAACAATAATCCCGCATAATAGCTATCTTTTGAGGCTTGGAATTTCTTCACTAAGTCTTCATCAGAATACTGCGCATATTTTCTAAGCAATTGTAGTAACACGTGTTTTTTTTAGTTCTTTAGCTTAAAATTATACTATTTCTACTTAAAAGGGAAGTTTATCCTATGAATTCCATAAAAAATAACAACTATCTTTTTAAACAGCCTGAAAAAACTATTCCATCCCCTACGGAATGGGCAACACCTGATTTTAGTAATATTTAATATTAT
>Ga0209075_1000531_pt1 | contig 37478 bp, 24 predicted proteins | sample Stecom2011_FD_187523 | JGI IMG/M metagenome (GOLD analysis project Ga0209075, IMG submission 187523) | Agricultural soil microbial communities from Utah to study Nitrogen management - Steer compost 2011 (SPAdes) (version 2) | ecosystem: Environmental > Terrestrial > Soil > Agricultural land...
CCATTATACCTTAAGTCAATAATAAGTTCATTGACCCCGCTTTGCTCAAAATAAGCCATACTTTCTTCCACCTCAACGCTTTTAGTAGGTTGAACTTGGGGAGTGGCCTTAAAACTGTTGTAAACCCAATAGCCTATTTTTTTGTCCCCTTGCTCTATTACGGTCTGATACAAAACAGAGTTAGATTGATATTCCTCTTTTTGAATGGTTCTTTCCACACTTGAGCCATCGGGGAGACGCAGCTTGAAGGTGTTAGTAACGCCGACAGAATTAGGACCCAATTGGAGATCATAACCATTACCGACCTTGTAAGCGGAAACGGGCTTTCCATTGACTTCCAGAATTTCCCACCCCCTTTGCCAACCGTCTATGCCGGCAGGACTATCTTTGTATACAAAGGTTAAGAATACTCTGTCCTGCTGATCAATGGTATACCCTACCCCGTGGCCCGCATTTTGTCCTGTGAAGGCCTTATTGAAAGCCTCGGTAGTTGTAAGGTAGGACCATTTATCCAAGGTCTCATATTTCAGGTCTTCTAACAATTCCTCGTTGGTTTGGTAGTTTCTCACCCTGATGTTTTGGGGAAGTTCATCATTCCAGAAATACCATTCTTGCATACCATTGTATATGGCTTCTTTCACCAGAACAGCAACGTAAAATGGATCATCTACGTCATCATTGCACGAGGTCAATGAGAATAACATCAAAAAGAAAACAGCAAGCACCGGTCTGGACTTAAGTGTTGATTTCATCCTTGGAATTAAATATTTAAAATCTTATAAAAGATTTTGGAAACCCAATTTACCTAAATATCGGGGTAAAAACCATGAGTTGATGTCTCCTCTACAGTTAAAATTATCAGGTCAGTTGATAATAAACAGGAGGAGAAGGTACTCATTTGTTTAATTTTTAAGGGGATACCACTTTTGATCGCAGGATTTCTTATTTTTGCACCATGTTATCAATCAATAATCTTTCTTATTATATAGGGGGCAGACCCTTGTATGAAAATGCCTCATTGCACATAAAACCTAAAGACAAAATTGGTTTAGTCGGTCTGAACGGGACCGGAAAGTCAACTTTGCTAAAAATAATTGCTGGGGATTACCAACCATCAAGTGGTGAAGTTCAAAAATCCAAAGACTGCACCATCGGATTCCTCAACCAGGATCTCTTGTCTTATTTGTCAGAGGACAGTATACTGGAAGTAGCATTAGAAGCTTTTAAGGAAACATTAAGGCTCCAGGAACAAATAGATGAGGTGCTCAAACAGATGGAGACAGACTATTCTGAAGAAATCATCCATAAATTATCTGATCTTCAAGAGCGGTTTGAAGCCAATGAGGGTTACACCATTAAGGCCAAGGCAGAAGAGGTGTTGGAGGGAATCGGTTTTGCTACTGCTGACTTAACTAAGCCGTTAAAGACCTTTTCTGGAGGCTGGAGAATGCGGGTTATGCTTGCCAAGCTTCTTTTGGAAAAGCCCTCCTTGTTGATGCTGGATGAGCCTACCAACCATTTGGACTTACCCTCCATCCAATGGGTGGAAAACTACCTTAAAACCTATGAAGGTGCCGTTGTGGTTGTATCCCATGACCAGACCTTCTTGAACAATTGCATCGAAACCACAGTGGAAGTGTCTCAACAAACTCTTACCGCTTATGCAGGCAATTACTCCTTCTACAAGAGGGAAAAGAAAGAGCGGATGGAAATTCAGCAGAATGCTTTCGAAAACCAGCAGCAGATGATCAAGCAAACGGAGAAGTTTATAGAACGTTTCCGCGCCAAAGCATCCAAATCCAACCAAGTGCAGTCCAGAGTCAAGGCGCTGGAAAGAATGGATAAGATAAGTGAAGTCATTGATGATAATATGTCCGTGAACTTTAAGTTTAAATTTTCCCGCCCCTCGGGCAGGGATGTCGTTAGCTTAGAGGAGGTCTCCAAAGCTTACGGGGAAAATGTCATACTTCAAAATACGACAGCTCGAATAGAAAGAGGCGACAAGATTGCATTGATCGGAGCCAATGGAAAAGGAAAATCAACCTTGCTTCGGGTTATTGATGGCACAGAGCCTGTGGAGGGTAAGAGGGAATTCGGCTATAACGTGATTAAATCTTTCTTTGCGCAGCACCAGCTGGAGGCCTTGAATATTAACAATGAAATTATCCAAGAAATGTTGCAGGCTGGGAGCGATAAGTCCGAAATGGAGCTCCGAGGGGTTTTGGGATGTTTTCTTTTCAGTGGTGACGACGTCTTTAAAAAAATAAAGGTCTTGTCCGGTGGGGAAAAATCAAGGGTAGCACTTGCTAAAACCTTGATTTCTGATGCCAATTTCCTGTTGCTGGATGAACCTACCAACCACTTGGATATACAATCGGTTAATATCCTCATCCAAGCCCTTCAACAATATGAAGGCACTTTTATCACGGTTTCGCACGATAGGCATTTCATCACTGGAGTAGCCAACAAGATTTGGTACATCGAAAACCATGAGATCAAGGAATATTTGGGTACCTATGAAGAATATGTATTCTGGAAATCCAAGCAAGATGACAGGCCTGCCGAGCCAAAAACGGTAAAAAAAGAAAAGCCTGCCCCTGTTTCGACAATAGAAAGGAATCCGGAAGCCAATCAGACAAAAAAAGAACTTAAGAAAAAAGAAAAAGACTTAGCTGAACTGGAAAGCGAAATTACGGCTCTGGAAGCAGAAAAAGCGAAAGTAGAGATTAGCATGGCTGATCCTACGATTTATCAAGACGAAAAAAAATCAACAGAAATCAACGCCTCCTATGCCAAAATTAAAGCCAAAATTACTCGGCTGAATGAAGAATGGGAGAGATTGGCAATGGAGATTGATAGCCTTCAGGAGATCTCTTCTTGACAGCTTAATCGCGCCGTAGAAACGACTTGTTTTTACGGCGTTCTTTTTTGCGAACTCAAAAAAACGTTTGTATGGATAATTTTATGAGATTATTTTTTTCCCTGTGTTTTCTTTTGGTGTCAAACATTGTTTCTTCTCAATCCGGGTTCGAAGATCAGGTCATGGAAGAAAATATCCAGTCTGTGAGACTTTACCCCAAAACGGCGGAATTTTCCAGTCAGCTGAATTCGCCCTCCATTCCACTTCATTCACCTGTTCCATTGGTGCTGGAATTTGATGACATCGCTTTCGAGCCGGATAGATACTCTGCCGTTATTATTCACTGCAATTCAGACTGGAAACCCTCCGGACTAAAATCTGCTGATTATCTCAATCAGTACAATGAATTTAACCTGAACGATTATGAATATTCCATTAATACAAGAATACCTTATATCCATTTCACTTTTTCGCTACCTGCAGTAACCAAGTCTGGAAATTATGTGGTTAAGGTTTACAGGGGAAGGCAGGAGGATGACGCGATTATCGTCAAGAGGTTTATGGTTTACAACAAACAACTCACGGTCGGTGCTTCGGTAGTCCCACCTGGCAACACCAGCGACCGAAAAACTTCCCAGCAAATTAATCTCAATATAAACTATTCCGACAGGGAATTGATAGATCCTATGACCAACGTAAAGGTTGTTATCCGGCAAAACCAAAGATGGGACAATGCCGTCACTGGATTAAAACCTACATTCATCAGGGAAGACCGTTCTTTACTCGAGTATCAGTCGTTTGATGGAAGCAATACTTTCACTGCGGGCAATGAGTTTCGTTTTGTTGATCTTCGATATACCCGCACCAGAGGCCAGAACATCTCATCTGTAAAAATAGAAGAAGATGTAGTCTATGCGGAGACTACCCCGGACCAGGCCAGAGCCAATCAAGCATATCTTGAATACCTGGATATCAATGGGCAATATGGCATATTCACTTATGATAAGCCCAACCATGAACTTGAGAGCGAATATGTATTGATCACATTCAATTTAAAGTCTGATCCTTTGCCCCATGCCCCCTACGTGTTGGGAGCATTGAGCAATTGGGGAAATAGACCGGAGTCACAAATGGAATATGACGAGAAGATGAAGGGATACAAGGCTACCTTATTGTTAAAACAGGGTTGGTATGATTACCAGTATGGTTTAAAAACGCCCTATGGCCATAGCCTAAAGGAAATAGAAGGCGAGCATTTTCAGACGGAAAACGAATATGAGATTCTCGTATACTATAGGGAAATGGGCTCGAGATATGACGAATTGATTGGATATAGTGTCCTTAACCCCAATAAACGGCGGTTATAAAAAAGTCCGATCAAAAATTGATCGGACTTTTTTATTTTCTATCTAAATCTCGTTGCCTTCGCCACTTTCGTCAACATCCTTTATAGGAGGTTGTTGATCGTCCTGATTTTGGGCACGGTAGGGAACAAATCCCTCCCTCTTGAATTTATAGGCTTCAGTCCTTTGGCTCGGCATATTATTGGCAAGATCCAACATACCGAAACCTTTGTGGGTAAAAGCGCCAAGGCCACAACGGAAAACAAAATCTTGAACCTCAGGAGCTGCATACAAAGTGAAAGGTAGCGTGTAGCCCCGAACCTCATATTTAACATCCATATCGTATACCGAATAGATCCTTGCGAATTTTTTCTGCTGATCCCGTAATTTATTGACATAGTTCATATCAGGAACTACTTGGAATTTGTAAAAGGATTCCATTTGCTCCTGTGAATACCAACCTGATTTCTCCATCCTGGTAAGCGTGGATTCATACAGCAGATCCGAGAATTCATCTGTATCAGGATTAATAAACCTTTTTCCGGACTCATCGTCGAATGTGGGGGTGAGTAAGACCAGCGGGGAAATGCAAACAAATTTGTTCGAAGTTTCCAATGGTGGCTCAATTTCCTGTTCGGTATATTCAGGTGATATGATTAAATTTCCCAACTCAATTTTCGGGGTTTTAAACACTTGCTCAAGCAGATAATCGATGAACTCTTCATTGGGTGATGAAAGCACTAGCGTCACTAAACTCGAGTAATAATGTAAACCACTTCTACTTACTTTGGTCTGGCCTTTAAGACCAGAAAAGTTGAAGTAATTGTAGTTGAAAAACTCTTCACGTCCGCCTTTAACGATCAGGCCTTTGAGAAACTGCGCCAGTATGTACTGGTGGTGAAAGGGTAAATAAGCACCTTTGTTCTTTAAGGAAAATATTAATCTTATTCTCACGGTATTAAAAATGAAAAGTTAAACAATTATTAAAGCAATAGGAACAATCAACCTGCTTTACAGCAAATAGGGTACAACAAAATTACAAAGAAAATTCTGGATTATTTAAACATTAAATCTAAAATGCATAATATCCCCATCTTGAACTACATATTCTTTACCTTCAATTGCAATTTTCCCGTTATCACGACATGCGGCCTCAGACTTAAACTGCTTATAATCATCTAACTTAATGACCTCGGCTTTAATAAACCCTTTCTCGAAGTCGGTATGAATAACCCCAGCCGCAGCTGGTGCCTTCCATCCTCTTTGGATCGTCCAAGCCCTAACCTCCTGTACACCTGCTGTAAAATAGGTGATCAAATTCAACAGGTTATACGCACCGGCGATCAATTTGTTCAGCCCACTTTCCTTCAACCCATACTCTTCCAGAAACATCTGCTTTTCCTCCAAATCATCAAATTCTGCAATTTGGGCTTCTATAGCAGCGCATAAAACAATCACCTCGGCTTTTTCTTCTAATGCTTTTTCCCTCAGCCGATCAACGTAGGCATTTCCAGTCAAAATACTTGCTTCATCCACATTTGCCACATACAGGACAGGTTTGATGGTCAGCAGATGTAAATCTTTAACGGCTTCCAAATCTTCCTTCTCCACCTCAATAGATCTGGCGTTCTTTCCGCTTTTAAGTCCGTCCCTGAACGTTTTGAGGATTTCCAGCTCTTTGCGTGCCTTGGCGTCGCCCGATTTAGCTATCTTTTCCCCCTTAAGGATTTTCTTTTCTATGGACTCCAAGTCTTTCAATTGGAGTTCCTCGTCAATAACCTCCTTATCAAATAAAGGATCAATGCCTCCAGCAACATGGACGATATTTTCATCATCGAAGCAACGGATGACGTGAACGATGGCATCCACCTCCCTGATATTGGCCAAAAACTTGTTACCAAGCCCCTCTCCTTTACTGGCGCCTTTTACGAGACCGGCAATATCCACAAACTCAATGACTGTGGGAAGGACCCGCTGCGGCTTGACCAGTTCCTCCAATACCTGTAGCCTGTTGTCAGGAACCGTGACTACTCCTACGTTAGGCTCTATGGTACAAAAAGGGTAATTCGCTGCTTCTGCCTTCGCACTTGATATTGCATTAAATAAAGTTGATTTTCCTACGTTGGGCAGGCCAACGATCCCACACTGTAATGCCATGGATTAATTTGTTAATGATAAATATGTGGCATCCTCCGTCCCTGTTGACAGGAATGACGAAAAGGAAGCGCTAAAAACGGTGTCTTCAGGAACTGTAAAAAAGCCCCTTCCACACCAGCAATTTTTTGCTCCGGCAAAGATAACAACAAAAATTTCAAGTGAAGACACTTTTACCGAATTAGAAAAACATCTGAGGTCGGCAGCGTATGTTAAGAAACAATATAAATGGCCCTGTTCAGTAGCAGGAATTTGGACGACCACTCTACACGTAAAAAAAGGTGCGTCACATACAGCATACCCATGCAGTATTTGACGCACCTCCTAATGTGTCTTTATGTGGATTATTCCCACTTTAAATCATCCCCAAACTCAGTGGTAGATTCTGATTTTTCTGTTTCTACTTCGAATTGAGAAAAGTCAAAATCCGACATTAAATCATTCTTAACATGGTCGACAGCTTCCTGAAGTGCTTCGACAAATTTGCCGAAATCTTCTTTGTACAAGAATATTTTATGTTTTTCATAAAGAAAACCATCATCCTTAACTTTCCTTTTACTTTCGGTAATAGTCAGGTAATAATCATTAGACCTTGTAGCCTTAACATCAAAAAAATAGGTTCTTTTCCCCGCCTTTACTTTTTTAGAGAAAATTTCTTCTCGATCATTTTCATAATTTCCTTCCACTTTCCAGTATTTTTTGTTCCTTTTAAGAAATAATTTGACGGCAAGATAATTGAATTACTCAATTAAATATAAAGCCCAGCAAGAATTTTTTCCTGAAAGAGGCTCAAGATGATATTTGAGGAAAATGAGAATTCCACACGCTAGATGTAGTCATCCCTCAATCGGCTGATCATTCACCGTGCATAAATTCCTTCTTTGCCAACAACTCTTCCTCAGTTTCCCTATGGTCCGGATCATCTACGCAACAGTCCACAGGACATACTGCCGCACATTGAGGCTCCTCATGAAAACCCGTGCACTCAGTACATTTATCAGATACTATATAATAAAACTCGTCCGAAACAGGTTCTTGTTTTTCGCTGGCATCAACCACAGTACCATCTGCCAATCTCACCTCTTTTAAATTTGTACCCCCGCCCCAAGTCCATTCTATACCACCTTCATAGATGGCGGTGTTTGGACACTCGGGCTCACATGCACCACAATTAATGCACTCATCGGTTATCATTATAGCCATTGCGATCTTTTTTATTTTATTCCAAAATTACTAACCAATTAACAATCTACCAAGGAAAAGCCCCAACCAATTGACGTTATGATTAAACAAAAGTTGTCATACTAACTAAATTCGGAACGATTCTAAATAATTACACGAAAAAGCCCCTGCTGCTAATGCTACACCATCCCAGGGGTAATTCTTTCTTTATTATCCGATTCAAATATTATCTTTGCCAAGCAATGAATCAATCGCATGGATCTCAAAGAACGAATTAAAGCATTTTCCCAGTTAGGGATAAGAATAAAGAAACTAACCGAGAGTGAATTTGCCTTCTTAGCCGCCCAGGTAGAGCAAAACAACAATTGGTTTACTCCCGACCAGACTAAATTTGCCCTTAACGCTATCAGCGACTTCTTGGACAAGGCTTCATTGGAGTCATGGTTAGCTGCCTACCCCATCTTGGATCATACCCATCCTAAATCCGTTGGGCTATTGATGGCTGGGAATATACCCGCTGTTGGATTTCACGATATGATGTGTATCCTGTTAAGCGGTCATCAAGTTCACGGCAAAGTAAGCTCCTCCGATCAGGTTTTGATCAAATGGTTATCAGCGGAATTGATAAATATTCATCCCGGATTCGGGTCGAGAATAGTTTTTGAAGATATGTTGAAGGGAAAGGATGCTTACATCGCCACCGGAAGCGACAATTCGGCACGATACTTCGAGTATTACTTTGGAAAATACCCAAGCATCATTAGGAAAAACAGAACTTCAATCGCCATATTAGATGGAACCGAAACAGCGGAAGATTTTCAGGCGCTCGGGCATGATATATTTCAATATTATGGCCTCGGATGCAGGAATGTCTCCAAGATCTATGTAAAGAATGAGGCTCAGCTTCAGGATTTTCTAAACGCTATAGAAGGATTTCATTTTTTGACCAGCCACCACAAATACCTTAATAATTATGATTACAACAAAGCGATCTATCTTGTAAACGGTGAAGCCCATCTGGACAACGGCTTTTTGCTTGTAAAAGAAAGTAAACAGCTGGTCTCACCGATAGCAGTGTTATTCGTTGAATATTACAATGACCAAGTAGGGCTAGAAAGGACATTAAAAGAACATGAGCATAAAATCCAATGCATTGTCAGTAGAAATTCCTGGTACCCGGGAAGCGTAAAATTTGGAACCGCCCAATCCCCCACTTTAACCGACTACGCTGATCATGTGGATACAATGAGTTTTTTAACCTCACTATAATAAATCATATACAAGCCGGGCAAATCTAGAACCCATATCAGTTGACATTGATCTTAGGAAGATCAAAACTAAATTCGCTCCACTCGTTCTCCTTGCTATCGATCCATAAATTACCACCGTTTTTTTCTACATAATCTCTGACCAAAAGTAATCCGAGTCCAGTGCCGGATTCATTATTGCTTCCGAATGTAGAGAAAGCGTCTCCCTTTCTGAGCCGCGCCAGGTTGGCATGCGAGATACCCACCCCCGTATCTTTTACTATAATTTTCACTTCCTCTTTATAATCATGGATACCTACCGTAATGGAATCCCCTGATTCACAAAATTTTATGGCATTATTGATTAAATTTCTGATAACCAGCTCCACCGTGTTCTTGTCGGCGAAGACCATCGTGGATCCATGAAAATCCATCTGCAGATCCACCCTTTTTAATGCTGCAATAGGCTTCATCAAAATTATCTGCTGCTGGGCCAGTTTATACACATCAAAGACTACCTTATCCATAAAGTCACCTTTAAGCTGGTTTCTGGACCAAGCTAAGAGATTAGTTAACAATAAGGACACTCCATCAATGCTTTCGGAAAGCGCGGGTAGGATCTCCTTAAACTCCTCTGCATCAATATATCCATTCTTCGTTAGATCTATTATTTCTTTAACCCCCGAAACAGGACCCTTCAGGTCGTGAGAAATAATGGAAAACAGCTTATCCTTTAGCCGGTTATGCTTGTTGAGCTGATCAGCTTGGTTTTTCAGCAAGGTTTGGTTTCTTCTCTCTTCGGTAATGTCCTTGAATAAAATTAGTGAACCTTTATGACTGTTATTTCTTCCCAACAATGGGATGATTTCTACAAAATAAACGCTGTCATTGTCGTGCAAATGCACCCTAGCTTCTTTTGGTATCTGTTCTTGCAAAACATCTACAACAGCATGGTGGTGAACGAGAATCTTCTCAACCGAACTGCCGATATAGTTTTCTTGATGCCCTCCAAGGATCTTTTTCATGGAAGGGTTCATTTCTATCACCTTATTTCTTTCGTTCACTACCATCAGCCCGTCCGACATGACGGCAATTAGCTGTTCTTTGGCTATTGGAACCACCGCTAGTAGGTTATATTTAGCAAGACCTAATCCTGTAAACAAAAAGGAACCAATAAACGCAAACGGCGTTGGATCAATATGGCCTTGTATTCGAAACCCTATCAGATACAATACATTAACTATTAAAGGTATAGAAGTAGAAGCAAGTAGCAGATAAGTTTGGTTTTTGTAGGCCAGATCGGCACGCCTGCTATTGGCGAATAGTATATAATTTCCTGTCAGAATGGATAGATAGAAATAGCAGGAATGAATGTAATACCAAGGTCCCTTTTGAATAGCCAATAAAGGGAAGGGCCCCTCGTTTGACAAATGCAGAGATCTATAATAAAGGTGATGCCATTCGTTGGTCAAAACCAAAAGATAGGTCAACGCCGGAATTAGCAACAACGCCACTATGAACCACTTGTGGTTTAACAATTTATCCTTGTCCGTATATTTCAATGAAAATAAAAGCCAGGTCACCGATGTAAAAACTATCCCCAGATATTCTACTTTTATCCAAAAATACATGGATGATAGACTTATGCTGGTCAGTTCCAACCCGTAAAAAAAGACCCATACTGAAACGTTGAGAAGGGTTACAGCAAACCATTTTACTTTCCCTCCCAAACGGTAAAAAATGTAAAAGGAAAAAGCACCTGCTACAGTTCCTGAAATAAGCAATATTATAGCATAAACATTTAGATCCACTTGCATCAGTGCATTGATAACCATCGAAATTAATTACAATTTACGAGAATTTTACTAAAGGTTGAGATATTATTCTTTAGCCTGAGCAACTGACATAAAGGGCCTTTCCCCATCCGGTCTAACATCATATTTGCTCTGAGAGGATCTAAAAGAGAATAAGGACCATAGCCATAACCTTTCGAATTAGAAACTACCTGGCTATTCTATTCCAATTCACCACTTATTTTTTATCTTTGTCCGCAAATCGAAAATATAAACAGCATCATAAAACTTTACACCTATAGATTCTTTATAAATGGCATTTGATATTGATATGATCAAGGCAGTGTACGCTAAGTTTCCACAGCGAATTGAAACTGCACGAAAAATAGTGGGGAAATCTCTAACGCTAACAGAGAAGATTTTGTATTCCCATTTAGCAAGCGGAGAGGCATCTAGGTCCTTTGAAAGAGGGGTCTCCTATGTGGATTTTCAGCCGGATAGGGTCGCCATGCAAGATGCTACCGCACAAATGGCGCTTTTACAGTTTATGCAGGCAGGAAGGGCACAAGTAGCCGTCCCTTCCACTGTTCATTGTGATCACTTGATCCAAGCTGAGGTGGGCGCAGTTACCGATCTCGAAAAAGCCAAAGATAAAAACAAGGAGGTCTACGATTTCCTTTCCTCCGTTTCCAACAAATATGGTCTGGGATTTTGGAAGCCTGGCGCAGGAATTATTCATCAAGTCATCTTGGAAAACTATGCTTTTCCGGGAGGGTTGATGATTGGAACAGATTCGCATACCCCAAATGCCGGTGGGTTAGGTATGGTTGCCATTGGTGTAGGCGGTGCCGATGCCTGTGACGTAATGGCCGGATTGCCGTGGGAGCTTAAATTCCCAAAACTTATCGGTGTTAAGTTAACGGGAAAACTATCTGGCTGGACGGCTGCGAAGGATGTGATTTTGAAAGTGGCGGGTGTGCTTACGGTAAAAGGCGGAACGGGTTGTATTGTCGAGTACTTTGGTGAAGGAGCGCGGTCAATCTCTGCTACAGGTAAAGGTACCATATGTAATATGGGAGCGGAAATAGGAGCTACTACCTCTGTATTTGGTTATGACGAGAAAGCCGAAGCCTACTTAAGAGGCACGGATAGATCGGATATCGCAGATCTTGCCAATGGAATTCGTGAGCATCTTACAGGCGACGATGAAGTATATGCAAATCCCGAGCAATATTTCGATCAAGTGATTGAGATTAATCTTTCTGAGCTCGAGCCCCACATTAATGGTCCCTTCACCCCTGATCTAGCTTGGCCGATTTCTAAATTTGCCGAAGCTGTCAAAGAAAATAATTGGCCCTCAAAATTAGAGGTCGGTTTGATTGGTTCCTGCACCAATTCATCCTACGAGGATATATCCAGGGCTGCCTCTTTGGCACAACAAGCGGTGGACAAAAATCTAATTGCCAAATCTGAATACACCATTACCCCCGGTTCCGAACAGGTACGCTATACGGTAGAAAGAGACGGATTTTTAGACATATTTGAAAATATGGGTGGAGTGGTGTTGGCCAATGCCTGCGGTCCCTGTATCGGACAGTGGGCAAGACATGGCGCAGAAAAAAGGGAGAAAAATTCCATCATCACCTCATTCAACAGAAATTTTGCCAAACGCGCGGATGGTAACCCAAACACTCACTCTTTTGTAGCTTCCCCAGAGGTGGTTACAGCTATGGCAATAGCAGGAGACTTAACCTTCAATCCTTTGACGGACTCGTTGATCAACGAACATGGAGAATCGGTAAGATTGGAAGAACCGACAGGAATGGAAATGCCGCCAAGAGGCTTTGCGGTTGAAGATGCGGGATATCAGGCACCGGCAGAAAACAGCGCTGATGTAGAAGTAGTGGTCGATCCGAATTCAGAGCGTCTTCAATTGTTAGAGCCTTTTGCTCCATGGGAAGGAACTGACTTAAAAGGATTAAAACTTTTGATCAAGGCGAAAGGAAAATGTACTACTGACCATATCTCTATGGCTGGTCCTTGGTTGAGATTCAGAGGTCACTTGGACAATATCTCCAACAACATGTTGATCGGTGCGATCAATTACTTCAATGATGAAACCAATTTGGTGAAAAATCAAATTACCGGAGAATATGGAGAGGTTCCGGCTGTTCAGCGACAATATAAGCTTCATCAAATCGGATCCGTTGTGGTAGGGGACGAAAATTATGGAGAAGGATCTTCCCGGGAACATGCAGCCATGGAACCGCGATTCCTCGGGGTTAGAGCGATTTTGGTAAAATCATTTGCCAGAATACATGAGACGAACCTCAAAAAACAAGGTATGCTTGGTTTGACCTTTGCCAACCCGAGTGACTACGATTTGATACAGGAAGATGATTCGATTGATATCTTAGGACTGACCGAATTTGCTCCAGGACAACCTTTAAAGGTAGTTTTGAATCATTCGGACGGGTCAGCAGATGAAATCTTTGTTAACCATACCTACAACGAAGGACAGATCGCTTGGTTTAGAGCAGGTTCGGCGCTTAATATTGTTAAAGACGAGGCTGTAAAATAACACTTGCTGCGCAAAAAGAAGCTGGGGTGAGGAATTATCCCAGCTTTTTTTGTGGCACACTTATCTCATGTTTCAACCAAATTATTACAGCTATGACAATATCTAAATCTAAAAATATTTTTATCAAGACTTTTATAGCAATCGGGCTGTTGTTTTTTACCACCACTACTCATGCTCAGTTTGTTGAATCCGATGAACGGGCTATCCTAACGGTGGATGAAGGGATCAATTTCAGCAAAGATTCGCTGTTTTTGATGAACCTGAGGTTTAGGATGCAAAGTCGGGCGGGCTTTAACACCATTGGGGGGGATGATCTGGGGGTAGATAAATTTGAGATGAGAGTCAGAAGACTTCGGTTGAGGTTTGATGGTTATGTCCTCAATCCCAAGTTCCAATATTATATTCAGCTTGCGTTTTCAAAAGCAGACCTTAACCTGGAGGATCAGGATAAAGCCCAACCGGTTCGGGATGCTATTTTATATTACTCCTTTAATGATAATTTTTACATGGGCTTTGGACAATCCAAATTACCCGGCAACAGGCAAAGGGTAAACAGTTCAGGTAACCTTCAATTTGCGGATCGATCAATTGTAAACAGCATGTTGACTTTAGACCGTGACTTCGGGTTTTTTGGCTATTACACCTTTAGGATGCCGATCTCACTTTTAATGCTAAAGGGAGCAGTTACTACTGGGGATGGCCGAAATGCTTCAGCAATTAACAATGGATTGGCCTACACGGGTAGGGCAGAATTTCTACCATTTGGGGCTTTTAAAAACAGTGGCGATTACTCTGAAGGTGATCTCGAATTCGAGGAAACACCTAAGTTGTCAGTGGGGGCTGCTTTTTCAAAAAATTTCAAAGCCACTAGAACCGGCGGACAATTAGGCCAAGAGCTGTATGGGTCCAGAGACCTATCCAGTGTGATCTTTGACGCCATAATTAAATACCAAGGCTGGGCTGCTTCATCAGAATATATCAGCAGAGATACAGACGATCCCATTACCAGAAATGCAACGGGAGACACCCGGCACGTGGTAACAGGCTATGGCATCAACACCCAATTGAGCAAGATGATTTCGCGAAAAACAGAACTTGCCGTAAGGTACGCATTTGTCGACCCGGAGGAGGAAATTGAAACGGTACAAGATAGAATAGATGAAGCTTTGGTCGGTGTGACGTGCTATTTGAACGGCCACAGAATCAAAGTCCAAGGCAATGTCGGCTACCGCTGGACGGAAGGAGTCCAAGCGCTGGAACATCCCGGAAACAGCTGGACGGGAATGTTCCAAGTAGAATTCGGGATCTAAATTAAAGATCCCGGATTTTCTCTAGGTATTCTTTGGTCAACGGCAACTCAGGATCACTGGCATACACTTGCGTCAAATATTGTGAAGCAAGCTCCACATTATCGGTCATAGCATAGTAAATTCCTTTATTCCGTAAGGCATAAAGGTTTTTGCTGTCCTGCTTAATACTTAAGTTGATGTCGTCCAATCCTTCCTCGAAATTTCCCAAATAAAGCTGATAGAGTCCCCTGTTGTTATAGAAGTAAGGCTGACTGGAATGTAACCCGATGGCTTGTTGCACCCAATCGAAAGCTGCTTGATACTCTCCTTGATCAAATGCGATCATGGACTTCAGGTTGTATATATTGGATTCTTTAGGGTCCAAGTCAACCGCCTTGTCAAGATCAGCCAAAGACTTGTCCATCTCTCCCAAATAATAATAAATGGTTGCCCTGTTGACAATCAGGTCTACATTATTCTCATCTTTTTTCAGCGCTTCGGAAAATGCCGTCAGTGCTTCTTTGTAGTTTTTTAAGGCTTCATAACCCAGCCCCAACAAAAAATATCCCCTCTCTGAATCTGGTTCGATCGAGGTCAAATATTTCGAATCTTCAAGGGACTTGTAGTACTCGCCATGGTCAAGATAGGCAAGGCTCCTCTGATAATATGCATCTGCGTAGCCTTCCTTAAGCGAAACGGCTTGTGTAAAATCTTGTATCGCAGGGATGAAATCCCCGGTCATTTTAAATGCGAGTCCCCTGTTGTAATACGCGTCCGCAAAATCTGGGTCTATCTGCAATGCCTCGTCATAAAAGCTTCGGGCGCCTTTAAAATCATTTTCCTGCAATTTTGTGTTGCCTTTAAGAAGAAAACGTCCCTTTTTATCCTCTGGGCTATCACATCCAAGAATGAGCCAACTGGCCAATACTATTATCAAATACCTGTTCAACGGTCTCTTTATTTATTTTAAACACTTTGTTATCGATCGAACAAAATCCTTTTTATAAAGGTTTAGCAAAAGAGCTTAATTACAGCAAATACGGAAGTTCTCCTAATATATGTTAATTTTAGAAATCATCTAACTTGAGTCGCATTGCCCTTCAACAAGAATAAGAAACAGTGGATTGTATTTTCCTTTTTGGTAAGCATTGTACTGTTATGTGTTAAATTTTACTCCTATTACCTTACTAATTCCAAAGCCATTCTAACGGATGCTTTGGAAAGTATTGTCAATGTGGTGGCATCTGCATTCGCAATTTACAGCATTTACCTGAGTTCCCTCCCCAAGGACAACAATCATCCTTACGGACATGGAAAAGTAGAGTTTTTTAGCGCCGGGATTGAAGGAACACTGATCATCCTGGCGGGAATTTTTATTATCTACCAATCCATTGTTACCTTAATCTATCCTGAACCTTTGGCTTTGCTGCCGGTGGGGATGGTCCTAGTCGCTGCCTCAGGTTTCCTCAACGGCTGGCTAGGCTACATGTTGATTAAGAAGGGCACGGCCTACAACAGCCTTACCTTGGAAGCTGACGGAAGACATCTTCTCACAGATGCAGCAAGTAGCATCGTTTTAATGTGTGGGATTGGCATCATTTATTTTACCGGATACTTTTTCTTGGATAGCGTGTTCTCTATTCTCTTTTCTTTATACATCATCTTCAATGGCTATCTGCTGGTAAGAAAGTCCATAGCTGGTTTGATGGATGAGTCCAGCCCCCAAGCCATGAGGGCGACTGTGAAAATATTAAATCAGCACAGAAAGGAAAACTGGATTGATGTACATAACATGAGGGTGCAGCAATACGGGGGGGACAGGCATATAGATTTGCACTTAACACTCCCCTACTACTATGATTTGAGGGCCGTTCATGACGAGGTTCATGAGGTGGAAGAAGCACTGAAAGAAAATCTTCCCGGGCATGTTGAAGTCTTTGTCCACGCCGATCCATGTCTTCCGGATAAATGTTGCCATTACTGTGCAGTTCAAGATTGCCCTGTCAGAAGATTCGCACAAACCAATAAAATATTATGGAACGAATCCAATATGTCAAAGAACCAAAAACATTATCATGAATCTTCTTGATCCACACACACGCATCAAATAATATTATAAAAAATTGGTATTATACCTAATTAAATGTATATTGTCTCTCATTCGTCAGGTTCTAAACGGTAAACACATGAAAGATGACAGACAATTTACCATCCTTATTACTATTTCGGCGTTGATATGGTTGTTGATAATAGGTTTTATCTTCATTTAAAAAAATATTTTCCATCTTGATTTTATATTCATTCCGCATTTTTGGTTGATTTTTAAAGAAGAGAGGGTGTTATTTTGACACCCTCTCTTTATTGGTTGCTATATCAATCCTGCTCTTTTTAATAAAGCATCTGGTCTAGGCTCTCTGCCCCTGAACCGTCTGTAGAGTTCAGACGGATGGGTTTTCCCACCAGAGGATAATATATGCTCTTTAAAGGAGGCAGCAGTTTCCTTATCAAAAATTCCATTTTCCAAAAAAAGCTCAAAAGCATCCGCATCCAATACCTCTGCCCACTTGTAACTATAATACCCCGCTGAATAGCCCCCCTGGAAGATATGGGAAAAGGAAGAACTCATCATTGTACCGGGTACAGGTCTCAGCAATTCCGTCGACTTTAAAGCTTCTTTTTCAAAAGCACTCACTTCTTTGATCGCAGAGGGATCCACACTGTGGTATTCCATATCCAGCAGACCAAAGCTTATCTGTCGAACTGTCTGATATCCCTGATGAAAAGTGGCGGCTTTTTTTATCCGACTGATAAGATCTTCGGGTATCGTTTCACCGGTTTGATAATGATTTGCAAACAAATCAAGACATTCCTTCTCATAACACCAGTTCTCCATAATCTGAGAGGGAAGTTCAACAAAATCCCAGTACACGCTGGTGCCGGATAGTGATTCATAGTTACCGTTGGCCAACATGCCATGTAAAGCATGTCCGAATTCGTGAAACAAAGTGGTAACTTCGTTAAAAGTCAGTAGAGAAGGCTTGGTGGGAGTAGGTTTTGTAAAATTGCAAACGATGGAAACATGGGGTCTTTGGTCTCTTTCGGAGGTTTTTTTCTGCCCACGAAAACTAGTCATCCATGCCCCATTCCTTTTCCCTGGTCGGGGAAAGAAGTCAGCATAAAATACAGCAACATGCCCACCCGATTGGCTGGTCACCTCATAGGCCGTAACTTCCGGATGGTAAACAGGAATCTCCATGTTAGGTGAAAAATGCAAACCATAAAGTTTTCCCGCTGTCTCGAACACACCCTGCACCACCTTCTCCAATTGAAAATAAGGTTTAAGCAATTCATCATCTACTTCAAACCTCTGTTTCTTTAACTTTTCCGAGTAATAGGCGAAATCCCATTTCTCCAGGTTTTCAAGCTCATCAAGTTGCTTAGCAAATTCCTGCAATTCCCTTACCTCTTGCACTGCCTTTGGCTTAGATCTTTCTAAAAGATCTTCCAAAAAACTCAATACTTTGGCAGGACTTTGTGCCATTCTTTCCTCCAAGACGAAATCGGCATAATTCTGATATCCGAGCAGCTTGGCCCTTTCATCCTTTAATCGAAGGATATCTTTAATAATCTCTTGGTTGTCAAGATCGTCCCCCTTGCAGGACTTGGTGTTGTAGGCTAAAAACAGCTTTTCCCTAAGCGCTCGGTTATCGGCGTATGTCATAAACGGGATATAGCTAGGGTAAGCCAATGTAAAGACCCACTTACCCTCCTTTCCTTTTTCCGTCGCTGTTTGCGCAGCCGCCTCCAAGAGTCCTTCGGGGAGACCATTGAGGTCGGTAAGGCTGTCTACTTCCAACTCATATTTATTGGTTTCCTCTAAAACATTTTCACCAAACCGAAGTCCAAGTTGAGAAAGATTTTTGTCGATTTCCCTCAACCTTATCTTTTCATCCTCATTTAGGTTGGCTCCATTCCTGACAAATGATTTATACGTCTTGTCCAGTAAGGTTCTTTGTTCCTCATCTAATTGAAGGCGCTCTCTTTGTTGATAAACGGCTTTTACTTTATCAAATAAAATGGCGTCCAACAATACGTCGTTACTGTGACTGGTAATAAGGGGGGAAATCTCCCTCGCCAGCTTTTGGATCTCAGCGTTAGTTTCAGCCGCATTCAGGTTAAAGAAAATCCCCGTGATGATGCCCAACCGAGAACCGCAACTATCCAGTGCTTCTATAGTATTGGCGAAATCAGGTTGGCCTTCAGCTTTGATCAATTCTATCTCGGCTTTAGCTTCCTTAATAGCTTCTTCGATTGCGGGTAAAAAATGTGTTGATTCTATTATGTCAAAGGGAGGGGTTTCAAATGGCGTGCTGAATTTTTCCAGTAGAGGATTCATATATTTAATTTATTGTTATAACAATTTGCTAAAGTACAATTTGGATTGAATGCTGACAAATCAGAACTAACTTAACATTAGAAAGACAGCGCAACGTATGATGGCCGCCGACTACGGGAAAGGGAGAAACCGAAATTGATGCGTTACAATGGCGTCTTTTTGCCATCCCAAGCATAGTCCATCTCTACCTTCTCGATGTTTTCGATCATCTCCTCGCCGAAATGACTTAGCCAAATCTTCTTACAAGACATCATGGATCTTTTGGCCTTGATGGTACTATAGTTTAAATGCCCTTTCCCTTCCGTTTCATAGAAGTTGCATTCACAAATAAACAGATCGGCATTCTCCGAGATTCTTAACAGTTCGTCCGTCCAGGAAGTATCCCCCGAGAAGCCGATAATTCTTTCTTCGAAAGTTATCCTTAATCCGTGCGGCTTTGTAGGTTCGGTATGCACTACGGGAAAAGCGCAAAGTTTGACTGGACCAACGAAGATCTCGTCGTAGGCATCATAAGAGACGAAATTTATGGGGAATTTATCGAAAATATCAGAAGATCCCGGATAAAGAAGGTCGACGGCCTGTTTTAGCTTTTCCTCACAGCCCGGAGGGCTGATAATCGTAAGGGGCTTGCTCCTCCCCTGAACACTTGCATCAAGAATGAAAAAGGGCAATCCGCCAAAATGATCACCGTGGAAATGGCTTATGATGATCAGGTCAATATCGGAAGTACGTAGCTTGTTTTTCTTCAAAGCCAACAAGGATGTCGCCCCGCAATCGATCAAAAAGCCATAGGATGGGCTGCGAACATAATAACAAGTATTAAAACTTCCTCCGCTTGCAAAGGCATCTCCACAACCCAAGACTTCAATAATAACTTCTCCCATGCTAACTTTTTCGTTTATGTCAAATATTAGCTTTATTGTAGCACCTTAAACAGCGGAATACTCCAAATTTGCTGTTTTAAATATAACAAAAACAATCGGATCCCGCCATTAGGATGAAAGACATAAATAAACTTATAGAAGATCTCCTCGAGATCAGGAGAGCCATCCTGGATGGGGAAAAAGAATTTAAAGAGACCATTAATAACGTTCATCCGAATTATAGATACAGCGCAACCAACTTTATCCGTTACCTAAAACTGCGGACATTTGACTTAAGGAAAATACAGGTGCAGCTGTCCGTTTTAGGCCTCTCCTCCATTAGCCATTCCGAGAGACATGTATTGGCGAATATAGAAAACATACTTTACTTTTTACACCTGAGTTTAGGCTTGGAATTCAATGGACGACATGATCTAGGCAAGCATCCGGCAAATTTTCTAGAAAGCCAAAAAGTCCTGAAAAAAAATACGAAGAGGCTGTTTAAGGTTCATCAAAAGCCGAAGAACACCACTATTATGGTCACCTTATCCAGCTATGCAATTGAATATTCCCATGTAAAAGATCTTATAATCGCCGGAATGGGAATCGCCCGCATCAACTGCAGCCACGACAATGTCGTGGTGTGGGAGAAAATGGCGGACAATGTTAAGCTTGCCGCTAAGGAAACGGGTAAAAAATGTGCGTTATACTTCGATTTAGCCGGGCCCAAGCTCCGCACCGGAAAAATAGGAAGGAAGACGAAAGGAAAAAGAAATCCTCATATCTTGCTTTGTCAGGGGGATATTCTCCACCTTTACAGGGAAGAAGCAATGGCAGAAGAGCTAGCTAAAGGTAAAAATACCCATGCGGATAAAATCCCGATGATCTCTTGCCGGATTCCCGAAATTTTTAACGATGTACAGCTCAATGATAAAATCTGGTTTGATGACGGGAAGATCGGAGGTGTTATCGAAGAAAAAAACGGTGATTATCTGTCTATAAGAATTGTAACAACAAATCCAAAAGGCGGAAAGCTACGGGAAGAGAAAGGAATTAATCTTCCCCAAACCACATTAAACCTTCCCTCCTTAACAAACGAGGACATAGCTAATCTTCCATTTATTGCGGAACATGCGGATATGATAGGATTTTCATTTGTTAGAAAACCGACAGATATCCAGCTTCTCCAATATGAATTGAGAAAGCTAGGACGGTCTGATTTGGGTATCGTGCTGAAGATCGAAAACAAAGAAGCTTTCAACAATTTACCTTCCTTAATTTTTCAAGGAATGAAAAGTCCCAGCCTGGGAGTTATGACGGCCAGAGGAGATCTTGCGGTCGAACTGGGCGCAGAAAGATTGTCAGAAGTACAGGAGCAAATTTTATGGCTATGCGAGGCTGCACTAATTCCCAACATTTGGGCTACCCAAGTTCTTGATTCATTGGCTAAAAAAGGCATAGCCGCCCGTGCGGAAATCACGGATGCGGCTATGTCTGCGCGTTCAGAATGCGTTATGTTGAACAAAGGCGAGTACATTCTTGAAGCTGTAAAAACCTTGGTTAATATTCTGGACAGAATGGAGAAGCATCAGTATAAAAAACAAGGTACCTTAAGGCTACTTAAGGTTGCTGAAAAGTTTTTTATAACGGAAGGCAACGACCTTGTCGTTTAAACGTTGTCTTCCAACCTATCTTCTTTTTCTATCTGCACATTCATAATAAAGTCGTCATAATATTTCTGGTCCTGATCGGAGTAGGTGCCGTATGCATTCAACACGAAGCCCTTTTTGCCATCAGTGGTTTCAATAGCATACAAGGCCGCCATGTCCGCCGGATCCGAATCTCCTTCAAAACGATATACTTTAAGAATCCAAAGCTCTGAAGGTTGATACACCCGATCATGGCCGTCTAATTGGGCGCCTTTGCTATTAATTTTAAACTCTTTATCAAATCCTTTTTTTGCCAGACTAGTCATGACAGTGGACAGTGGAGTCATATAGGTCGAATCGCTCATCATAGTGTATGTTTGGTTACCTGTCATAGTACCAAAAAACATACCTTCTCACCCCGTCTAAGGAAATCAATCATAAAAGCCTGTAGAAGGAAAAGCGCAAAAACCCAAAATACTGTTGTGTGACGTCAATTCCCCACTGTGGTTTAAGAAGTCCGCAAATAAAAAAAGAACCTGATCGCAGAATACAGGTTTTAACTTTATTTCTGGAAAAAAATTAGAATAGAACTTGATGTTTAATAAAAAGACAGCAGTCGGTAAAGGCTCACCGACTGCTGATTTAAAACCGCGTTACACTTTAATATTGAACATTTTTAGTTTGCTATAAAGAGTTTTACGGTCAATGTTTAACATTTTTGCTGCAAGGGTTTTGTTATAATGAACCTTGTCCAGTGTTTCCATTATATGTTTGCTCTCCGCAAGCATGGAGGCTGACTTCAAGTCTAAATCAGAAGTTACTCCCGATTCCACATTCAGCTCTTTTATAGGAGTTTTTCCAGCAGAAATAATCTGCTCGGGAAGTACTTCTTTCCCTATGGCCCCATCTTTTCCGGTTAACAAACAGGCTCTTCTGATCACATTTCTCAATTCCCGAATGTTCCCTGGCCAGTCATAGTTCATTAAATATTCCTTAACTTCATCAGTCAAGGCCGGCTGTTCATTTTCAAGTTCCTTGCAGGTTTTCTCCAAAAAGAATTCAATAAAGAGTGGCAAATCATCTATTCTCTCCCGCAAGGGAGGGGCTTTAAGGGTAAATTCGTTAAGTCGATAATACAGGTCTTCGCGAAATTTACTTGTTCCGGTATTGTCAAAAAGATTTTCATTGGTTGCGGCAATGATCCTCACATTCACCGGAATTTCTTTTAAGCTACCTACTCTCCTAATGACCTTTTCCTGCAATGCGCGCAGCAAGGCAATCTGGATATCCATGGAAAGGTTCGCAATTTCGTCCAGAAAGACGGTGCCACCTTCTGCAAGTTCAAAAACCCCCGGCTTGGCACTTACCGCTCCGGTAAATGCACCTTTTTCATGACCAAACAGCTCGCTGGCTGCAATCTCTTTGGACAAACTTCCGCAATCAATCGGCATAAATGGCTGCTCTCTTCGACTGCTTTCCATGTGAATAAGCCTCGCCAACGACTCCTTGCCTGTTCCGGTCTCTCCTTCGATAATAACGGTATAGTTGGTGGGGCCGACCAATTTTACATATTCCAACATCTTTTTTGATGCCTGGCTTTTGCCGTATACGTAATCTTCAAGGGGCTGGGATTCTTCCTCTGTTTGGGCTTTTTCCCTCGTTGAATTTCTTCCTCTACCGTTTGTAAGGTTTGGTTTTTTTTCTGCAGATAATGATTTGTTGATTATTTCTAGAAGTTCATCCGGGTTTAAGGGCTTTGCCAAATAATGATAAGCACCCTCCTTTATCAGATTGACAGCAATGTTGAGGTTAGCGTATCCGGTTATGAATATTACAACAGAATCATTACTGTTTCTCTTAATTTCTTCGAATAGATCCTCTGCCTTGATGTCCGTCAATCGATAGTCGCACAAGATCACGTCGTAAAATTTGCTTTTCATCAGCGCAACGCCCTGCTTGCCGGAAATGGTGGACTCCACATTAAAACCACTTCTGGAAAGAAACTTCTCCAGCAATGTACACATGGACAATTCATCATCTATGACCAATATATTCTTCATTCAATATCCTTTCGTTAAAACTGTGATCCAGCAATAGCACCGCTTGGTGAGAAGTAAAAATAGAACAAATAGTGAATAAAAACACTCAATGGCTTGAAAATATATGCCTAACAATATGATTAAGTAAAGACATATGCTAAATATTGGTAATCATTTCGGGATTTTTTGATTTATGCGCCCGTTCCAGAACTCATCAATTTTATTCCTGGCTCCGATGTTTTACATATAATTCTTAGCTTTACAGATATTACAGATTAGTATGCAGCTATTTTTCCAAGAAAATATTCCCCAAGGGGGGTTCGAACTTGCGTCCGAAGAATCAAAACATTTAGTTAAGGTATTAAGAAAATCCTTGGGAGACACAGTTTTTTTTACCGACGGTAGGGGGGTGCTGTATACCTGCCAGATTGTTGATATAAATCCCAAAAAAACCAAACTTAAAGTGTTGCATCAAGAAGATCTCCCTCGCGATGACCATTATATACACTTAGCCATTGCTCCTACCAAAAACCAGGAAAGAATGGAGTGGATGGTTGAAAAAATAACCGAAATAGGATTCCATGAAATTACTTTTTTGAACACCCTAAACACCGAAAAGAACTTTTTAAAAATAGAACGGCTGGAGAAAAAAATCATCTCCGCCTGCAAACAAAGCTTAAAAACCTGGAAACCTAAACTCAACGGAGTTCAGGATTATTCGGCTTTTGTAACATCCCCCGGGTTCGAGAATTTCGAGAAATTCATAGGATATGTGGATGAAGAAAACCAAGATTATCTAAACAACCAAGCCAATAAAGGATCCTCCTATCTAGTACTGATAGGGCCCGAAGGAGACTTTTCTGCTCAAGAAATACAACAGGCGCTTGATGCGGGATTTCGACCATGCTCCCTGGGTAAAAGCAGATTAAGAACAGAAACGGCGGGACTCGTGGCGGTCAATACCTTAAATCTGATCAATTTGTAATCCAGCTGTTGATGTAGAAAACATCAGCGGAGTTTAAAGGACAAAAAACCCCTAGATAAACTATGACATCTAAGTCTCCTCACTTAAAACCTTACTTTGAAAAACTGTTGACATAGTAATCAATTGCCTTTTTAAGATCATCTTTAGTGTCTATAGCCACCGCATGATGGACACTTTCCACCATTTTGATTCTAAAACCGTTTTCAAGAAGCCGAAGTTGTTCCAGCATTTCTGCCTGTTCAAGGCTGGATTTTTTTAAGTTGGTAAAATCCAGCAAAGTCTGCTTTTTATAGGCATAAATGCCGATATGTTTATAGAAAGAAACAACGTGACCGGGATCTCTGACAAAAGGAATCGAGGATCGGCTAAAATAAAGAGCAAATCCAAATTTATCTGTGACCACCTTAACTACATTGGGGTTGTCTCGCATCTCAGGATCATAGATCCTACTCATCATGGATGCTACCTCCACAGTATCTTGGCTGAACACTTCTACCAAATCCTGCAACGATTTCTTATCCTGAAACGGCTCATCACCTTGTACATTCACAACGACGTCGGCATCCATCTCCAGTACAGCTTCTGCTATCCGGTCCGATCCACTTTCATGCTCACGCTGGCTTATGAAAACCTTCCCTCCTTCCTTTCTGATGATTTTAGCAATATCCTCATGATCGGTCACAACCATCACTTCATCGAAGACTCCTGTTGCTACCGTGCTCAAATAGGTCCGGGCAATCAACGGTTTGCCGCATAAATCGGCGATAAGCTTGGCCGGAAAACGGGTAGCCCCCATTCGGGCAGGTATTAAAGCAACATTTTTCATGTTTGTACTATAAAAAACTAAAAATTTCCTCTACTGGTTATAGCCAGCTTGGCAAAGGTAGAAATTCTAAAGGGAAGAAATGAAAACCCCAGTGCAGAAAATCTTTTTCGGGAATTCGTTTCTTTGAGATCTAGGCTTTTAATTGTACTAAATCTAAATTTCCTAATAATTAAATCTAAAGGAATGGCTCCCAGAAAGTTTGATTATGTTTGCATTAAACCAGTAGATTATGAAAATTACAGACAAAGAAATTGTGACGCTGAAGCGTTCTTTATTGCACGATACAGAAGGTGTCCTTAATCAACAGGTAGAAATGGAAGGAAGATCTTCTGCCTACTACCTTTCTATGGCATCTTGGTGTGACATGAAAGGCTTTGCCCACTCAGCACGGTACCTTTATGAGCACTCAGACGAAGAAAGGCAGCATATGCTCAAACTCATACATTATATCAATGAGGCCGGGGGACATGCCATTCAACCGGAAATCACCGGGATAAAACATCATTTCAGTTCACTACGCGAGGTTTTTGAATTGGTACTGGAGCATGAAGTTCAGGTGACTAAGGCCATCAACAACATTGTTGACCATTGTTTTGGAGTAAAGGATTTTGCTACCTTCAGTTTTATGCAGTGGTTTGTCACGGAGCAACGTGAGGAAGAAACCTTGGCCAGAAGGGCATTAGAACTGTTTGATATTATTGGTGAAGAAGGCACAGGGTTATGGACAATAGACCAAGAGCTGGGAAAACTGCACGATATTGCAGGTGACAAGGCCTAGTCTGCTAAATATATAGGGTGTTGGGGTTTTCCAACGCCTTATGCTTTCTTTCTTCTACCCTTTTTAAGGATAAGGTAGACCATAAAAGAATTGAGAAAAAAGGCTATTCCGTTAAAGATGATTATTGGATGATCATTGATTCCTACACCGTAGACTACCCAAAACCCTAGTCCCGTGAGCAATACAAGGTACATGTTCAGAGAAACGTTTTCGGCCTCATTCGTTTTCCAAGCTTTATAAATCTGCGGAATAACGGCCAAAGTTGTGCATGACCCAGCTAAATATCCCGCAACATGTATCCACTCCATGATTGGTCGATTATCATTACCTGTTCATTTCGTCGAGCACATCCTTTTTTGATGTTTCAATATTTGTGATTTTGTCTGCTCTGTAGGCAATATCTCGAATTATTCCATCCAGTTCATTTGCAGATTTCATGATCAACTGATAAAGTTTCTTTTGGTCGTTTTCATCTTCATCCGAGTCATTAATGGCATTTACCAAACCCATCAGTCTCGCAAGTGGCGCTCTCACCACGTGTGACTGGATCCATGCTATTTCCTGTAGCCTCTCATTCTTCTCTTCGATGTCATGAATATATCTTAGCCGCTCGGTGATATCATTAGCCAATATCAGTTCAGCCTTCCTTTCCTGAAATTCCAGCCGATTACCTAAAATGTCCACCATGATAATATCACCGTTCTTTTTTTTATGGTGAAAAATGCCTCGGGATGATTTTTGATCAGACTTTTCGGATTCCCGTATCCTTCCTTTTACAGATTCCACCTCCTCTTGAGGCCGTATCTCTAAGATAGTCATTGATAGAAATTCTTCTTTGGTATAACCGTAGTGTTGCACGGCTGACTCGTTCACGTCGAGAAAAGCGAACGTCTCTAAGTCGTAAAGCCACATGGGTTGGGGGCTCAGGTGGAAAAGCTCCCGATATCTTCTTTCGGAAGCCTTAAGATGGCTAGAGATTTCCTTCCGCTCTATACTGTAGAGAATACTCTTGAATAAAGAGGTCGCCGTCAGTTCGTCTTTTAATAAATAATCAGCTACTCCGCGGGAAAGCGATTTTATTCCAAACGCTATATCTGAATACCCCGTTAAGACGACTACTGGAGTGGATTGAGCGATAAGCAGAATCTCATCGAGCAGACCTTCTCCGCTTTTGTCAGGCAAGGAAAGATCGAGCAAAATTGCATCGTACGTGTTTCCCTTCTCTAAAAGAGATTTAGCTTCATCAAACGTTCTAGCTTCCTGGATTATGGGATTACGTATTTTCTCGTAAAGAAAATCTTCTATTAATAGTAGATCCCCACTGTTATCCTCTATCACCAAGAGGCGAAGTAAACGTTCCTCCTTATTCATCTATATTTTGTTTACTTGGCAACTGGACGATTTTTATCCAAAAGTTTTCAATACTCGCTATTACATTTAAAAAGTCGTCGACTTCGACTGGCTTAGTAATATAACAGTTAGCGTGGTTTTCATAAGATTTTGCAATGTCCTTCTCTGAAACGGAGGTAGTCAACATGATCACAGCGATGTGTTTTAAGACTTTACTACTTTTGATGTATTGTAGCACCTCATGCCCGTTTTTTTTTGGAAGATTAACGTCCAATAATATCAAATCCGGAGTATTAGCATCTGAAAAAGATCCTTTCTTTTCCAAAAAATGTACCGCCTCCTGTCCGTCTCTGGCAATACTCAGGGTATTAAGGATTTTTGCGTCCTCAAAAGCCTCGGTAGTTAAAAGTATATCACCTTCATTATCTTCTATCAGTAGAATATGTATCGACTTCATATGTTCCTATTGAGCTGATTTTGCTTTTCAAAAAAGATATATCCAAACTGCAAACCGTCTTGGACAGCTAATCTAACCCTAATATAGAATTTTCCTTCTTTACTTTGGTAAAATAAAATGAAATTGGCTCCCTTTTCCTATTTCAGAAGTCACCCATATTTCCCCGTCTAGATTTTCTATTATTTTTTTGCAGATTGCCAATCCCACTCCCGTTCCTGAATACACATCCTTGTTGTGTAGCCGTTGAAATATGGTGAAGATCTTGTCAAAATATTCAGGATCAATTCCAATGCCATTATCTGCCACTGTAAATCTCCAATTCGAATCGCTTTCCTCAAAAGAAATATCAATTTCGGGCCTAGCTCCTTCTGCCTGATATTTTAATGCGTTATTGATTAAATTCTGAAATAGAAGACGTAAAGGACTCCTGAAAGTATAAACACTTGGAAGCTCTTCTTGCCAAGATATTTGAGCTCTTTTCTCCTGTATAAGTTTTCTGTTCAACCCCATCACCTCCTCCAACAGCTCTTCGATATTCACCGTTTGTTTGTTTTCGTCGGTCTTTCCAACCCTAGAAAACTCCAATAGATCAAGGATGATGTTTCGCATCCTCTTCGCCCCATCACTGGCAAAATGGATGTATCTTTTTCCTTTTTCATCTAGTAATGAATTATATTTCTTTTCAAGTTGAGCAAGAAAGCTGGTTATCATCCTAAGTGGCTCCTGAAGGTCATGGGACGCAACAAAGGCAAACTGCTCTAATTCGGAATTCGAAAGAGCTAATTCCTTGTTTATTTTCTTGAGCTTTTCTTCGTTTATCTTTCTTTCGCTTATATCCTTAAAAAATATTGACAAGCCTGATGGTGAAGGGTAGCAGCTGACTTCGAGCCATATGCTCAAACTGTCAAAAAATACCTCAAAGTGCGACGGAACATTTTGGGTCATCGATCTATTGTACTCCCTGTAAAAAGAAGAAACCATTTCTTCCTTGTAAATGCTCCAAAGGTTTTTGCCTAAAATGTCTGCACTTTTCGTATTTAGTATCTTCTCAGCCTTTTGGTTCCAATAAGTTACCACCCATTGGGTGTCCACTGCAAAGAAAGCCTCTCCAATGCTTTCTAAAATGTGACTTTTTTCTTTGAGCGCATCCTCCAGTGCAAGAACATTTTGCCGTTTTTCTATTGCCGACGCCAGCTTGGAAGTCAGTGTTTTAAGAAAGGAAACCTCATCCTCTCTCCATTCCCGTTCCTTCCTACAATCATCAAATCCTATAAACCCATAAAAAGAATCCTGTAAGAAGATCGGGAGCACGAGAATGGATTTAATTTCTTGGGACAATAAAATATCTTTGGTGTTGCTTTCTGGCATCTGGCTGACAATGGCCTTAAACGGCTTCATCTCCCTCAATGGCACAATAAAATCCGCAATTACCTCAAAAGGTAAATTCTGAAGTTCTGGATTATTCAACTGAGGATCTGCCTTATAGGCTGTCCATTCTAATTTTTGATTGGCGTAACCTTTGTTAGTTTCAAGATCAAAATAGTTCTCAAAGTAATACACCCTGTCCACTGCAATTGCCTCACCGACAATATTAAAACTGTTAGCTAAAGCTATCTCCCAATCATCATACTGGAAAAGGACACTGATCACATTGGCGATAGCCGACAGCAACTTTGTCTTTATAATGATATTTTCCTCGCTCTTCTTCTTTGCCGTGATATCAAACCTGACAGCCATGTATTGGTATGGCTTATCTTCTTCGTCCAAAAACGGGACTATGGTGGCATCAACCCAATAATGATCACCGTCTTTTGACTTATTCTTTATCTCACCTCTCCAAACCTCACCCTTCTTGATTGTATTCCATAAACCGGCGAAAAACTCCTTATCATGAAATCCTGAATTGACAATCCGGTGATCACGCCCTATCAATTCCTGCCTACTGTATTTTGAGACTTTGCAAAAATTATCATTGACATAAGTAATAGTACCATTGGTATCGGTAATGGCCACTATACTCGACTCATCCAAAGCAAATTTATAATCGGAAACTTTTCTATAGGTCCGGAACAATTCTTCTTCAGCATTGACCTTTGCAGTTATATCGTTTAAATGAACCAAGGCTGATCGGCTTCCTCTAAAATTGATAATACTGCTTTTAATCTCCATGCACATGACTTCCCCGTTTTTCTTAAGATGTCGCCATCTCTTTTTTATGTTACGGTAAGCTTGCTCATTCTTTGAAGCTTCTAAAATCAACGGAATATCTTCCGGAGGTCTTATATCAGTAATACTTAGCTGTAAAAACTCCTCTCTTGTGTAGCCATAAAGCTTCAATGTTTCGGTGTTGCATTCGACAAATTTTAAAGTGGTAAAGTCCCATATTAACATTGGAGAGGGATTTTCCATAAACAAATAATGAAAACTCTCTTCATATTCGTTTATTGCAACGGCGGCCTCCGTCCTGTTTGATAAATCCCTGGCGGTACAATAATATAGTTTATCCTCGCGATCCCAGTAGACCGACAGCTCCATCAAAACTGCCTTTTTATTATTAGGTAGAAACCGAGTTTGAAAGCGAACTTCCTTTCCGTCAGATTTTGATTTTTCAATCGATTGCAGTACAAAGAACAGCTCTTCTTTTTCAACAAGGTCTATTAATCGGCCATTCTTTAACTCTTGTGGATCATAATCTAATATCCTTCCCGATGCTTCGTTGACTTCCTGAAGTTTAAACTCATCGTTCATGGCAAAAATAAGATCCGATGAATGATTGGTCATTTTTTTAAAAATCATTGAATTATGGGCCGACATTCTTTTACTTTATTAATTTATTATTTAAATCATATTATAATTTTACAAAAAAAGAAAAAGTATCCTCTAGAATCAAGGAAAAACACTCCAATTTCCAATCTTGATAAATAGATAGTCCTTCATAGGGTTGGATAGAATGAATGTATTGATTATAATGAACCACTCAAGAAAGAAAGTCTTTCCGGTGTCCTTACAGAAGTTTATAGAGAAGGTGCACTGTCGATACAACTGGATGTTGGGCAACTTATCCTGGCAGATATGGACTTCAATCCGAATATAGTGATAGTCTCCCCTAGGCATCAAGCTGCCGAAGAGGCGATCGCCAATGCACAGAAAAATTATATGCGCTGACCACCTATCCTATCTGGTGGGGATCCATCCTGCATTACTTAATGGTTTTCTCTGTCGTACTTTTACTCCGGGCTTTGTCTTTGAAGAACTGGAGGAAAACCAAAGCTGGGAAAAACTGCTTAAAGGCAAATCGACACAGTTTATAACCTCCATGGACGTCCTTGTGGGTCTACAGATGGATCTATAAGAACCCGGGACATAACGCGATCGGAATGGCTCCCCTTTAATTTCGCGGTATAGGCCAATCCCTACTTTAAGTTTTAGCCCCTATCAAATATTCAAGCAAAGATCAATAGGAAAAGTGGCTAAAGAAAAAAAGAACAGAAGTGACTAAACTTGACCATGACATCCTGACGGCGGTCGAAAAAATCACGGGGAAAGTAGAAATCTTGTTAAAAGCCATACCGCTACAGTTTTACCCCATGACATGGATGGACTATGCCGCAGGTGTCTATGGCGTGGCTTGCTTGGGACTCCCTTTAGTTATAGCATTTTCGGGATAGGCTACTTATGACTTTTTTATGCTGGAGCTAGGTACAGTTGTTGCCCAATGATAATTTTGATTATGACAATGATAAAAAGAACAAATATTTCAGCCCTTTTTCTGAGTGATCTCGGGTGATAGTGAAGAATAACCTGACTGCCAACAAATTCTCAAGGGAGTATTTATTGGACTAAGCCTCTCGCTGACTTTGGTTGGCCTACTGTCTGTCGCCATTGCGTTTTTATTTGAAGATGATTAGGTAGATTTATTGTACATTGATTGTGGGGAATGGAAATCTAAAATCGTGTTAAGGGAAGCACATTTTTTCAAACAGTTATCTAACTTTTTTATACAGTTATTCATTTGCACAGTTCTTGTTACTATAATTTTTTACCTTTTCAAATTGGAATAACCGGTTGTAACGGACGTTTATGTGTTTAAAACATCATCTATTAAATGAAAGAAATACCAAAGAAAATGAGGTACATGACGAATTATCCAACCGTATAAGGGAGGTTAATTCGAAATATATTATAAAACCATCGAAGTATGTAAAGTTCGGCATATCGATTCTTGATCTTATTGATGGTCCTGTAAAAGAGACACCAGATGCTCTCGCTGTGGTTTACGGAGGCAAAAAATTGAGCTTTGCAGAATTAAACGCCTTAGCCAATCAGCTTGCCCGTTACCTTCAGTGCAAGGGGGTTAAAGAAGGGGACATGGTGCCTATTTGTATGGAGAGATCTGTGGAAATGATCATTGGAATTCTTGGAATACTGAAAGCCGGAGGAGCTTATGTGCCCATTGACCTTCAATATCCGAAATCAAGAATCAGCCTGATCCTAGAAGAAACTAAAGCTTCAGTTGTTTTAACCCACCAACAAACCAGCGTAAAATTAAAGAATATTGCTCACACGATTGAAGTGGTGGAATGGGAGGATATCCAACCCACTATGGATATCCAGAAAAAGACCAAGCCGACAATTAATCTTGAGCCACACCACTTGGCTTATGTGATCTTCACGTCCGGTTCCACAGGTAAACCTAAAGGGGTACTGGTCGAGCATGCAGCATTGGCCTCTTCCACTCTATCCAGAATTTCTTATTATAGCAGATTTTCCAATATTCTGCTTGTCCCCTCCTTTTCTTTTGACGCTTCCGTAGGTGCCATTTTTGGAAGTCTTAGCAACGGGGATTGTTTATTTGTTAGTACTCAGGATGAGCTACAAGACCCCCAAAAGCTTAAGCAAATATTACCACATATAGATACTCTTTTATGCGTTCCCTCTTATTATGCGTTTCTTTTAAATGAAGGTGTAATAAAAAATTCTAGATTATCAAAAATTATTCTTGGAGGAGAGAACATAAGCCTGGAATTGGTCACCCAACATTTTAACCTTCACAACGACATCCGGTTGTTCAACGAATACGGGCCTACCGAGGCAACGGTGTGGTCCACCGTTGATGAGGTTAAGCCTGACAAACTTCCTATAGCGATCGGCAGGCCTATTGAAAGCATCAAAGCTTATATTCTGGATCTGGCGGGCAATTTGGTTCCTGAAGGAATGGTGGGGGAATTACACATTGCAGGAAAGGGTTTGGCAAGGGGATACCTCAATGACGACAGTTTAACCCAGCAAAAGTTTATAGAGAACCCCATTGAACCAGGTACCACGATATACAAAACAGGAGATTTAGCATACAGCCTTCCTGATGGAAGATTGGTATATGTTGGAAGATTGGATGAACAGGTAAAGATAAATGGACATCGAATTGAATTAGGGGAAATTGAATCCATACTGCTGCAAAATAAAAATGTAAAACAGGCTGTAGTGCTTTTACAAAAACATGAAAACGGCAGTGGAAAACTAGTTGCATTTATTGTTCCCAAAGACAAGTTAGAACAAAAACAACTTCGGGAATATTTGCTCTCCAAACTGCCTTTTTATATGGTTCCGCATATATGGGTTGGAGTAGAAGAATTCCCTTTAACCTCTAATGGGAAAATAGACAGGCAGGCCCTCCACAGCCTCGATCTTTCGCCCGATCAAATGTCTCACTATGAATCTCCAAGGAATACGACGGAGGAAATCCTATTGACACAGTGGAGAAAACAGCTAGGGCTTGACAGCATTGGAATACATGAGAATTTTTTCGAATTGGGTGGTAACTCTTTACTGGCTATGAGTTTGGTTTCCAACCTTAAAAAGGAATTATCCCTCGCGATAAATCTACAAGACCTGTTTAAATTTCCCTCAGTTGCTCAATTTTATCAACATTTGCCGTCTACATTTCAACGGGAAGACAACAGTAGGTTAATTGCCAACAAACCACGGCCCTCCATCGTCCCCCTGTCTTATAGCCAAGAGAGTCTTTGGTTTATCGATCAGCTTGAAGGAAGCAGATCGTACCACTTGCCTATGGCCGTTAAAATTGTCGGCAAAGTAAATTTAGATGCGCTCAACAATTCCCTGAAGAGCCTCCTGGATCGTCACGAAGTACTCCGGTCGGTGATTGTTGAAAAAAAAGGCTACAGGCATCAATATCCGTTGTCCGCAGACAATTGGGATTTGAATTTAGTCGATGTAGTAGGATTCCAAAGTGAAGAAAGGCTACAGAATGAATTGGCAAAATTCATAGGTATACCCTTTGACCTCACCAAAGATTTTATGTTAAGGGCTACTTTGGTAAAAGTTTCTCCATCGGAACATGTCCTTGTACTGGTAGTTCATCATATGGCCTTTGATGCCTGGTCCAAAACCGTGCTGATCAACGATTTATTTGATTTTTATAAGGCATATCATAAAGGGGAGGATGCCGAGTTGCGACCTCTTCCGATCCAATATGCTGATTATGCCATTTGGCAAAAAGATCAATTTGAAAAATCGGCGAAGGAGAAGGTTCAATACTGGAAAAACAAACTGGACGGAGTAGTTTCACTTCAACTTCCTAAAGACTTTAGTCCAGGCATTCCCAGCCAAGCGGGCGCTGTAGGGCAATTCTTAATCCCCTCCCCGTTGGTCGAAAAATTAAAGCGTTTGAGCATCGAAAAAGGTGCTACATTGTTCATGACTTTGCTGGCTGGCTTTAAAGCTCTTCTTTACAGATACAGTGCGCTTGAAGACGTTTGTGTCGGTACAGCAATAGCTGGCCGGGAGGAGCCTGAAACCGAGGGTATGATTGGTTATTTTATAAATACCCTGCCATTAAGAACTCAGGTAAGCGGCAAATCTTCATTTTTGGATTTATTGGGACGGGTTAAAGCTACAACTCTTGAAGCGTTTGAGCATAAGGAGGTTCCTTTTGAAAAGGTTGTGGCAGAAGTGGGTGCTGAAAGGTCAAAACATCAGAATCCACTGTTTCAGGTGATGTTTAACTATCAAAATGTGCCCCCTCCTCTCCTTCGTGATATTGACGGTCTGCACCTGTCCGCAATGGATTTACCCCACAGCCATTCCAAATTTGAACTGACCTTTTCCCTGAGTGATAACCCCAAAGGTTTGGAAGGGACCGTAGAGTACCGTACAGATCTTTATCATTCGCATACCATTGAAAATATGATCAGCCATTATTTGCAGCTATTGCAATCTTTGGTCATGGATCCTAATAAGAATGTGGGGGAACTGAATATGCTTACCTTGGAAGAGAAGCATCAGTTACTTCACAGTTTCAATCCTCCCTCCCGTCCTTATTCCTCGGAAAAAAACATTATTGATCTTTTGGAAGAGCAGGCACTTAAAACCCCGCATCGGCTTGCTCTAATTTTTGGTGAACAAAAAATTACCTATAAACAGCTGGATGAACGATCCAACCAACTGGCCCATCTACTTAGAAGTAAAGGGGCAACGGAGGAAACCCTTGTCTTGTTATGTATCCAGCGGTCATTGGAAATGGTGGTCGGGATGCTTGGAACCCTCAAAGCTGGAGCTGCCTATGTGCCAATCGATCCCGAATACCCCCAGGATAGGATCAAATTTATACAGGAAGACACGTCTGCGACTCTTGTAGTAAGCAGTAAAGAAAGCCTGCCGAAATTGTCTCCTAATGACGATTTGGAAATTATCTTGTTAGATCCAGAATGGTCTACTATTCGCCATTTGCCTTCTAAAAAAGCAGAAAACGCCATCCGTCAAGATAACCTTGCCTATATCATTTATACCTCAGGTTCGACCGGAAAACCCAAGGGAGTCATGATCGAGCACAAAAATGTGTTTTCCTTCATTTGTTGGTGCAGGGAGGAATTTAATTCCAGTGCGTTTGAAATTGTTTACGCGGCCACCTCTATCTGTTTTGACTTATCCATATTTGAAATATTTTATCCTCTGAGCATTGGAAAGCGTGTCCGTATATTGAAAAACGGGCTGGAGATATCCCAGTATCTTTCGCAAGATTCAGCCGTCATGATCAACACAGTGCCTAGTGTAGTAGACCTTCTGCTGGATGAGGGATGGGATTATGACCGGGTAAGCGCCGTCAATATGGCGGGAGAACCCATACCCCAAAAAGTATTAAAACGACTGGATGCCGAAAAAGTCGAGGCTAGAAATCTTTACGGACCAACAGAAGACACCACCTATAGTACAATCTATCGGATTAAGAAGGATAGCCCCCTGCTCATCGGCCGACCTATAAGTAATACCCGCATCTATATTCTCAGCCCAGAAAACGAATTAAACCCTGTTGGTGTTCCTGGAGAAATATGTATAGCAGGCTCAGGCCTTTCCCGCGGTTACTTCAACCGCAAAGACTTAACAGACGAAAAATTTGTACCCAATCCATTTGTTGAAGATCCCTCTTCCAGAATTTACCTAACCGGGGATATTGGCCGATGGGTTCAGGGGGGGCAAATCGAATACCTAGGACGAAAGGATGATCAGGTAAAAATCCGAGGTTTTAGGATTGAAATGGGGGAAATTGAGAAGGTGTTGCAGCTTATGGAGGGTGTGGAACAGGCCGTGGTACTTGCCGAAGATGACCACCAGGGCAATAAGCAATTGATAGGATATTTAGTATATAACGGTGATTTTAAAATAAACAAAATCATTAATTATTTAAAGCGAAAATTACCGGCATTTATGGTACCGTTGCGATGGATCAAGCTGGATCATATGCCTTTGACCCCCAACGGTAAAATTGATAAAAAGGCATTACCAGGAGTCAGCAGTAAAGAATCTGTTGAAAGTAGGTATGTTGCTCCGCGCACTCCAATCGAAAGGAATTTGGCTTTAATTTGGGAAAATCTTCTACAACTAAAACAGATAGGGATTCATGACAATTTCTTCCGGTTAGGAGGCCACTCACTGTTGGCCACAAGCTTAGTTTCCTCAATTCGTGCTGAGCTTGAAGTTGATCTGCGAATTAAAGATATATTTGCCCACCCTACTATAGCCGGACTATCCACGCATTTTAATTTTGACATAAAATCCAAAGGTAATGATTCAATACTGGAGTTAGGTACAAGAGCCGCTCGAGTTCCCGCTTCTTATAATCAGGAGAGTCTTTGGTTTATTGACAAATTAAACGGGTCCGTCCCATACCACATCCCTACTGTTGTAAGAATTTCTGGTAAAGTAGATGACACTCTCATCCATCAGGCATTAAAGATTATAATGGATCGGCATGAGGTATTAAGGACAGTGATAACAAACGAAAACGGAAATCCCATGCAATCCGTAAGGGATTCTTCGGATTGGTCTCTATCCGTCGTCAGTGGTGAAAATTTTAAAAACGATCAAGAGAAGCTCCAAAATTACATTTCCGAGACCATCCATAGCCCCTTCGATCTCGCCAATGACTACATGCTAAGGGCCACCTTGATTCACTTAGAACCACAGGATCATTTATTAGTGCTTGTATTGCATCATATTGCTTCAGATGGATGGTCCATTTCTGTCCTATTAAAGGAGTTGACTATCCTACTTCAGGGTCATGAAAATGGAGAGTATCCTATATTGCCGCCCCTTCCTCTGCAATATGGGGATTATTCTCTATGGCAAAGGAAAAAACTTCAGGGACACTTCCTAACCGCCCAAATGAA
>Ga0209075_1000532_pt1 | contig 37438 bp, 35 predicted proteins | sample Stecom2011_FD_187523 | JGI IMG/M metagenome (GOLD analysis project Ga0209075, IMG submission 187523) | Agricultural soil microbial communities from Utah to study Nitrogen management - Steer compost 2011 (SPAdes) (version 2) | ecosystem: Environmental > Terrestrial > Soil > Agricultural land...
CCTGGTTAACAATTTGTTGAGTGCCTTGGGCTTTGATGGTGAGCAGCGTGTGTTCGTGGAGGAGAGCGATATTCCGCTGCGGGAGGCCCTGGCTTTCTACCGGGAAATCACCCTGCTTACACCGCCGCTAATGAAGCATTGGGCAGATCGGGTGGAGAGTGATGCGCTAAATGCTTTGGTGGCAGATAGGGCTGAAATGAAGGCGTGGACAGAAGGGCGTGACCTTCTGGATCTGGTTCAAGCTTGGCCCATAGCCGGACTTGAACCACAAACGCTGGTTGACCTGTTGCGCAAGCTGCCCCCAAGGCTCTACTCCATCAGTTCCAGCCAAGCCGCCGTGGAAGATGAAGTACATATCACCGTGGCCGCCGTGCGCTATGCCAGCCATGGTCGAAATCGTGAGGGTGTTGCATCTGTCTGGCTATCTGAGCGGATGAGTGAAGGCGCCAAGCTACGAGTCTATATCGATCCCAACACGAAGTTTGCCCTGCCGGATGACAGCAAGCCGGTGATCATGATTGGCCCGGGCACCGGCGTAGCGCCCTTCCGTGCCTTCCTGCAGGAGCGGGAAGAACGGGAGGCGGAAGGTGAAAACTGGTTGTTCTTTGGTGATCGTCGGTTTCGCAGTGATTTTCTCTACCAATCGGAATGGCTCAAGTGGCGACGTGATGGCCTGCTTACAAGGCTGGATGTGGCTTTCTCCCGGGATCAGGCTGAAAAACGCTATGTGCAACATTGCCTGAAGGAAAACAGCGCCGAGGTATGGGCCTGGCTGCAGCGCGGCGCCAGTCTGTATGTGTGCGGCGATGCCGACAAAATGGCCCCGGATGTGCACCAGGCATTGCTGGATATTGCCAGTGAGCAGGGAGGGCTGAATCCGGAGCAGGCTGAGGATTACCTGCGCCAGTTAAACCGGGATAAACGTTACCAGCGGGATGTGTACTGATGAGTGAAAAATTGCCTGAAGCCGAAGTGATCAAGCGGGAAAGTAACTATCTGCGTGGAACCATTCTGGAAGGGCTGGCGGATCGTACCACCGGTGCCTTGCCGGAAGACGACACCAAGCTGACCAAATTCCACGGTTCATACCAGCAGGATCACCGGGAAGTCCGGGATGAACGCCGGCGCCAGAAGCTTGAGCCGCTGTATCAGTTTATGGTGCGTTTGCGTTTGCCCGGGGGTGTTCTGACCACGGATCAGTGGTTGGGCCTGGATAAAATCGCCGACGAGTGTGCGGATTCCACCTTGCGCCTGACAACACGCCAAACGTTCCAGTTCCACGGCGTATTCAAGGAGCAGATGCAGCCGTTCATGCAGAAAATCCATGCTTTGGGACTGGACAGTCGTGGAGCCTGTGGCGATGTGAATCGTAACGTGATCAGCAACGTGAACCCTCATCAGTCGCAGCTGCACGGAGAAATTCATGAACTCTCTCTGGCAATCAGTGAGCGGTTGCGCTGGCGCTCGGCAGCTTATGCCGAGATCTGGCTAGGGGAAGAGTGCGTCCAGAAACTGGGCGAGGAAGAGGAGCCTTTCTACGGATACAAATATCTTCCCCGCAAGTTCAAAATTGCGCTGGCGATTCCCCCGGAAAACGACTGCGACGTATTTGCTAACGATATCGGGCTGATCGCTATTGTTGAAGATGGCCAGATTCTTGGGTTCAACGTGGTCGTTGGTGGAGGAATGGGGCTTACCTATGGCGATCCGGCCACCTATCCGCGCCTGGCTACAATGGCGGGCTATGTTGCGAAAGAGCAGATTGTGGATGCGTGCGAAGCAATATGTGCCATTCAACGGGATTTCGGTGATCGAACCAATCGCGCTCACGCTCGATTCAAATACACCATCGATGATTACGGCATGGACTGGTTCCGTGAGCGTTTTGAGGAATACCACAAGCACGCCTTTGAAAAACCGCGCGCGTTCAGCTTGAGCCACAACGGCGACCGGTTTGGCTGGGTTGAGGGCGAAGATGGTAACCAGCACCTTACGCTGCTTATTCCTACCGGTCGGGTGGCCGATACTGAAAGCGGGCTTTTGCGAACGGCATTGCGAAAGATTGCAGAAGCGCACAACGGCAGCTTCAGGATTACCTGCAATCAAAATCTGGTGATCGCCAACGTCGCACCTGAGAAAAAAGCAGCAGTGGATGCCATCGTAGAGGAATACAAGCTGGATGCCGGCAATCGCAGTTCACCCCTGCGCCAGAACTCCATGGCGTGTGTTGCTCTGCCAACCTGTGGCTTGGCGATGGCAGAATCCGAGCGCTTTCTGCCGGACTTTGTGACCCGGGTTGAAAGAACCATGGCAGAAGAGGGGCTGGAACCAGATGCCATTAACCTGAGGATTACCGGTTGCCCGAACGGCTGCGCACGGCCATATTTGGGAGAGATTGCACTGACTGGCAAGGCGCCAGGCAAATACAATCTCTATCTGGGGGCGGATTTCTCAGGCCAGCGTATGAACAGGCTTTACCGTGAGAATATTGATACAGACACCATACTGGACGAGTTGCGCCCCCTGTTCCGCGCCTATCAGCAAAAGCGGAATGCCCGGGAGCGGTTTGGTGATTTTCTGGTCAGAGTTGGTATTGTGGAGCAGGAGCGCACGCCGGCTATGTTGCATCAACCATTGAAATGAACCGGGTTGTTCGAAAGGAGCATTATGAGCGACGCAGAAACCAGAGAGTGGGAGCGTCTTGCCTTTGTAGCGGGGCGGGATGGTGTGCCTGCTGCATTGGCATTTGCTCAGCAAGGTTACCGGCAATACAGTGCAGCGATTCGTGAAGCGGAATCGGGTGGCAATCAATACGGTGCTGCGTATCGAGACAGCTTGAATGCGTCGCTTGCCGTTTATCAGTCCTATATTGCAAAGAATGAGTAAGCAATAAAAAACCTCTGTATAACACGGCCAAAGTTGGCGGCATTATTCAGAGGTTCGCAGAGAGAATGTTGCTTGTTACTTGGCTATTGGGAGTTAAAACCCGTTCGGAATCTCGAACCCGGCCAGCCCGGCCTCTTCAAGCAAGCGTGCGAAACCAATGGTGGTAAGGTCCATCCCCGGTGCTCCAATTACTTGCACATTAAACGGCAGTCCTTCGCTGGTCCGGCCTATGGGAACAGACGTGGCTGGTAATCCGAGAAGCGTGGCGAACGCAATCCAGCAAAACTGATCCATGTAAGCGCGGGGTTGCCCAGCAACGGTAATACGACGTTTGAACACGGGGTTGGAATGATCATGCCGGATAGCCGCCGTGGGTGTTATGGGCGTCAGAAGCACATCTACTTCCTGGAACAGGGTTTCGATCTCTGCTCGCATCTTCTCCCGCGCCTCGCTCATGGCCATCCATTGATAGGCGGGCTGGTTTGCACCACGGCCATATTCACCAATGAAGGGTGTCATGGGGCCAAAGAAAGTAAGCCACTTTTCCAGTCGGGCAATCCATTTAAGCTGGCGGCGCTGGGCAGGTTTTAGCGAAGTGCTTAGTAGGCTACCCAGCAGATTGAAGTAGGCAGGTAGTGTGTGCTCAAGGTTCAACAGGGGATGCTTTGCTTCTGATACAAGAGCGCCTTTGTCTGCAAGCTGTTTGCCTAGTGCCCGGTAGCCGTCGGTCAGTTCCTGTTCTACCGGGCACAAGCTGTCTTCCAGCCATAGCCCCACCCGTGCCTGTTTCAGGGTTTTCAGGCGTGAGGGCGCCATTTCCAGCTGCCAGCACCGGCTGTCAACTGGCTTGGGACCGGCAATTACCTTTAATAAAAGTTCGAGATCCTTCGCGTTCCGGGCGAGAGGGCCACCCTCTGCCAGATCCGGTTGCGATTGCGTGCCTGGCGGCCCGGGAATGTGTCCGCGAAATGACACCAGTGAGCGCGACGGTTTATGCCCGAATACGCCGCAAAAGTGCGCTGGAATGCGAATCGAGCCCGCCAGATCGCTGCCCACCTCCAGCGGTGTCATCCCCGCCGCCAAGGCTGCAGCCGCGCCACCTGAAGAGCCGCCCGGGGTGTGGGCAGGGTTATACGGGTTGTTGGTTACGCCAAACAGCTTGTTGTAGCTTTGCAGATCGGTCGCGTATACAGGTACGTTGGTTTTACCCAGAATAATAGCCCCGGCATCTTCCAGTCGTTGCACTACATCGGCATGGCGCTCAGGCTTGTGATCGCGCAGCGCGCTGGCGCCGGCAGTGCATGTCATCCCGGCCACTTCCCAGGTGTCCTTTATGGTGAGGGGAAGTCCGTGCAAGGGGCCGACTGCTGCGCCAGATGCTCGCTTCTGGTCGGCTTTCCGCGCCTGCTCAAGCACGCGAGCTTCGTCGAGAGTAACAATGGCGTTCACCACCGGGTTGTGCTCGCGGATTCTTGCGACCAATTCCGTCACAAGCTTCTCGCTGCTCAGGGTGCCAGCTTCAAGTTGTGCCAGCAGCTCATGGGCCGGCTGATAATGCAGTACATCCATAGTGCGTCTCTTATTATATTAGGGGAGCTGCTCTCGCCAGCGTTTGACTTTGACCTGGCCTTTGATGGCATCGATGATTTCGACAATCAGCGCGATCAGTGCCTCATTTCTTGCTTCAACGCTGTCTGCTTCTCCTGGCCCGCGAATAAAGGCGTTCACGATATCTTCAATAAACGCATGGTTTGCAGAAGAGGCCAGGTCTTCCAGAATCTGCTGGATAACGTTGGCTACAATATCGCCCACTGCATCTTCAAGGGTTTCCTGAATGGTTGAGCCTACTATTGGCAGGTATTTGAGCCGTGACAGTTCCACATTTTGTTTCAGCGCATGGTCAACCCGGTCCTCAAGGTAATTTCTCAATGCTCCGCGGTTGGGGACGTAACCTTCCTTTGCAGCCTGAGCAACCCGCTGGGAGATCCATCCGGACAGCATCTCCCGCCGTGGGTACAGGATATCGTTCTGGACCTTTTCAAAAAGCGGAGAGCCCAGAGTTATTTCGTGCTGCACACCACTCAGCACCTTGGTTACGATACGGTCTGAAAGCTCTTCCATGAACGCTTCATAGTAGAAATTGAAGAAGCGGTAAATTCCGGTGCTGGTAACATCGATGATCTTGTGCTGATGCAAGCGGTGCACAATAGACACGATTCGCAAAATTCTCAGGAATCGCAGGCTACCTACAGGTATACAGCCCACCAGATCATACCAGTGGATAAAGGGGTAAAAGTACCAGCGGTCGTACACTTTGGCCTTGATTGCATAGGCCCAGCGCAAAGAAAATTCAGCCAGAAAAACCGCAACGAACATGGCATCGTAGAAAATGAAGTTTTCGTGGACAGGGTGGTAGGCGGCTTGAAGTGCTGGAAGGTGCTCTTTCAGCACATTCTGGATAGCAACGAAGTTATAGACCGAATCCCAGATAATAAACGCGAGGTTGATGATGATCAGGCCCAGCATCAGAAAATCGATAATCAGCCAGGTGAGTTGGTGACTGGACTTCAGGTTCTCGCGGTTAATTTTCAGCATTCGCGGGTGTCCGTCCTCTATGGTGTAATAGCGTTCGCAGTTATTTCGACAGGTTAGCGCATTTGCACTGGGCCGACGACTTGTCTGGGCGCGTATTAACTTGACCACCCGTCGTTAAACTCTCACGCTTGAGCGATAATCACTTCCGTTACAAGCAACACTGAAACAGCCGGATGCTATCACTTGATCACATTTTGAAATCGGGACCGATCCGGCTGCTGGGCCTGCTGCTTTTGCTGTGGTCTTCCACGGGCCTTGCCCAACAGGTTGAGGTTCGTGTCAAAGGTGACTATCCCGGTCTTAAGGAAAATGCTGAAGCTTTCATTGGTGAGGTGGAGGGCCGCAGTGCAGGCAATCTTCGACGCTATGCATCTACGGCGGTTGGTCAGGCCAGCAAAGGGTTGCGAGCCTTAGGCTATTACAGCCCGGTTGTGGATTGGCAGGTGGAAGAGGGCGACTCTGAAGAAACAGCCAGGCTGATCCTGGAAATAACACCTGGCGACCCGGTGCGTATCAAGTCCCGCATTGTTGAGATCCGTGGGGCTGCCGCGACCGACTCGCGCTTTACCGACAACTTGCCTGTGCATCCAGCGGAAGGCGATGTGCTGAATCATGGCGACTACAGCAACCTTCGGAATACCCTGCAAACACGTGCCAGGCGCAGGGGCTACTTTGATGGCCGGCTTGTTACCCGCAGTCTTGAGGTGGACCCCGAGGCCCTGGAGGCCAACATTACGCTGGTGTTCGAAAGCGGCGACCGGTATCGGCTGGGAGCGGTTACCTTTGAAGAAGGGCACTGGTTTGAAACTGACCTCCTGCACGATTTTGTTACGTTTGAACCGGGCATTCCGTACCACGCAGATGAAATAGCAAAGCTGAACAGCGATCTGCTCAGTAGTGGTTATTTCTCCGGCGTAGACATTGATGCCTCACCCTCCAGCGCAGAAGATGGCGTTATACCCGTTCGTATCAGTCTGACCCGGCGGGATGGCCGCTCCATTTCCACTGGCCTTGGCTTTTCCACAGACGTTGGGCCGCGTTTTCGGGCTACATGGCGGGAGCACTGGATCAATCCCATGGGGCACACGCGCGGAGCAGAAACAGAGCTCTCCGAGCCAAGGCAAAATCTGAGTACCTGGTATGAGCTGCCTCTGGATCCGCCGATGACGGATCTCATCCGTTTTACGGCAGGTTATCAGCGCGAAGATATCGAAAACATCGAATCAGAGTTACTGACGTTTGGGCAGCAATGGCAGCACCAGCTGGATAATGAATGGTTGCAGGTGCTGTCTTTGAACTGGGAGGGGGAGCGCTTTAATATTATTGGTGATGAGCAGGGAACAAGTACGTTGCTGCTTCCGGGGCTTGGCTATTCCAAGTTACACGTCAACTCGCCGCTGGACCCCAGCAAGGGTTATCGATTGCAGATTAACGTAACCGGCTCCCACAGGGCGGCTCTTTCCAGTGTGGATATTCTGCATGTGAATGCTATTGCCAAAGGCTTGTTCACATTTGCGGGAAAACATCGCTTTTTATCAAGGCTTCAGATTGGAGGTGTGGGGACCAACCGGTTTGAAGATGTGCCGCCCTCCTTGCGTTTCTTCGCCGGTGGTGACCAAAGTGTTCGCGGTTATGGTTACCAGACTCTCTCGCCAGAGAACGAAAACGGCGTTCCGGTGGGCGGGCGTTATACGCTTGTGGGCAGTGCTGAATACCAGTATCAGTTTGCCCAAAAGTGGCGTGTCGCTCTTTTTGCTGACCATGGCAACGCAGTTAATGACCTGTTTGATCCTCTCGCCAGCGGGGTCGGTGCTGGCATTCGCTGGATCAGTCCCTTGGGGCCTTTGCGCCTGGACCTTGCCAAAGGTCTGAATCCTGAGTTTGGCGGCGAGTGGCGGGTTCACTTCTCGATGGGGCCAGAGTTGTGACGGAGTTGGACAAGGGCAATAGCAGTGCTGACGCACCATCAAAATCCCGGCGCACGCGCACGGGGCGCCTTCGATTCTGGCTATTACTAATTCTGGGTTTACTTGTTTTTCTTCCAGTCGTTTTATGCGCTGCCGTTTTGTTGGCGCTGCGCTCAGAAACAGGTACAGCCTGGGTGATTGATCAGGTTCCCGGGCTTGAGGCAGTGAACGACCATGGCTCGCTGTTCGGAACCTGGCAGGCAGACCGAATCAAGTGGCGCGGCTATGGGGTGGATGTGACGGTTGAAGCCCCTTTCATAGACTGGTCACCCTCCTGTCTCTTTGATCTGCAAGTGTGTCTTGAAACCCTTCACCTGGAACGACTGGACGTTAATGTGCAGCCTTCAGACGACCAGCAAGGCTCTCCGGATGACATCAGCTTGCCGAGGCTTGAGCTACCGCTCGCCCTCAGGGTTAGTGATGTAAGGCTAGGCACGTTCACCCTTAATGGCAGCAAAGTTTGGGACAGGTTTGAACTTGACTCCAAGGGCTCCGGGTCTGACTGGATGCTGGAACGGGTTTACTACAAACGGGACGATTACATAGTGGAGGCTTCCGGGCGCGTTGAAACGCGGCGGGACTGGCCAGTAAATCTTGAGGTTAATGCGTCACTGCCGCCGCCCTTTGGCGCCGACTGGATGATTGATCTGGCACTCTCTGGCAGCGTGCGGGATCTTGCACTGGCGGGGCAGAGCCGAGGTTATCTGAATGCTTCACTGGAGGGGAAAGTGGAGCCTTTGGCAGCCAGTTTGCCAGCGCGTATACGGGTAACCTCTGAATCTTTTCGCGCGGTGGAGGCTCAGCCAGACACCCTGGTGCTGAAGAGCTGGTTTGCTGAGGCCCGAGGCAGCTTGCAGAGCGGTTTCAAGACAAATGGGGCGGCCATATTGCCAGGTACCGGTGGGCCCATTGAGTTGACGCTGGCGGGATTGGTTACAACCAATGGTGCCAAGGATATACGGCTGGAACTGTCTGCAGGCAATCAGGGCGTGGAGGGCGAGGCAGACAACTTGCCCCGAAATGTCATAGTGACCGGCAGTACTCGATGGCAAGGCGGCTTGAGTGCAGAAGCAGACATACAGCTACGGCAGTTTCCCTGGTATTCGTTGATTGCTGGTCTGGAAGAGCCGCCGATTGATTTACGCATGCTGAACGGAAGCGTCTCATGGCGGGATGGGCGTTATCAGGCGAATCTCACTGCAGAAGTGGACAGCCCCCAGGGCAGTTCAGAGTTAGCAGCGGCGGTTGATGGCGATACTACCCAGGCTCGTCTGACCGAGCTCTCTGCGATTACCGATGCAGGATCACTTTCCGGTGAGGGAACGGTCAAGTTTTCCGGGCCTTTGAGTTGGCGGGCGGCTTTGGAGTTGGAGAACTTTAATCCGGGCTACTGGGTGCCAATGCTGGATGCAGACCTCAGCGGTGGTGTTACTACAGAAGGGCAACTTACAGACGGCCCTATTCCCGATATGAAAGCCGGCTGGGACTTGTCGGGGCAATGGCGCTCCAGCCCCGCTGTGATAGCTGGCCGCCTTGATACTTCAAGCGGTGACTGGGATGTTCCTGCACTGAAACTGGCTATTGGTGATAATCGGGTTGAGGGTAGTGGTCGATGGGGGACACAGTTAAAAGCCAGCCTTAACCTTATGCTGACGGAGCCGGGGAAAATTATGCCGGGCCTAGGCGGGCAGGCTGATCTTCAGCTACGGCTTTCGGGCAGCCCTGATAGCCCGCGAGGAACCTTGACGGCCAGTGCAACTGAATTGCGCTGGCAAGACCTGCTGGTTGTTGAGATTCTGGATGTAAACGCCCAGTTGGAGCAGGGGTTCCGTCTTAACGCCGAGTTACAGGGCAAAGGCATTACCGCCGGTGGCCAAACCATTGAGTCGTTAATCGTCAGGGCGCAAGGCACTCAGGGGAATCATACAGTTGCGCTCGATGCTCAACATGACGAAGCAAGATTGCAGCTGGATTTTCAGGGCGCAGCGGGTGAAGCATGGACAAGCTGGCAGGGCGAGCTGGCAAGAGGTGTGATTGATGTGCTTGAGCAGGAGCAGAGCTGGGAACTTGGGGCCCCCGCCGGGCTTGTTTACGGAGAGAGCGGCGAGCTTCGTTTTGCTGCCCACTGTTGGAACTGGCAGCAAAGCTCTGTTTGTGCTGATGATCAAACCCTGCTGCCAGTGCCTAGCATCGCCTACCGGATTGACAGCTTCCCGGCCACGGCTCTGGCCCCGATTCTGCCAGAGACCTTGCGCTGGCATTCCAGCATTAATGGTGAGATTGCCTTTACCTCTAACGATTCAGGTCCCGACGGGCGGATAGCGCTGGATGCTGGCGAAGGCCGTTTCGAAATACTGCTGGATAGTGAGTGGGAAACCTTGACTTACACAACTCTGACGACGGAGTTGGAGCTGAAGCCTGAACAGGCAGACCTCGCTGTGCGACTGTCGGGGCCGGAGCTTGGCAAACTCTCGGTGGATGTGAGTCTGGACCCCATGGACGAAGACCGGCCGGTTGAAGGCAAGTTCAAACTGGACGGTCTCGATATTGCCCTGGCCGGCTTGTTTAGCGGGCTTGAGGAGATTTCTGGAGAGGTTAACGGTGAGGGAACCATATCCGGCCCCCTTATGAAGCCTGCAGTGAGGGGCGAGATAACATTGAGCAATGGGCGGGTGGTGGATCCACGTTTACCGATCCCCATGGAGGAGGTCATTGTCAGTGTGGAGCTCAACGGCTATTCCGCTGATATTCGCGGCCGGATTCATAGCAATCCCCGCAGTGAAGCAATCATTGAGGGAGAGGTCGACTGGCAGGGAGCTCCCGGTGGTCAAATTCGCATTACCGGGGAACGGCTACCCTTTAGTCTTGAACCCTACGCTCACGTGGAAGTGGTGCCAGATCTGACTATCGCATTCCGTGACAGTGCACTGAGTGTGGAAGGCCGGCTTGAGGTGCCCCGCGGGAGTATCGAAATAAAAGGTTTGCCTGATCAGGCAGTGTCCGTATCTGAAGACGAAGTGATTGTAGGTGTGGAGCAGGAAGAGCCTCTTATCCGCTCGCTGGATATGGATGTGACGGTTGTGGTCGGTGAGGATCAGGTAACCTTTGCGGCATTCGGGGTGACCGGCGATTTGGAAGGCTCTTTGCGGATCAATAACGACATGGATACCAGAGGCACCCTGCAACTGGTTAATGGTCGATATGAGGCCTTTGGGCAGGAGCTTGAGTTGCGCAGGGCGCGATTGCTGTTTGTCGGCAGTCTGGTCCAGCCGTATCTCGATATTGAAGCTGTCCGTCAAGTGGATTCTGTGGTGGCAGGGATTCGGTTAAGCGGCCCGGTGCAGGCGCCCGTAACCGAAGTGTTCTCAAACCCCTCCATGCCGCAAGCAGAGGCGCTGTCTTATGTGATTCTTGGTCGGGCGCCCGGTGGGCAGGGTGATGATGGTCAGATGAGTCGTGCTGCTATTTCACTTGGCCTGACCCAGGTAAACAAGGTGACAGGGCAAATCGGTGAGGAGTTCGGCATTCGTCAGTTGACTCTGGAAGCAGAGGGCAGTGGCGACCAAACGTCGGTAGTAGCCAGTGGGTACCTGACTGATGAACTCAGTATCCGTTATGGGGTCGGAATTTTCGAACCGATCAGCACAGTAGCACTGCGATATGATCTGGGTAAGTACTTTTACCTAGAAGCAGCCAGCGGGCTGGCTGCATCTCTGGATATCTTCTACACCCGGGATTTTTAAACTCTGTCGGGCCTGTGAGTTGCAGCGGACGCTCAATGAGCTGGAGCAGTTTGGCTCAATCGGGCCAGCTTGACGGTTAAGGCTGCCTCCAGAAACTGACCAAAGATGCGCCTGTGCCCGGCATGGTAAAGCAGGTATTCAGGGTGCCACTGAAGCCCCATAAGCCATTGCCCCTGGGTGCTTTCAATGGCCTGAACAAACAGGTCGTTATCCACCGCGGTCACCTTCAGGTTTTTCCCAAGCTGTTTTATGGCCTGGCTGTGTATGCGGTTTGCGCCTATTACCGGCGCTCTCATAACCTGCCCCAGCAAGCTTGTTGCGACAAGTCGTACGGTTTGCATCGGCAGCAATAAAGGGCGGTGTCTGGTGTTTACCCGTAAGGGGGTAACGTTCTGGCACAGGGAGCCACCGTGGAATATGTTGATGAACTGCGCCCCTCTGCAAATACCCAGTACCGGGATTCCTATTGCTTCTGCTTGTTCCAGGAGCAGTTGGTCTGTGGTGTCCCGTGCTTTGTCATACTTGGCGCTTACCTGCGGCTGCTGGCCATAACGCTCAGGATGCACGTGGGTACCCCCGGAAAGCACCAGTCCGTCAAGCAGAGACACATCCACCCTGGCACCAGGGCGTATGTAGTAGGTATGCGCACCCTTCAGGCGAAGTGCCAGGCTAATCAAGCGTTGGGCAAAACGTTTTCGAGCCGGGCCGCTGATGCCTATCGTCAGCCCGGGCAGGCTGTCGTCAGGATCGATGTATTCAGACATAGCCTTTGCTTTCGAGCCAGTGTGTAGAGGTTTCCAGCCAGCTTGTGGTCAGATTGCGTATGCTGATTTTACGGCTGTCCATGAACAGGGCGCGAAGTTCTCTCAAATCCTCAGCGTGGTTGGCCAGTTGCTCAACCACAACCCAGTCATTCCAGACAGTGGAGAAATGCCAGTCAGGGTTATCTATGTCGCAGTCCGGAAGTCTGTAATGCAAGGTTGGCCGGCTTTTGATGCGGGGGTCTTCAACGTATTCGTCGAGCAGGGGTTTGTCGAGATGAGCAAACAGGGGCAGTAGATCAAGGGCTCGGTTACGAGTAGGGTTGGATTCCAGGTAATCCACCATCATTTGCCGCTGATCTGGTGCGTAGTTGTCCTCAATCAACAGGTCGGTGTACTTGCTGCTCCACGGCTCAATGTAGGGTGTGAACTTTCTGCTGATATCCAGTTGATGGCGAGCTTTTAGCCAATCATATAGCACTGCAAACGCCTGATAATAGCGCACAAGTGTTGTCGGCTTGAGGTCTGGCAGTTCAGGATTAAGCTGTAAGCCGAACGCAAAGTAGATCGCGTTTCTGCTGCCCAATGCACCCGCTTCCCGGAGTTCGTCGACCAGAGTCTCAATCTGGTGCAGGTCTGAAAAAGCCATGGGCGGACTTACAATTTCCAGCGGCACAATCAATTCAGCCGCTGCGTCTATAACCTCCATTGCCTGCCCGCCAAGTTCCCGAATGGGTTGGGGAAGGCGCTCGTCTGCAAGATCCAGATCTTTGATCGGGTCGGAATCCAGTTCAATGATGAAACTGCCCAAGGGGGTTTCAAGCGTGCTCACATAGCGGGACTGCGGTTTTGCAACGCCGCCCAACAACTCCCCGGCCAGGTCAACTAACTCCTGATATCCCAACCCGGACAATTCAATCTCCACACCCACCCTGCGCTCTTTCCCGTCGGCGGTTTTGACTACGTCTGGCATGTTCAAGGTGATGGTTTTATTCATGGTTCTCTCTGAGGCGGAGTGTGAAGTTTTTCACTCTATCACACTACCAAAGCACTACCAGTCAGGGAGCTGCAAGAAAATAACCTGAGCGGCTTTACACTGGATAAAACACTGTATATAGTCAAATCACTGTATAAAAAGACAGGATGGTTGGATTACTGTATACACCATCACATATAAGACCCGGCTTGTATAAGCCCTGCATGCAGCAAGCGGAGCAGCGAAACAATGAAGCTGACAGCAAGACAAACCCAGGTACTGGAAATTATTCGTCGATCTGTTGACGAAACCGGCTATCCACCTACACGTGCAGAAATTGCGACAGAGATGGGTTTCCGTTCTGCGAATGCGGCGGAAGAGCACTTGCGTGCATTGGCGCGTAAGGGTGCCATCGAAATGGTTCCGGGTGCCAGCAGGGGTATCCGGTTGCCTGAAGTTGCCGAAGACCCCGGTTTGCCGGTTATTGGTCAGGTAGCGGCGGGCAGTCCGATTCTGGCCCAGGAGCACGTTGAAGACCATTGCACGCTCAAGCCGGAGTTTTTCTCGCCTTCTGCTGACTATCTGCTTCGTGTCAGGGGTATGAGCATGAAAGATATCGGGATTCTGGATGGCGACTTGCTTGCTGTGCACAGCACTCAGGATGTTCGAAATGGCCAGGTGGTTGTAGCCCGGGTGGGTGATGAAGTGACTGTGAAACGCTTTAGAAAAGAAGGTTCGAAAGTCTATCTGATCGCTGAAAATGAAGAGTTTGCGCCGATAGAAATCGATTTGAAAGAGCAGGAATTGTTTATTGAAGGGCTGGGTGTGGGTGTTATCCGGCGTTCCGATCTGCACTGATCGGGCCAGCATAACCACAGACGCATTGTAAAGGCGGGTAAATATATGGAACAGCTAAGCTTTAATCAGAATATTGCGTGGCAGCAGAGCGTTATGCCTGGCCTGGTACCGGAATACACAGCCCCGAAGCAGCGCACGGTTATCCGGACGCGGCGCAAGCCTGATGTGGAAAGTCCTGCGCCGGCTGGAAATGTAACGGAAATCATTCTGCCGGAGGGGCAGGTAGAGAACTTTCAACTGCTACTGCCAATGCTGACTCAGCTGAACCAGGAGAAGCGCTGGTTGGCGTGGATAGACCCGCCCCAGGCGCTGGTGAGTAAGTGGCAAAAGATGCACGGTATCATTACCGGTGAACTGCTGGTTTTGCGTTCTACTGCTGAGTACCCGGCTCGTCAGCTTGCTGAGATAGCACTAAGCGCGGGTACCTGTCATGCGGTGGTTATGTGGACGGGGAAGCTGGGAAAAACAGCATTTGCTTCCTTGCAGGAAGCGGCTGCTAAAGGCAACAGCCACGGGGTAGTTCTCAGGCAGCGTTGAGTCCGGTCTTAATGCAGTGTGTATGCGGGCTGGGCGTCTGAAACGTCCAGTTCGTCGTCTTCCCAGTCAATGTCGTGAGACACAGTCCCGGCAGCTTCTATACCCGCCGCAATCATGGCTTTGGCCACAGACATATCCCGATCTCCCATCATTTCACGGGCTTCATCCGAAAATGAAATTTTGACTAATGGCGCGCTGTTGTCGTCGATGCGGCGAAGGGCATAATCGCCGTTGTTCAGTTGTACAATTTCGAAAAACGATGGTGACATTTCAATAACCTTTTAATGTTGAGAACCTGTAAGTGTGTATTGGGAGGGATTACCACTCGCCGTGTTGCGCTTCCAGGTTGTCGGTAAACTGTTTTATGGCTTTCAGAGTTTTTCTGAGAGCTTGGGCTGATCGGTCTGGCCCGGTTTCTGCTGAGACGGCAATAATGTTTTCTGAGTTAACCGTCTTCCGTGTCGCTGGTGGGTTGTTCTGAGCAGTCTCGAGCTGATCAAGGTGGCTCCACCAGCTTCTGCTGTCCCGTTCAAGAGTTGTAAGAAACTCTATTTCCGTGGCCTCATCGCCAATAAGATTGGCCAGTTCCGCGAGGGACAAAGGCCTATTCGGGCGTTTCTGGTAAAGCCTGGCAATCATTGCCAGTAATAATTGTTTCGCTCTCAGCAGCAGTTCGATAGAGCCTTGTGTTGCTGCTTCCTGCTGCAGTTTTTGCGTTGGCGCCGAGCTTCCTGTAGCAGCCGCTTGAGCCGCGACATCAAGTAACGTGCTGGCAAGAAACAATTTTTGTGAAACCAGCGAATACCATTGAGAAGCCATCGAGCGCTCACCTTAATTAATCCGCCATTCTACCATTTTGGTTTGCAGATTTCTTTATCCCCCTGCAGACTTGGTCCCAAGTGACAATAAAACACAATTAATGACTTGAAACGGGCGTTTGAATTTGGCAAAAAGCATGCTTCGTCTTGGGTTATTGGTTTGTCTGGAGGGGTATGGAATGCGGAGCCGATTAGTCGCATGTATGGCAGTTCTTTTGGTTGGGTATACCGGCCAGGTGCTGTCAGCAGTAACGGTAGCTGAAGCAGAACGGCTAAAACGGGATTTGACGCCGGTTGGTGCTGAGCGGGCAAGCAATGCCTCCGGTAGCATTCCCGAGTGGACCGGCGGGCTGAGTGAGGCGCCTGCTAACTGGCGTAAGGGCCAGGTTGAGATAGATCCATTTCCCCAAGACGAAACCTTGTTCGTAATCACTGCGAGCAACATGCACCTCTACAAAGACAGGCTCTCTGAAGGCTCCATTAAAATGCTGAGCCAGTACGGCCCGAATTTCTTTATGCCGGTTTACCAGACTCGCCGTACAGCAGCATTTCCTGAGAATGTGTACGAGAAATACTATGAGAATGCTCTGACTGCGGAGGTGCTGGATAACGGTAATGGCGTGCGCAACACTATTATGACAAGCCCGTTTCCCATTCCGAAAACCGGGCTTGAAGTGATGTGGAACCACATTTTGCGGTATCGCGGTGAAGAGGTATCCTTCCGGAGTGCCTCTGCAACGCCCCAGGTGGATGGCTCCTACAACCCTGTAGTTAATCACTACGACTATTACTTCCCTTACAGCAAGGAAGGGGCGGTGCTTGCTGATATAGATAACAAAATCTTCTATCTCAAGACCGATACAATTTCACCTTCTACCTTGGCCGGAACAATCACACTGGTGCATGAAACCCTCGATCAGGTGCGCTCGCCGCGGCTGGCTTGGCGTTATGACGCCGGATCCCGACGCCTGAGGCGCTCGCCGAACCTGGCGTATGAAACAGACTTGCCGAACTCTTCTTCTCTGCGCTCGGTCGATCAGAAAGATATGTATAACGGTGCGCCCAACCAGTACGACTGGGAGTTGAAGGGTAAGCGGGAAATGTTTGTTCCCTACAATGCTTACAAACTGCATGATGAGTCGGTCAAGCCGGGTGATGTCATCCGTGCCGGGCATATCAATCAGGAGCTGACCCGCTACGAACTGCACCGGGTATGGGTAGTCGAGGCAACTCGCCGCACCGGCATCAAGCACATTTATGACCGTCGTGTTTTCTATGTGGATGAAGACAGTTGGCAAATCCTGATGTCCGAAGAGTATGACGAGGCGGGCAATTTGTGGCGTGTTTCCGAGGCCCACAACATCAGTTATTACCAGGTGCCAGTATTCTGGACTACCATGGAAATGACCTACGACCTCAAGGCGAAGCGTTATTATGTTGATGGTTTGAACAATAACTATCCCGCTTATAATTTCGAGCCCGGGTTCCGGGGCAGCGAATTTACGGCTTCCTCAGCAAGGCGAGACGCTCGCCGCTGATTTCAGTGTAAACGGTTGAGTTGCTGGCGCTAGCCAGCGGCTTGACCGGGTCGCCCGTATTCTATCCCTTATTTCCAGGAGAACAGGTTATGGCCGACCCTCAGAATCCCCCTTCTTCAGAACTCCAGGCCTACCTGGATAGATTCGATCAGCTTATGGCAGACCTGGGTCACGCACTCGCAGACCAGGATTGGGATGCCCTGGTGCGGCTTAACGAGCAGGTAAAGCCTACAATAGAACCCCTGATGGCCTCGCTGGAAGCCGGGAATGCCGATCCGGAACTGGTTCGCACTCGGCTTGAAGAGTTACGCCAGTTTATGGACGCAGCGGGTGAGGGCGCCACCCGAGCCAAGGCTGAAGCGGAACAGGCTCTGAAAGGAGTGAATCGAAACCGCAGTGCTGCCAAAGCCTATCACAACGTTTCAACAACCCAGCCAAAATAGCGTCATAAAATTGACTCTTCTGTGTTTACAGTCTTAAATACCGCACATATCCCCCAAAGAGATGTTTGTGAATGTCCAAAAATAACAAGGTGCTGGTGCTGAGTGAGGACGAGTCGAGGCGTCGGGATCTGGCGACTATTCTGGAGTTCGTCGGCGAGGAGCAGGTTTTAGCAGGCGACGAAGCCTTGGCGCTCCTTGAATCTGGCGATGCAGAAAGTTTGGCGGACATTTCGGTTGTCGTGGTAAACGGGGAAGACCCGAATATCGTCAGCACAATCGAAAAAGTGTGTAAGGCAGTGCAGGGCGTGCCTTTCCTCATGGTTGGCGACCCTTTACTCAAAGGTCTCGCGGAGACAGATGCCTCACGCGTTATTGCCCGTATGGAATGGCCGCTTAATTACACCAAGTTTGTTGACTCCCTGTACCGTGCGCAAATCTACAGCGATCAGTTCCGGCGTTCCAAAGAGCGTGGTGAGCAGCGGGGGCTGCAGCTGTTCCGCAGCCTGGTTGGTACCAGTCGCAAGGTGCAGCAAGTACGCCAGCTGATGGAGCAAGTGGCCGATAAGGACGTGAGCGTGCTGATTACCGGGCCGTCTGGTACCGGTAAAGAAGTTGTTGCCAGAAATCTCCATTACTACTCATCTCGCCGTGACAAGCCATTTGTGCCTGTAAACTGTGGTGCCATTCCGGCGGAGCTGCTGGAGAGTGAACTTTTCGGCCATGAGAAAGGCGCATTTACCGGTGCCATTACGGCGCGGGTCGGGCGTTTTGAGATGGCGGAAGGTGGCACCCTGTTTTTGGATGAAATCGGCGATATGCCCCTTAACATGCAGGTGAAAATACTACGCGTTTTGCAGGAGCGTACATTCGAGCGTGTTGGCAGTAACCGTACGATTTCTGCCGATGTTCGTGTGATTGCTGCAACCCACAAGAACCTTGAGGATATGATCGAAACCGGTGAGTTCCGGGAAGATCTGTATTACCGGCTGAACGTGTTCCCCATTGAGGTGCCGTCATTGCGGGATCGGGTGGAGGATATTCCGCTGCTGATTAATGAGCTGATTTCCCGCATGGAGAAAGAGAAGCGCGGCTCTTTACGAATGAATTCGGCGGCGATCATGAGTCTGTGCCGGCACGACTGGCCGGGTAACGTACGGGAGCTTGCGAACCTGGTAGAGCGGCTGGCGATTATGCACCCATACTCGGTAATCGGTGTGCAGGAGTTGCCCAAGAAGTTCCGGTATGTGGATGACTTTGATGAGAACCGGCCCGTTGAGGATTCGGGCATGCCGTCTGGCATTCCCGGATTGGTCGGGCTGGATGCTCCTGCTTTGTTGCCGGTGAATGGCATTGATCTCAAGGATTATTTATCGAACCTTGAGCGGCAGTTGATTCAGCAGGCATTGGATGAAGCTGGCGGGGTGGTTGCTCGGGCGGCTGAGAAGCTTAGGGTTCGGCGGACTACTCTGGTTGAGAAGGTTCGGAAGTATGGGCTTCGGGAGGAGGAGTCTGAGGAGTCCTGAGTAGCCTTCTTTTTTCTTGTGACAATAAGACGTCAAAGGTTTTCGGCCTTTGGCGTTTTCTCGTTTCTGGACGACGTAAACCCGTCGTTCACCTTTCTTCGGTTAATCCTGCTCATTGATTTATATGATAAAAGCCTAGTTGGCACGAAGCTCGCTTTGTAATCTGCAAACGAATCATCCGAAGGGTGTGGCCCGGTGTGACGGGTTAATCGGGAGTCAGGTTATGAGTCAGGCACAGTTTGTCATTCAGTCGGTGGAGCATGAGGCCCAGGCCAATGCGGCGGCGGATGCTAACGATAAGGTTAGGGCGTTGTTTCCGCAGCAGGATGATGAGGCGGTGGATTCTGCGCTGGAGATGTTTAACCAGATGTCGCGGCAGATTACCGATTCATATCGCACGCTGGAGTCGCGGGTTAATCAGTTGTCTGGCGAATTAAGCCAGGAGTCTTTGCAGCGTCAGCAGGAGCTGGAAGAGAAGGAGCAGTTGGCTGATCGGCTTTCTACTCTTTTGAAAGCTCTGCCAGCGGGTGTGGTGGTTCTGGATAGTCAGGGTGTGGTGTCCCAGAGTAATCCGGCAGCGGCTGCGTTGTTGGGTGAGCCTTTGGAAGGTGAGCGCTGGGTGGATGTGATTCGCCGTTGTTTCTCGCCACGCCGGGATGATGGTCACGAGGTGTCTTTGAAAGATGGGCGCCGGGTGAGCATTGAAATTCGTACCATGGAAAACCAGCCAGGGCAGCTGATTCTGCTGACCGATCAGACAGAAACCCGTCATCTGCAATCACAGCTTGCTCACGCACAGCGGCTTTCCGCCATGGGCAAGATGGTTGCGTCGCTTGCGCACCAGATTCGTACCCCTTTGTCTGCGGCTATTCTCTATGGCGGTCACTTAACCCAGGATGATCTGGATGAGGAGATGCGCCAGCGTTGTGCATCCCGCTTGATGTCAAGGCTTACCCACCTGGAGCAGCAGGTGCGGGATATGTTGATTTTTGCCCGGGGCGAAACCCGGTTGGCGGAGGAGCTTTCTGCCGCAACACTGGTTTCGGCTCTGGAATCTGCACTGGATGGAATCAAGCCAGCATCCGGTTCGGATGTGATGCTAAAGAATGATGTGCCAGCGGATTGTCGGTTGATGTGTAACCGGGATGCGTTGGTGGGCGCCTGTACCAATCTGGTGAATAACAGTCTTGAAGCGGGTGCAACCGCCGTAGCTGTTCAGGTTACTTTGGACGCGGGCGAGCTACTGATTCGTGTTCTGGATAACGGCCCGGGCTTTGCCAAGGCAGAAGCTGGCAGGCTTGCAGAAGCTTTTTACACAACGAAATCTCACGGCACCGGGCTTGGCCTGGCGGTTGTGCAGGCCGTTGTCAAAGCGCATCAAGGGCAGTTTTCTATTGATTCGCCAGAGCAGGGCGGTGCTGTTGCAACTCTGCGTCTGCCGCTTTTGCGTAGCCCTTCCCGTAACCTTTCTCGTAAGACCGTTTAATCGGAGGCAACCATGGCCAAGGCCCAGATACTGATTGTTGAAGATGACCGTGACCTGCGGGAGGCGCTGGTAACCACTCTGGAGCTGGCAAAGTTCCGCGTGCGCGAAGCTTCCAATGCCCATGAGGCGCTGGTGCGTCTGGCAGAGGCGCCAGTCGATATGGTGGTCAGCGATGTAAACATGCCCGGCCTCTCCGGCCATGAATTGCTGGGAGAGGTGCAGCGGCTGTACCCGGGCTTGCCGATGATGCTGATCACAGCCTACGGCCAAATCAGCCACGCGGTTTCTGCCATGCAATCCGGTGCAGTGGATTATTTGGTGAAACCATTCGAGCCCAAGGTGTTGGTTGATGCCGTTACCAAGGTAGTCGGCGGCAGTCGCCCGAAGTCTGGCGATGAGCCAGTAGCTGAAGACCCCGCCAGTAAGCGCATATTTCAACTGGCAGCCAAGGTGGCTGGCAGTGATTCTACGGTGATGATTTCCGGCGAGAGCGGTACCGGTAAAGAAGTGCTGGCCAGGTACATCCATCAGCAGTCGCCCCGGGCGGAACAGCCGTTTGTGGCCATTAACTGCGCGGCTATTCCCGAGAACATGCTTGAAGCGATTCTGTTCGGCCATGAAAAAGGTGCCTTTACCGGTGCGATTGCATCAGCCCCAGGTAAATTTGAACAAGCTAATGGCGGAACGATTTTACTGGATGAAGTGTCAGAGATGGATCCGGCTCTGCAATCCAAATTGCTTCGTGTTCTGCAAGAGCGGGAAGTGGAGCGGGTAGGCGGGCGCAAAACCATCTCCCTGGATGTGCGCGTAATTGCGACCACCAACCGGGATCTGGCAGATTTTGTGCGGGAAGGCCGGTTCCGGGAAGACCTTTACTATCGGTTGAGTGTATTCCCTATGCATTGGCAGCCATTGAGGGAGCGCCCTCTGGATATATTGCCCATGGCAACCTATTTGCTGAAGAAGCACTGTCGCAAGATGAAACTTACCGGCATCAGCTTTGCTGCGGATGCCCGCAACGCTCTGGTTCAACACAGCTGGCCTGGCAACGTGCGGGAGCTGGATAATGCCATCCAGCGCTCTCTGGTTCTGCATCAGGGTAACGTGATTCACGCGGGCGACCTGTGTCTCGATATGGGCACAAGCGGACGCTTCGATGGCCACGCGGTTGTATCAGCAGCCCCGGCAACGGTTGCAGCTGGTATTGAAGAATCTTTTCCGCAACATCAGGGGCAGCCTGCTTCGGCAGCATTTTCATCACGAGTCCATGAAACAGATGACCCCGCCCCTGCCATGGTTGAAGCGGGGACCTTGGGAGATGATCTGCGCCAGCAAGAGTTTCGTATCATCATCCAGACGCTAAAAAGTGAGCGGGGTCGCCGCAACAGGGCGGCGGAACAGTTGGGTATCAGCCCCAGAACACTGAGATACAAGTTGGCTCAGATGCGCGATGCCGGAATAGACCTGGATGCTGAGCTGGCTATGGCGTAAAACCGAATTATCGTAGTACCCCTTCATTCGGCACCCTATGGGTGCCTTTTTTATGGCTGCCTGCCTCATACTGTTCAATTTCACACCAGTTCTCTGCAGGCCCCATTTCGCGGTGTTGTAGGTGACCTGTCCTTGCTGTGTTAACAATCTTATCCACAGGTATTGTGGGTAATTTAATTCTGTCAAAACTCTGTCGCTGTGGAACGTATGTCTTTAGTTTGTGCTCATAACATTATGTAAATTAAGGGCAAAGTAATCCTGGCCTGACCATTGCTTAGACTTAATCAATACAGTTAGATCAGCAAGCCAGCCCCTGTCGGGGTGGTGTCAGGAGAAAGTTATGGTTCAGCGTGCCGACATCAACAGTGTTCTTTCCGATATCCGCGCACTGCGTTCGCAAATGAATCAGAACCAGCGTGTTGACCAGGATTTATCAGTACGTGGCCGTATTGATGGGCCGCGACAGGTTGATCAAACCCAGGAGACAAGCAGCTTCGGTAACATGCTGAGCAAGGCCGTTAACAATGTGAACGAGGTTCAGCAGGAAGCTAATTCATTGCGTACGGCCTACGATATGGGCGACCCCACTGTGGATATTACCCGAGTGATGATTGCAGCCCAGAAATCTACGGTGTCTTTTGAGGCCTTAACCCAGGTGCGTAACCGGGTGGTCAGGGCGTACGAAGACATCATGAATATGCCAATCTGATAACGGAGCACAGACATGGCCAGCGTTCCCGCAGAAACAGTCCCGAATATGCCAGCCACGCAGGGTGGCGGTGGCTCCGAAAGCAGCAGTGACTTGTTTATGGGCTTTAACCGCCTGAACCTGCTGCGACAGGTTGGCCTTATGGTGGGGCTTGCTGCCAGTGTTGCACTGGGCCTCGCAGTTGTACTTTGGGCGCAGGAGCCGAACTATCAGCCAGTGGTGGGGGACTTGTCTGCGTACAACCCTCAGGACGTAACCACCATTCTCGACAGTAATGGTATCGATTATAAAATGGATACGCGCACTGGTGCTCTGCTGGTGCCTTCCGAGCAGGTATATACAGCCCGGCTTAAATTGGCGGCCGAGGGCGTTACAGATCAAAAAACCATGGGTTACGAACTGCTCGACAAAGATCGTGGCCTGGGTACCTCCCAGTTCATGGAAACCGTCAGCTACCGTCGTGGCCTTGAGGGAGAACTGGCGCGCACCATCAGCAGTATGCGTGGCGTGCGCGCTGCCAGGGTTCACTTGGCTATACCCGAGCGTTCTGTATTTGTGCGGGATGCCCGTGATCCTACCGCCTCGGTGTTTCTGGAAGTTTTTGCAGGGCGCCGTCCAGAGCAGGAACAGATTGCAGCGATCGTGAATCTGGTAGCCGGCAGTATTCCAATGATGAACAAGGACCATGTCACGGTTGTTGATCAGAACGGGAATTTACTGACTGGTAAAACCACTCGCGGCGATGGCGAGCGCATGCAGGATCAATACGAGTACACCTCGCGCCTGGAAGAGCGTCTTACGCGCCGCGTTGCCTCTTTAATCGCACCTATTGTTGGCGAAGGCCGGTACCGGGCCGAAGTCTCTGCAGATCTGGATTTTTCCTCAGTTGAGCAGGCAGAGGAGCTGTTTAATCCGGAGCAGCAAGCTGTGCGCAGCGAGCGCGATTTAACAGAGCAGCGCGTTGCCGGATTTAACGGTGGTGTGCCGGGTGCTCTGTCTAATCAGCCTCCCGCTAACGCCACAGTGCCTGAACAGGTTAATGCTCAAGCGGGCGCTGCAGAGGATGGAGTACCAGCGCAGCCGCCAGTGAATGTGCGCAAGGAAACAACACGAAATTATGAGATGGATCGTACGGTCAGTTACACGCGGCAGGAGTTGGGGCGCGTAAGGCGTGTAACGGTAGCACTGGCTGTTGACGACATGAAAGTGGTCAATCCGGATACCGGCGCGGTAACCTATGAAGCCTGGCCCGAGCAGGAATTGCAGCGCCTGAGCATGCTTGTGCGGGATGCTGTAGGCTATTCTGCTGCACGGGGTGACAGTGTAACTGTAATGAATACAGCGTTTGCCCCGGAAGAAGCTTACGAGTTTGAAACTCCCGGGTTCTGGGAACAGCCCTGGTTTTGGGATCTCATGAAGCAGTTTTTGGCTGGTCTGGTGATATTGGTATTGGTGCTAGGCCTGTTGCGTCCAACATTGAAGAGCCTGTCTGGTGGCGCTCAGCGTGCCCGGAGTGGGGATTCCGATTTGGATGGTTATGATGACGAGGGTGGAAACGATGCTTTGCGACAAGCATTGACCTCGCAGGACGACTTGCTTTTGCCGGGCGCGACAGACAGCTATGATAGACAACTGAATGTTCTTAAAGGCCTGATTGCCGAAGATCCGGCGAGGGTTTCTCAGGTGATGCGCCAGTGGGTGAATGTTGATGACTGATCAATCCGGAGCGCCAGGTGCTGATGCACCTAAAGCGCCTCAGAGGAAAATTCCTCGGGTAGAGCAGGCGGCGATTCTGTTGATGTCTCTGGGTGAGGCAGATGCTGCTGAAGTGCTCAAGCATATGGGTCCCAAAGAGGTCCAGCGGGTAGGTGTTGCCATGGCTCAGATGAAAGATGTGAGCAAGGGCGATGTAACCTATGTGCTGAATCAGTTTGTGGACGCGGTGGGTGGCCAGACCGGGCTTGGCGTTGGCAATGATGATTATATTCGCGCCATGCTGACTCAGGCTCTGGGCGACGATAAAGCCGCGAGCCTGATTGATCGCATTCTTATCGGTGGCAATACCACAGGCCTGGATACACTCAAATGGATGGAGCCAAGAGCTGTCGGCGATATTATCCGTTATGAGCACCCGCAGATTCAGGCCATAGTTATCTCCTACCTTGATCCGGACCAGGCTGCCGAAATATTGGCAACCCTGGATGAAAAGGTACGTCTCGACGTAATGATGCGGGTGGCTTCGCTGGAAAGTATTCAGCCCCAGGCCCTGCAAGAGCTAAACGATATTCTGGAAAAGCAGTTCTCCGGTGGGTCGGCGGCCCAGACCAGTCGCATAGGCGGTATAAAGCGCGCGGCGGACATTATGAACTTTATGGATCGCAGTATTGAAGGCAGTCTGCTGGATTCCATCAAGGATATGGACCCGGACCTCGCCACAACAATCGAAGACCTTATGTTTGTGTTTGATAACCTCAAGGATATTGATGACCGGGGTATTCAGGCGTTGCTGCGAGAAGTGTCTTCAGAAGTGCTGGTTGTTGCCCTCAAGGGCGCTGATGACGCAGTGCAGGAAAAAATATTCAAGAACATGTCCAAGCGTGCAGCCGAGCTGCTGCAGGACGATCTGGAAGCGAAAGGCCCTGTGCGGGTGAGCGAAGTGGAATCCGCTCAGAAAGACATTATTAACATTGCCCGTCGCATGGCCGAAGCGGGAGAAATCACGCTGGGCGGCGCGGGTGAAGAAATGATGTGATGAAAGACTCCTCCAAAGACCCTCTTAAATATCTCAGTCGCATTCCCAAAGAGGAACTTACCGCCTATGAGCGGTGGGAACTCCCGTTGCTCGATGCCCGTGGCAACGAGGTTGCCCGTGTGGAAGAACGTAACGTAAAGCCATTGACCGCCGGCGATATCGTCGAAATTCGCCAGGCTGCGCATGACGATGGCTTTAACGAAGGGCGAGAGCAGGGATTGCAGGAGGGTCGTGCTGAGGGTTATGAGCAGGGCCACAAAGAAGGCCTTGAAGCCGGGCTTGCCGAAGGGAAGGAACGGGGCCAGAGCGAGGGTTATGACGAAACCCGCAAGGAAGTCAGCGCAAGCCTGGATCGCCTTGAACAATTACTGGGGGAGTTGCTGGTGCCTATCGGTCGGCACCAGGATGAAATTGAAACTTCTTTGCTGAACCTCACCATGGTGCTTGCCCGGGCCGTTGTTTACCGCGAATTGACTATCGACTCTTCACAGATACGTAAAGTGGTGCGCCGAGCCATGGAAGCCTTGCCCACCACGGCGGAAAATGTTCGGATTTATGTGCATCCGGATGACCACAGTGCCGTTGTTGAAGTGGCTGGGCGTTTTGAAGCGACAGCCTCTGTTGTAGAGGATGACAAAGTATTGCCTGGCGGCTGTCGGGTTGAAACCCGCAATAGTCTCGTCGACTTTACCGTCGAAAAACGCTTTCAGCGCGCTGTTCAGAGCATGTTGGAGCCTCAGGTCGGCAATGGTGAAAGCGGCGAACCTGAAGAATTGGGCGCGCTGATGGATGATCTGACAGACTTTCAGCGAGATGTACTGAGCTCTCCGGAAGAAAAAACAAGCGAAGAGGCTACTGAGGGCAGTACGCCCCCCGAAGATAAACCTGTCGAAGGCGAGCCTGATGACATCCTCCCTGGCTGACCGCCTCGATCGATATCAGGCCTATCTCCGCTCAGATCTGGAGCCTGAGCTTTCAGGTCGCCTGACCAGAATGGTTGGGCTAACGCTGGAATGTGTCGGCTGCCCGATGGTGGTGGGCGACAGGTGTGTGATAAAAGGCGAAGGTGGCGGCACGGTTGAGGCGGAAGTGGTGGGGTTTGAGGATGATAAAGTCTACCTCATGCCTTTGACTGCCATTGAAGGTCTTAAACCAGGTGCAAGGGTAGTTCGGTTGTCCTCAGCCAGCCGTGTTCCGGTTGGTCCTCTTATGCTGGGCCGTGTAGTGGATGGCAGTGGCGAGCCCCTTGATGGCAAGGGGCCGTTGCAGGCTGAAGCCCGTGTTCCACTTACCGGCGACATTATCAACCCTCTTAACCGCGCTCCTGTGCGCCAATCCATGGATGTGGGCATCCGGGCCATTAATGCCTTGTTGACCGTTGGTCAGGGGCAGCGTTTGGGCCTGTTTGCGGGCAGTGGTGTTGGTAAGAGTATGTTGTTGGGCATGATGACCCGGTTTACCGACGCCGATATCACCGTTGTGGGCCTGATTGGTGAGCGGGGCCGGGAAGTTAAAGAATTTATTGAGGATATTCTGGGTGAAGAAGGCCTGGCCCGGTCGGTTGTGGTTGCTTCCCCGGCTGATGATTCGCCTCTGATGCGATTGCGTGCGGCCATGCTGACTACCCGCATTGCAGAGTACTATCGGGATCAAGGCAAGCGCGTGCTGCTGTTGATGGATTCGCTCACACGGTACGCTCAGGCCCAGCGCGAGATTGCATTGGCGGTTGGGGAGCCACCTGCGACCAAAGGCTATCCGCCTTCTGTGTTCGCCAAACTACCGCAACTGGTGGAGCGAACGGGCAATGGCTTACCCGGAGGCGGCTCCATTACTGCATTTTATACCGTATTGACCGAAGGCGACGATCAGCAGGACCCCATTGCAGATGCAGCCCGGGCGATACTGGACGGTCACATTGTGCTGTCCCGAAGGCTTGCGGAAGAGGGCCACTACCCCGCCATCGACGTTGAAGCTTCCATCAGTCGGGTTATGCCACAAGTAACAGAAACCGAGCATTTTGCTCGGTCCCAGCGGTTTAAACAGGTTTATTCCCGTTATCAGCAGGCCCGCGATCTGATCAGTGTTGGTGCATACGTGAAGGGTTCTGACCCGGAAACCGATTTTGCCATTACTCATATCAGCAATATGCGCCAATTCCTGCAGCAGGACCTTAACGAGCGCGCTTCCTTGCCTGAAAGTATTGAGGGCTTGCTGTCGGTCGTTCCGGAGAGGCGTTCACCGGAGCGCCGTAAATCTGCCGCTCTTGATCCAACGGCCGGTACCAATAGAGGTGCTGAATAATGCTGCGCTCAAAACGCCTCGCGGTTGTGCTCACTCTTGAAGAGCGAAAGGAGAAGGAAGCGCTCGAATTGATGGGCAAGGCTCGCGAAGTGGTTGAGCAGCACAGTGAACAGGTGGCAAAGCTCAACCGCTACCAGCAGGAATACCGGGATCAGATTCGAGAAAGCCAGCATGGCGTGGTGCAGGTAAATCGCTTGCAGGCCTGGCAGGCATTTATTGCCCAGCTTGATCAGGTTATCCTGCAGCAGCAAAAACAGCTTACCCAGGCTGAAGCAGTGTTTGAGGCCCGCAGGCGAGAGTGGCAACAAGCCTGGGAGCGCCGTCGAGGAATGGAAAAATACATTGAAACCTGTCGCCAGCAAGAAAGCAGGGCACAGGATGTTCAGGAACAGAAGCTTGCGGATGAGGCTGCTGGCCGGGCTTTTGCACGTCGCAGTCGTTGATGCTTGCGCTGAATCATTCTTCACTTCATGCAAACTGGCAGCGCTGCGCTATCCTTGTATAAACACGGGGCGCCTGAACAGAGGTTGCCGGATGTTTTAATAAATACCACCGGAGGTTTATGCGGATGCCAATTGAGACCCACCGTAGTCACGATGGACGATCCCTGACCATCAAGATAGAAGGCCGCTTTGATTTCAGTACTCACCAGGCCTTTCGTGATGCCTATGAACATGGTGGGCGGGATGTTAGTGGCTACGTTGTGGATTTGTCAGACGCAACCTATCTCGATAGTTCTGCACTGGGTATGCTGCTTCTGCTCCGGGATCATGCGGGCGGAGACAGTGCCGATATTGTCATTCAGAACTGCAACAACGATGTCCGCAAGATACTGACCATCTCCAACTTTGAGCAACTGTTCACCATTCGGTGATCCCTCAGATCACTGGAACCTGTCATGGATGAATCTGCACCTCTCAAAATTCTCATTGCAGACGACAGTGACAGTGACCGCCTGATACTGAAAACCTTATTGAAGCGCTTGGGCCACATGGTGGTCGATGCGGCCAATGGCCACGAGGCAGTGGCACTCTTTCAGTCGGAAACACCGGATATTGTCTTGCTGGATGCACTCATGCCTTCAATGGACGGCATGGAGGCTGCCCGACATATCAAGAAACTTGCGGGTGAGCGTCTGGTGCCGCTGATCTTTATTACCTCTCTGACCGAGCCCGAGGACCTGGCAGGGTGCCTTGAAGCCGGAGGGGATGGATTTCTCAGCAAACCCTATAACCGGGTGATGATCAAAGCCAAGATCAATGCGTTCAACCGGATGCGCCTGATGCACCAGGCGCTGTCTGATCAGCGAGACCTGATGCATGAGCGAAACCGGCAGTTGCTGAAAGAGCAACACATAGCCCGAGGGGTTTTTGATAATGTCGCTCATACCGGTTGCCTGAATGCGCCTAATATTCGTTTTCATGCATCCCCCTTATCAGTGTTCAGTGGCGATGTACTGTTTGCCTCACCCCGGCCGGCCGGTGGAATGCTTGTATTTGCCGGAGATTTTACCGGCCATGGATTACCTGCAGCGATAGGCGCTATGCCCGTAGCTGAGTCCTTTTATGGCATGGCGGGAAAGGGCTTTAATGGTGCCGATATCCTCAGGGAAATAAACCAGAAGCTGGTCCGGATTCTCCCGAAAGATATGTTCTGCTGCGGCGCTATGGTGGAAGTAGACTTTGCTCTGAATCAGTTAAATATCTGGAATGGCGGCTTGCCTGACATGTGGCTGATGCGGTCGCCAACTGAGCGTTACAGCCTGCCTTCGCGTCACTTGCCTCTGGGAATTCTGGGTCCGGACCAGTTTAAGGCAGACATGGAAACTGTGAGGTCGCGGCCAGGCGACCGTTTGCTCTTGATGACCGATGGCGTGCTGGAATGCTCTGATAGCGAGGGGCAGCTCTTTGGTGAGCAGGGCGTTCGTAGGGCTATAGAAAATGCTGGCCTGAGCAGGCACCCTTTTGATGCACTTATGAGCGAAATACAGCGGTTTACCGGGCAGCACAAGTTTGGCGACGATCTAACGCTTTGTTGTCTGGAAATGGTTGATGAAGCAGGTCAGGCGGCTTTGCCTGATGCCGTTGAGCTGTCGACCCTGGCTGGGCCAACGCAGTGGCGTTGTGATTACGAACTCCAGGGGAGTACGCTTGGAGAGTTTAACCCTCTGCCACTACTCCTGCACATCTGTATGGAAGTGCCCGGGTTACGGCGAAGGAGCGGAGAAGTTTATACACTGCTTTCAGAGCTGTACAATAATGCGCTTGAGCACGGTGTACTTCAGCTTCCATCGGAATGGAAATATACACCAGAGGGCTTTGACCGATACTATTCCGAACGGGCCAAACGTCTAAGCCGGGTAGATGGTCACTATATACGGTTCAGTTTTCATCACGATTTGACGGCTTTGGGGGGGCGTTTGCGTGTTGTCTGCGAGGACAGCGGCGAGGGCTTCGATTTCCAGAACCATCCCGTTCTGCAAGCCACAGAGATGGCTCAGAGTGGTCCCCGCTACGGCGGCAGGGGCTTGGCATTAATAAAACGGCTGGCGAAAACCGTCCAGTTTGATAAGAAAGGGAGCCGGGTAGACGTTGTCTATGAATGGTTCTTTTAATAATAACCTTTAACAGGAACAAGGGAGTTGGTCATGGTTGATAAGCCACACCTTGATGAAGAAGCTCTGGCAGAGCTTCAGGATGTAATGGAAGATGAATTCGAAACACTGATTAACACCTACCTGAGCGATTCGAGAGATAGAATCGAAAGCCTGAAAAAAGCCATAAGTGACGGAGATGCCGAGGCTTTGGCCCATACCGCCCACAGCTTTAAGGGCAGTTGTATCAATATTGGAGCACCGCGTCTTGGAGCTCTCTGCCGGGAAGTTGAGAAAGCCGGACAGGACGGGCGCCTGAGTGATGTTCAGCCCGTTCTGGATACCATAGACGCAGAGTTTCAGCGGGTGACGGATGCCCTGCACACGCTGATGGCCGGGGGCGCGGAATAGTCTGCTGAACCGGTAATGGAGCCAAAGGCTGTAGGCTGGCACCGCTTTTGCAGTTATCCGGGTATGAGCCTGATAAACCGCCTTTAGGCGGATTGAATCAGGCATCCAGGGTTCAAAAGCGGCAAGAGGTTGCCATGACTCAGATGGTTCTTCCCCAGACTCCCGCACCAGGGATGCAGAATGATGCCGGTGCTTCGAAAGCCGGATCAGCTCGCGACAGTGTGGGCGGCGAAAGCCGGTATGATTCTGTTTCCCGCACGGAGCAGAAGCGACTGGATCGCCAACAGGCCCAGCCTTCCGGAAAGCCCGGCGCGCCAGGAAAAGCTGACAAGACGGCCGCAGCAGACGAAACGGCTGTGATTGGTATGAGTGTTGACGGAGCGAACGCAGAAATAGCGCCAGAGATGGAAGCGCTGGCTATTCCCCTGACGTTTGCGGAGTTGCAGGCGCTGCTGGTGCCGACAACAGGGCAGGCTGCGGTGGCAGGCGGATTACCTGCGAATAATCCAGCTGCAGTAGCGCCGGGCGCCCAGTTGTTTGCAGGTCTTGCCGGAGTCAAACCTGAACAGACTGCCACACAGTTGTCCGATTCAGTGATGCCCTTGGCCGGTAAATCGGCCAGTTCAATTGACCCCTCTGCGCTGCTGACCGGAACCCGTTTCGAATCGGCAGTTGAACTGGTTTCCCAGCAAAACGCCAACAACGCTGCCGGCAAGCTGGCGGCAGACGCGCAGGTGCCTCTGAGGAGTTACGCAACATCGGTTGATGTGCCCGTAAATCATGCAGAATGGGGCGACAAACTCATGGGCAAGCTCAGTTGGCTCACAGCCAAAAACCTGTCGGTGGCTGAGATTCACCTGACGCCTCCTGACATGGGGCCAATGGAGGTTCGGGTTCGGGTTCAGAATGACCAGGCCAACATCACTGTACATGCAGCAAACCCCGTTGTTCGGGAACAGTTGGAACTTCATTCCCACCGGCTCCGTGACATGCTGGGCGAGCAAGGGCTTTCCCTGGCTCAATTTGACGTGTCGGATAACTCTCGGAACTCGTCTGGAGAACAGAATACAGGTGACGGGGATGGCTCATCGACCGGGTCTGGCACAACACTGTCAGCGGCAGAAAGCGGTGACGAAGGGGGGCAAGCTGGCAGTCTTGACCTGAGCTGGAATGGCGCCATCGATGTATTTGCCTGAGCACCAGCACTAAATACTGAACGCTGTTCGCCAATCCGCTTTGCCCCACACCTCTCGCAAGGCTAAACTGCGGGACTGAACGGAGGGCAGGGCGTTCTGGCCCGCTCCTTGCAAACAAATATACAAACGTCTTGGGCATAAGAGTTCATTGACGGATTTCTGGCGAAAAACACTATGGCAGAAAACAGCACAGCTGAGGCAGCACCGGCCAAAAAAAGTAAACTGAAACTGATCATTTTGCTGGTGTTCGTAGTGATACTGGCGATTGCGTTATCGGTTGCAGGAACCCTGTGGTTTCTCGGTGGCACTATACCCGGAATGGGGGGCGACGCCGCCAGTGAGGACAGTACGGTAACGGAAGAACCCTTTACACCCAGTGTTTATCTGGAGATCGAAAAAGCTCTGGTAACAACGGTTCAGGGAGAGGGGCGCCAGCGTTATGTGCAGGTGTATGTGTCGCTGGAATCTCTGGGCCCTCAGGCTCTGGCTGCGGCCAAACTGCATATGCCCTTGATTCGTAGCCAGTTGGTGATGGTGCTTGGCAGTAGCAGCTTTGCCGAGTTGCAAACGCCGGAAGGGCGGAAAAACCTCGCAGACAGCATGCTGGATACGGTTAATCAGGTTTTGGAACAGGAAGGCGAACCCACCATCACCAGGGTGTTGTTCAGAAACTTCGTCGTTCAATAGTTAGCGCAACAGAGCCCCTACATGGGCACAGGTTTTCAGCGGCAGGACTAGGTATGCAGGATTTACTGTCACAGGATGAAATTGATGCGCTCCTTCACGGCGTAGATGAAGGTGACATCGATACCTATGAAGAAAGCGACGAAACCGGCGTAAAGTCCTACGACCTCTCCAGTCAGGATCGTATCGTCCGGGGCCGGATGCCGACGCTGGAAATGATAAACGAGCGCTTTGCCCGCTACACTCGTATCAGCCTGTTTAACTTGCTGCGCCGAAATGCGGATGTCTCCACCGGCGGCGTTCAGATCATGAAGTTTGGCGAGTACATACACACTCTGTATGTGCCCACTAGTTTGAATCTCTGCAAGGTACGTCCGCTGCGGGGAACATCCCTGTTTGTTCTGGATGCAAAGCTTGTATTCAAACTGGTTGATAACTTTTTCGGTGGTGAGGGGCGGCATGCCAAGATCGAAGGCCGCGAGTTCACGCCAACAGAAAATCGCATTGTCCAGATGGTCCTCAACCAGGTTTTTCAGGATATGCAGGAAGCCTGGCAAGCGGTTATCAAAATAGATTTTGAATACCTAAGCTCCGAAGTAAACCCTGCCATGGCCAATATTGTGAGCCCCAGCGAGGTTGTGGTGGTTAGCACTTTCCACATCGAACTTGATGGCGGCGGTGGTGAGCTACACTTTGCCTTACCTTATTCAATGATTGAGCCTATACGTGACGTGCTCGATTCCGGTGTGCAAAGCGACGTTGACGACGTGGATGAGCGCTGGGTCAGTGCCATGCAGGAGGACATCAAAGAGGTGGAGGTTCCAATAAACACCACTGTCTGCAGGCGTCGGATTTCCCTGAGGGAAGTCGCCAAGCTGAAGGCTGGCGATATTATACCGGTAGAGGTGCCTGAGCATCTGACAGTTACCGCCCATGGTATTCCTATTTACAAGGCAACCATGGGAACTCGAGACGGCAAGCTGGCGTTGAGAATTCATGAGCGGGCGGAACGCCCAAAGGTAAAAAAACAATCGAAGGTAGGACGCAATGGCTGACGATAAGAAAGAAGGTCAGGAGCTGAGCGAGGACGAAAAGCTGGCTGCCGAATGGGAAGCAGCCATGGAAGAGTCCGGTGATGAAGGCTCTGAAGAGTCCACGGAAGATGAGTGGGCCCAAGCTATGGAAGAGGCCGGGGAGACTGGGGCCGGTAAAGCCGCCGATAGCAGCGTTCGCGCAGCCCCTATGGAAGAGTTTGACGAAAGCAGCATGGCGACCAAGGGCAGCGCTACGCCGCCGGATCTGGATGTGATTCTTGATATACCTGTCAGCATCTCCATGGAGGTCGGGAATACCCAGATACCCATTCGCAACTTGCTGCAGCTGAACCAGGGTTCGGTGATCGAGCTGGATCGGCTGGCAGGTGAGCCATTGGATGTGTTGGTAAACGGAACCCTCATTGCCCATGGCGAAGTGGTTATGGTCAACGAAAAATTCGGCATCCGCCTGACCGATGTGATCAGCCCGGGCGAACGCATCAAGCGGCTGCAGAAATAGTATGTGGATTAAAGCGGCGGTAGCCTCGCTACTCCTGTTGGCGTTACCCGCCATTGCGGAAGAGACTGCTGAGGCCATAAAAAGCGCACCGGCAAAAGTGGGAGGCAACGCTCCGGATACCTTGGGCACGTTACTTAGCCTGGGTGTCGGCTTGTTGGCTGTCATAGCCGTTATTTACGGTTGCGCCTGGATTATTCGCAGAATGAATGGCATGACGGGCATGAATAACAATGCCATCAAGGTTGTCTCCGTAATGGCCATTGGCGCCCGCGAGCGCATCGCGTTGATTGAGGTGGGCGGCCAGCAGATTTTACTGGGGATCACCCCGTCAGCGATACGAACGCTTCAGGTTTTTGAAGAACCGGTTGTGGATGCAGGTAAAGCAACTTCCGGAGACTTCGCCAAACGGCTGCAGGGCATGATTGGCAAATCCTGGACGGCTCCGAGCAAGGAATGACGGATTCTATGATGGTGGCCGCACTCAAACGACACATTCCATTTTTAGTTGTACTTGCAGGTATGTTCTGGGCCCCGTTGGCGGCTGCAGACTTGCCTGGTATTCCCGCATTCACGGTTCAGCCCGGCGAGGGTGAAGGTGTTGAGGAATACTCGGTAACCTTGCAGATTCTGGCGCTGATGACCGCGCTGACCTTCTTGCCTGCCATGCTCATGATGATGACATCCTTCACTCGCATCATCGTGGTGTTTGCAATCTTGCGCCAGGCTCTGGGGCTGCAGGCGACACCTTCAAACCAGATACTGCTTGGCCTTGCGCTGTTTCTCAGTATTTTTATCATGAAGCCCGTGCTTGAAGAGGCTAATCGCGTGGGACTGCAACCCTACCTTCAGGAGGAAGTAACTTCCCTGGAAGCAGTGGAGTTGGCCAGTAAGCCGTTCAAGGAATTCATGCTGGGGCAAACCCGGGAAGATGATTTGGCGCTGTTCATGCGCATTGCCGACGTTCAGTACGATACTGCGCAGGATGTTTCATTCTGGATTCTGATGCCGGCCTTTGTAACCAGCGAGTTGAAAACAGCCTTCCAGATAGGATTTATACTGTTTATTCCGTTTCTTATTCTCGACATGGTCGTCGCCAGTGTTTTGATGGCCATGGGTATGATGATGTTGTCACCCATCATCATCTCGCTGCCGTTCAAGATTATGCTGTTTGTTCTTGTAGACGGCTGGGCCCTCATTATGGGAACCCTCGCAGCCAGTTACGGGATATAGACAGGCTATGAGAAACAGGAGAGCGGCATGACTCCGGAAACCGTTATTGACATCATCCGTGAAGCCCTGTGGATGATTGTGTTGTTCGCGTCCGTCATTATCGGGCCGGGGCTGGTTATTGGTCTGGTTGTGAGTACCTTCCAGGCGGCCACCCAGATCAACGAACAAACCCTGAGCTTCCTGCCACGACTGTTGGTAACGCTCATAGTGATCATTGTTATGGGCCCCTGGTTACTGACCAAACTTCTGGATCATGCACACCGGCTGATCTCCAGCATCCCCTACCTGATCGGCTGATCCATGACCCCCATGGAACTCAGTGCAGACATGCTCGGCCAGTGGGTTGGGCAACATCTTTGGCCATTGTTCCGATTGGCCAGCTTTCTGATGGTCATCCCCATTTTCGGTACCCAGCTGGTTCCCGCCCGCGTGCGCTTGGGGCTTGCGTTGTTAATGACTATTCTGATCGTGCCGATGATTCCGGAAGTGCCAAAGGTTGAAGCACTGAGTGCGGATGCCGTTGTTATTACGCTCCAGCAAATTCTGATCGGTGTAGGCATGGGGTTTGCGCTAACTGCACTCTGGCAGCTGTTTGTTGTTGCCGGCCAGATGATCGCCATGCAAATGGGCCTGGGCTTCGCCTCCATGGTCGACCCGGCCAACGGCGTAAACGTACCTGTACTCGCCCAAATCTACACCATTACCATTACTCTGCTGTTCCTGGCCATGAACGGTCACCTGGTGGCATTTGAGGTGTTTATAGAAAGTTTCAGAATCATGCCCATCGGCATGGAGGGCCTGGGCCAGGTAGGTGTTTGGGAGTTGGCGCACCGCATAAGCTGGATGTTTGCCTCTGCCATGCTGCTGGCGTTGCCGGCGGTAACGGCCGTTCTTATTGTCAGCATTTCCTTCGGCGTAATGACCCGGGCTGCGCCGCAAATGAACATCTTCGCACTTGGCTTTCCGATTGGCCTGATTTTTGGATTGTTTGCCATATGGGTGCTGCATGCCAACTTTCTGCCGCACTTTCAGAACTACACTGAGCAAACCTTTGAGTTCATGCGGGGCCTGCAAGGGCAACCCTAACTGATACGCCAAGAGTTCTAGTATGGCTGAAGAAAACGACAACAGTCAGGAAAAAACCGAAGAGGCCACCCCCCGAAGGCTCGAAAAAGCCAGGGAGGATGGCCAAACTGCCCGATCAAAAGAGCTGGCCACCATGGCTGTTCTGATCGCCGGTGCCGGTGGTCTGTTGATGTTTGGCGCCCACTTGGGAGCTGCGTTGGAGGCCATCATGCGTGATGCTTTCACGCTGGAGCGCTCTGCAGTATTTGACACCCGGCACATGAGCCTTCAGCTGATGGCCTCGGCTAAAGAAGCTGCATGGGCGCTTTCCCCGATTCTTGTAATTCTTCTGATTGCCGCTATAGCCGGATCCATCGGCATTGGTGGTTTGTTATTCAGCGGTAAAGCGATAGCCCCTAAACTGAATCGCATGGATCCCATCAAGGGTTTGGGACGCATGTTCTCTGCCCGCTCCCTTATCGAGTTGGTTAAAGCTATCGCTAAAGTGGGCCTGGTAATGGCCTTGGCTGTGCTCATTCTGAATGTTCGCACGGAAGATTTACTCTCCATCGCCAATGAGCCGGCAGTGCCCGCCATGGAGCACGTGCTCTGGACATTGGGTTGGAGTTTTTTCTTGCTCTCATGCGCCACCATCATCATTGCCATGATCGACGTGCCATTCCAGATTTTCGATCATCAGAAAAAGCTGCGAATGACCAAGCAGGAAATCAAAGACGAATATAAGGATTCTGAAGGCAAGCCCGAGGTTAAAGGCAAAATTCGCCAACTCCAGCGAGAAATGGCCCAGCGCCGCATGATGCAGGATGTGCCGACGGCCGACGTGGTCATCACCAACCCGACTCACTATGCAGTAGCGTTGAAATACGATCCGGACTCCATGGGTGCGCCAATGGTGGTCGCCAAGGGCAATGACCAAACGGCCTTCAAGATCATGGAAATTGCCCGCGAGCACAAAGTCGAAATTCTCAGAACGCCTCCACTTACTCGAGCGGTTTACCACAACAGCGACATAGGCGAGGAAATCCCCGATGGCCTCTACATGGCCATAGCTCAGGTTCTGGCATATGTGTTCCAGCTCCGGCAGTTCCGCAAGGGGCGCGGGCCCAAGCCTGGGATGCCTGACTTGCCGATTCCTTCTGATTTGCGGCGGGATATTTGAGTTGGGTTTAGCCGGATAGTTCTGGGGCAGAGCGGTAGCGGCGGGGCGGTTCAGGGCACGCTATGTCGAGATATCTGAAAAGTCAGATAGCCTACGGGTGAGCATCCCTCCCAAAATGTCGTAGGCCAAGGATGGCCGAAG